>Ga0182018_10004169_pt1 | contig 12390 bp, 20 predicted proteins | sample 812P2MmetaG_FD_120490 | JGI IMG/M metagenome (GOLD analysis project Ga0182018, IMG submission 120490) | Permafrost microbial communities from Stordalen Mire, Sweden - 812P2M metaG | ecosystem: Environmental > Terrestrial > Soil > Wetlands > Permafrost | place: Sweden: Stordalen | collected...
CGAACTGTCGGCCTGTTGCTGACCGAGGAGGAAGCTGGTGTCCCCGGGGGCGAGGGGGACAGGGGTTTCGGGGAAGTAGAGGATGTCGCCAGCTTCGAGCTGGGCGCACCGGGCGCGGGCCTCGTCGGGTGTAGGGGTGAGGCTGGCGTCCGGGATGGTGACGACGGCCACTTCAGGCGTCTCCGGACAATCTGCGGCGCAGCCATGTGCCGGTGAAGAAGATGAGTGCGCAGACCAGGACGATGAGGCCGAGGGGGAAGGCGACGAAGCGGTAGCTGTCGGCGTAATCGACCTGATGGTGGCCGACAATGTTCCAGACAAGAAGTGAAATAATGGCGAGGAAGAGGCTCGCGAAGAAGACGAGGAAGCCGGAGGCAAGCGCGAGCAGGAGGGAGGAAAAAAAACCGAAGTCGCCGAGGGGAATGCCGAGAAGTTTGGCGGGTTGAGTGGCGGCGGTCATGGGGCAACTCCTCGTCAGCTAGAATACAAGTTTATGGCTGGCGCTACGCAAATCCCGCTGTTTTCCGCCGCAAAGGTGGCGCAGGAAGCTCAGGTTCGGCAGGCCGACAACGGCATGTGCTACGCGAGCTTCGGCGAAGTGCACAACAGCGGCGAAGAGCTGGAACAGATTGTGCAGGCGGTGCCTGCGGTGGTGGCGGCGGCGCTGCGGCAACGGGCGTGGTACTTCGTGCCGCTGGCGATCGGGGAGAATGACGATACCGTTGTCGCGCCGGACTACACCGTGGACCTGGGGGATCGGGCGATCTGCCACAGGAACGTGCGCTTCGGCGGTTCGGAGTGCATTTTTATTTCGACGCGGCTGATGCAGGACCGGTTCGCGCTGGCGTTCGAGTTCCTCATCAATGTAGGTCACCAGTTTGTCGATGTGGTGGGCGTGCCGCAGAGCTTTGCCGAGCTGGTTTGGTCGCAGGCGACGACGGATGTGCGGGGCGAGACCAGCCACGATGCGTGGGAGAGCCGGCGGCGTGCGCTCGACCGGAGCCGTGGGAATGAAGTCGACGAGAAGGCAAAGACGAACTACTTGGAGTCCACGTTTGCGGATGCGCTGGCGATTTATATGTTGTCGCTGACGGTGGATTTCGATTATGCGGATTTGCGGGAGCGGGAGTATCCGCTGCTGGCGGCGCCTGCGCTGGCGGAGCGGCTGCGCCATGTGGCGGAGATGTTTCCACCTAATGCCGGGTATGAGTTTGAGATTCGGTACCGGCGCAGGGGTTGAAGGCAGGGAACAGGCAGTAGGCAATAGGGAATAGGAAGAGACTCACACCATGGCGGCGCGCAAGAAGTCGTCGATTCGCAAAGAGTTCAGCCGTGCGGCGCAGACGCCGGAGCCAAACGCGCCCGGGCGGAAGCAGACGATCATCGGGATGGGCAAGTTCGACGGAGGTCCTCCGGATCTTGCTACGAATGAGAAATACATGGAAGGGTTCGGGCTTTCGCGTCCTCAGCCTGAAGGCTGACCGCATGCGATCGCGCACCCGCAAGCCCACTGCTCTCCTCGATCAAGATTCCCTCTACGAATATGCGGTGAAGATGCTGGGGCAGCAGATGCGCACCGTTGCCGAGCTGAAGCGGTTGATGCGGCGGCGCGTCGAGGCGGGTGAGGCCGGCGAGGCGACGATGAACATGGTGGTGGCGCGGCTTACGGCGCGGCGCTATCTGAACGATGCAAGCTATGCGCAGGATTATGCGAAGCTGCGGCAGGAGAATGCGAGCTTTGGGAAGCGGCGCGTCCAGCAGGATCTGATCCGCAAAGGCGTGCAGGCAGCGGTGATTGGGAAGACGCTCGATGCGGCGTATGAAAACGTCGACGAGGAAGAGCTGGCGCGGCGGCATCTGGAGCGGAAGCGGGTGAAAAAGCCGGCGAATGAGAAGGAAGCTGCGCGGGTGATGCGGATGCTGATGCGGGCTGGGTTTTCGAGCGGGGTGATTTTTCGGATTCTGAAGAAGTGGGATGTGGCGGTGGAGGTGATCGATGAGTTGGACAGCGACGAAGGGCGCGAAGGCTGACAGCTGCATGGCCCCATGTCTCAAATTCGAGACATGGGGCACCCGGTTGTGCGTTGCTGTGCTATTCTGCGGCGTTCTTTATGAGTGAGCGGACGACTCCAATACGCGTGCTGGTGGCGAAGCCGGGGCTGGACGGGCATGACCGCGGGGCAAAGGTGATTGCGCGCGCGCTGCGGGATGCGGGGATGGAAGTGATCTATACGGGCCTCAGGCAGACGCCGGAGATGATAGTGAACGCGGCGATCCAGGAAGATGTGGACTGCGTGGGGCTGAGCATTTTGTCGGGGGCGCACAACTCAATCGTGCCGCGGGTGACGGCGATGCTGCGAGAGCAGGGCGCAGGAGACATTCTGGTGGTGCTGGGCGGGACGATTCCCGAGCAGGATGCGGAAGCGCTCAAGGGGCAGGGCGTGGCGGCGATTTTTGGACCAGGGACTTCGCTCGACTCGGTGGTGCGGTTTATTCGGGAGAATGTGAAGGCTAAGGGCGTGGGCGTTTAGCCCGCTCGCACCCGACGCTGCGGAGGCACAGATGCGGCTGGTTCGATTCGGCGGCGCGATGAGCCTCGACGGATACATTGCGGGCACCAATGGCGAGTACGACTGGATCGTGCAGGATCCGGAGAGGGATTTTGCCGCGTGGATGGCGCAGTTCGACACGTTCCTGATCGGGCGGAAGACATCCGACGCCTGGGTCCGCGTAAAGCAGGAGAAGCCGACGAAGGGAATTGAATATGTGGTGTTCTCGCGGACGCTCGCGGCTGAGGGTTACCCTCTGGTGCGGGTGGAGAGGGATTCCGTTGCTGCCGGCTCCGGCGGACCGGACTCGTTTGAAGCTGATGACGCAGCGGGTGTACGAGAAAACGGGGACGGTGCGGGTGGAGTACGAGGTTGTGCGGTGATGAGGTGCGATCCCCGGAGAATCAGGCTACCAGGGTTGCGTGAGCAGCGATGACCTGCCAGGCTCCTTGTGTGGAGAGAGCCCAGACGCGTGTGAAGCGAAAATCTCCGTTGGCAGGATGGCCGTCATAAGCGCCGGAGATCTGCATCCTCACTGAAACGATCGCGACATTCTCATACATACGAAGATGCTGCTGGGATGGCTGCAGCTTCTCGATCCTGAGCAGGCCGGAACGATGAGAGGCGAGATCATCTTCTTTGCCGAGCAATTGACCCAGGTGATTGGTGAAGATCAGGTCGGGAGAAAGCAGATCGTTCAGAGCGTCGATGTCGGAAGTGAGCATCGCGGCCCGAAGGCGATCTTCCGCATCGAGTATCTGAGCTTCATGGTTCTGAGGCATGAGCCGTTGTAGCTGACTATGCTGGGTTTTTCCAGCCGGCAGCCATGCGCTCTTTCAAAATGCAGTGGTCCTGGACGACTTTGGTGCCGGCGGCTTCGGCCCGACCCGCGGCTTCGTCGTGCACCACCCCTTCCTGCAGCCACAGGTAAGGAATCTTCAGGCGGATGACGTCTTTAACGATGGCGGGGACGTGTTCGGGAGCGCGGAAGACGTTGACGAGGTCGATTTCGGTCCCTTCCTTTTTGAGAGCGGCGACGGCGGCGTCGAGATCGGGGTACGCTTTTTCGCCAAGAGAGCTTTCGATCTGCGGGTTGACAGGGATGATACGGTATCCCTGATTCTGCATAAATCGCGACACACCGAAACTGGCGCGGCCTTCGCGGTTGGTCAGGCCGACGACGGCAATGGTGTGCACTTTGTCGAGAATTTCGGCAATGGTCTGGGGTTCGTTCATGGATATTCGTTGGATACCTGCGGCCGCTGGTTGATCCTGATGATTGACTTATTTAAGTCACAATACCATAATCGATCTGTGAAAGCCGCTACCGTCCGCACATCGATCGACATCCCTCGAGATCTGCACCGCAAAATCCATGAGGCCGCGGCTCGAAAGGGCTGTTCTGCGCGCAAGCTCATCCTGAACGGCATCGAGCGGGTTGTCGAAGAGACGAGTACTGCTCAGCCTCGCCGGCGGCTTCGCCTGGAGCGAGGGCTGATTCGGCCAGCGGGTCGCCGCATCGATCTAACTAACGATCAAATTTATGATCTCATTGAGTTTCCCTGATCTAAATGTCTGGCTTGCGCTGGCTGCGCCTGACCACGTTCACGCAGCAATTGCGCGCAACTGGTGGAACAAGGAAGAGGGACGGATCGCGTTCTCCCGATTTACTCAATTAGGCTTCCTGCGACTGATGACAACGGCTGCGGCCATGGATGGGAGACCTCTGTCTGTTAATGAAGCGTGGCGAATTCATGATCGCTTCTACGACGACGATCGCGTGGCATTCATTGCCGAACCGCTGGAGGTGGAGACCCGTTTCCGGAAGAACGCTTCCAGCCGAACAGCGTCGCCGAAACTGTGGTCCGACGCGTGGCTGTTAGCAGTGGCCGAAGCGGCAGCAGGGACGGTAGTAACGTTTGACCGGGCTCTGGGGGCACGAGGCGCGCATTGCCTGTTGTCATCGCGTTGAAAGGGGGACATTCCGGGCCACGCGCCAAAAGGCAAATTTCAACACCGTCCTATCGTCAATAATTCACGATCTTGGCGAAGCTCTGCGGGTCGAGGCTGGCTCCGCCTACTAAGGCACCGTCGATTTCTTCTTCGTTCATCAATGCTGTGGCGTTGTCGGGTTTGACGCTGCCTCCATAAAGGATGCGGAGATTGGCTGCAGTCTCCGCTCCAAGCAGATTCGCTACTTCCTTACGGATGACGCTGTGGGCTTCGGCGGCGAGCTGCGGGGTTGCAGTTTTGCCGGTTCCGATGGCCCAGACGGGTTCGTAGGCGATGACGATGGGAACCGCTTCGCTCGCGGTGATGCCAGCGAGGACGCCGCGCGTCTGGCGCAGGAGGACTTCTTCGGTTTTGCCAGCTTCGCGCTCCGCGAGGACTTCGCCGACGCAGACGATGGGGATGAGCTGGTGCTGCAGGGCGGTCTTGAGCTTCTTATTAATGATTTCGTCAGTCTCCGCGAAATACTGGCGGCGCTCGGAGTGTCCAAGAATGACGTGGGTGGCGCCGAGGGCTTTGAGCATGAGCGGGGAGGTTTCGCCGGTGAATGCACCCTCGTCGGCGAAGTGCATGTTCTGCGCGCCGACGGCGACGCCGGAGCCGGTAGCGGCGGCGATGACCACAGAAATGGAGGTGAAGGAGGGGCAAACGACGATCTCGTCGCGGCCGTGATTGGCGACGAGGGGCAGGAAGAGCTTCATGAATTCCTGGGACTGGACGGGGGTTTTGTACATCTTCCAGTTGGCGGCGATGAGCGGCTTACGCGGCATAGGCTGTGTGGCTCCTCAGGGTGATTGTAGAAGAGGGAAGTGGGGAATATGGTGATGCTCGACACAGGCAAGAGCCAAGAGATAACAGCGAGCGAAAGGCCACCGTAAGGCGAGGGCTAAGATGGTTAGCGATGAGGCTGTTAGCGATGAAGCGGCCTGCTGCAGCGGCTGTTTTCGGGGCGACGGGGTGGTTCGTGTATCGTGAGTTTGGTTCGATTTCCCAGGTGATGATGACGGCGACAGCAGCGGCTTTGACCAGCACCGGGCGGGTGCGCAGCAGCAATGAAGATGCATTTGGGTATGAGGCGGAGCACGGCATTTATGTCGTGTGCGACGGCATGGGTGGCGCGGCGGGCGGCGAAGTCGCGAGCCGGATGACAGTGGATACAGTTCTGCGGCGCATGACAGCCGCGGATGGCGCGGATTTTGAGAAGGATTCGGGGCAGGCGTCAGAGCACGGGTCGGGGCAACAGGCCAGACGCGAGCGGCTGCACGAGGCGATCGCGGAGGCCAACCAGGCTGTGCAGGAAAGGTCGGAGCGCGAGCCGGGTCTGTATGGGATGGGGACGACGCTGGTGGCGCTGCTGCTCGGGACGGATTCCGAATCAGATTCCGGATCGGGGCTTGAATCGGGGAGGGCGCTCGTTGCGCATGCCGGGGACAGCCGGTGCTATTTGTATCGCGGGGGCAAGCTGTCGCGCATCACGCACGATCATTCGCTGGTGGATGAACAGATGCGCCTGGGCACGATGACGCCCGAGGAGGCGGAGCGCTCGCCGTTTCGCAGCGTGATTACGCGGGCGGTCGGGACACAGAAATCCGTGACCGAAGACCAAGTGGAGATCGAGATCGAAAAGGGCGACGTGTTCCTGCTTTGCACCGATGGGCTGACGCGAGAGGTGCACGACGCGCGCGTAGCCGAGATTCTGGCGGCGGGGCCCGATCTCGAAGGGACGGCGAAAAGTTTGGTGGATACGGCCAACGAAGCAGGCGGGCGGGATAACGTTACGGCACTGCTGGTGCGGATCGAGTAGCGGGCAGCAGCGGTAGCCGCGAAACCCAGCGAGCACGCTTGCCGGGTTTGCCGACCGCTCGGGAGGTCCTTCGACTGCGGATGGCTCGCGAACGCGAACCATTGTTCGCTCAGGATGACGGAATGGATAGGCAGTGACAGAGATCAGAATCGTCGGCGTGATCGGCGCGGGGACGATGGGCAACGGTATTGCTCATGTGTTTGCGCGGAGTGGACTGCGTGTGCTGCTGTGCGAGGTGGAGCTCCGGCTCCTTGATCGGGGCCTCGAGACGATCCTGAAAAACCTGGGACGCGAGGCGGAGAAGGGGAAGATTTCGCTCGATGAGGTCGACGACGCGCTCAAGCGGATTGAGGGGACGCTGGATCGCGGCGCGCTGGCCGATGCGGATTTCGTGATTGAGGCGGCGACGGAGCGGTTTGAGGTGAAGAAGACGATCTTCCAGGAGCTGGACAAGATCGCACGGCCGAAGGTCATTCTGGCGTCGAACACCTCGTCCATCTCGATTACGAAGCTGGCAGCGCAAACGGGCCGGCCCGACCGCGTGATCGGCATGCACTTCTTCAATCCCGTGCCGGTGATGAAGATGGTGGAGGTAATTCGCGGCTTACAAACATCGCAGGAAACCTACGAGACTGTGGCGACGCTGGCGGAAAAACTGGGCAAGACGGCCGTCGAGGTGAACGACGCGCCGGGGTTCGTGTCGAACCGCGTGCTGATGCCGCTGCTGAACGAGGCCATGTACGCGGTGATGGAGGGCGTTGCGACCGCGGATGCTGTCGATGAGGTGTTCCGGCTGGGGATGGCTCATCCGATGGGGCCGCTGACGCTGGCGGATTTCATCGGCCTCGATGTATGCCTCGACATTATGCGCGTGCTGCATGAGGGGCTGGGGGATCCCAAGTATCGGCCCTGCCCGTTGCTGGTGCGGATGGTGGATGCCGGATGGCTGGGACGGAAGTCGGGGCGAGGGTTTTATACGTATTGACACTATTGTCCCGCTGCGGGAATTGTCAGTCAGCAGCCACTATCAATGGTACCTGGCGAGAGACCTGCCGCGATGAATGGTACGACCCTTCCACATCGATCCGGCGTATCCTCGCAATATGGTGCGGATGACTGTGCTGGCCAGCGGTTCAAGAGGCAACAGCACGGTCGTCTCCAGCTCGACGACGCGCATTCTGGTCGACGCCGGCCTCTCATGCCGCGAGTTGATGAAGCGCATGAAGGCTGCTGGTGAGGATCCCTCGGCCCTCGACGCCATTCTGATCACCCACGAACATCAGGACCACGTGCAGGGCATGGCGGTGACCGCTCGCAAGCTGGGGATTCCGGTGTATCTGACCGAGCCGACGCATCGGGCCTGGGTACGGTGGATGACACCGCAGAAGCGGATTACGTATGCGGAGTGGCTGGAGAAGCGCAGGCAGGAAGTAGCCGCGAGCAGGCAAAAGACAGCAGAAGAGCAGGAGGCAGTCCACAGGGAACCCGGGGCAGAAGGGCAAAGCGCTCGCTGCTCAGCCGATCTGACCAGCGAGCCGGATGAGGAAGAAAAGGCGGCGGCCGAAGAGGTTCTGAGCGAGCCGGAGCGGGACCCCACTTCCCTGCCCTGCGTTGAGTGTTTCCGCTCGGGCAGCGGGTTCAGAATTGGGGACATTGCGGTTACGCCTTTTACAATCCCCCATGATGCGGCCGATCCGGTGGGGTTTGTTTTTGAGGCGGACGGCGTGCGCATAGCAATTGCGACCGACCTCGGCTATATGCCATCTAACGTCAATATGCACCTGCGGCGCTGCGATGTGCTGATGCTCGAATCCAATCACGATGTGGACATGCTGCGGGACGGGCCTTATCCATGGTCGGTGAAGCAGCGCGTGATGTCGCGCGTGGGTCATCTGTCAAATGACGCGGCTGCGGACTTTCTGGCGAAGGGCTACGACGGCGAGGCCGCATATGTGGTGCTCGCGCATCTGTCGGAAAACAATAATCTCCCGGAGCTGGCGCGCATCTCCGCGGAGCGGGCCCTGCGGGACAGGATGAGTCTGCTGGCTAATCACCTGATGCTGGCAGAGCAGGATCGGCCCCTCGAAGCTATTGTTCTGAAATAAACAGGGTTAGTCTATAATCAATGCAGAGCCGCCCTGCATTGGATTCTCACCTCTGGGCTGTCGGGCCGGGCTTGGCTGGGTGAGGGGAAAATGAGGACCTGAAACGATGAGCACCTGCACCGATTCGGTCGTCGGGGATATATTATCCGGTTGGCGTTATGACATTTCGGGGATTTCGCCCGAGATGCGCACCGATTACGAGGAGCATCTGGCGACGTGTGCGTTCTGCCGGTCTCGGCAGCGGATGCACCGCACCATCGATGTTGCCTTAATCAGCCTGAGCACATTGTGCATTGCCGCGTTTCTGCTGGCGCTGGCGATCATCCACCATGTGGAACCGCTGCGGACAGCCGCCGTCGTGATGCATCTTGAACATAGGGCGGTGGTGTTTACCCTGCAAGCCGCAGCGATCCTGGGTCTGCTGGCCTCTTTGGCAGCGTGGATCCTGGTGGCGATCGCAACCCCCGCGCCGGTGTACCTGACGGGCGTGGCGATCGAACAGGCGCGCGTGCTCCAGGACCGGCTTCCTGAGGATTTGCGCAGCCGTTTGCGGGCGTAGCGGAGCGCAGGATCTCGATTCAGGGCCGACGAATCTCCCTTTAAAGACAAGTCAGAATCTGGTTGTGTGCCCGGTTTCGGATTCCGTTCGGATTTCCGTGCTCTGCCGGGAGCGGTTCGCTGCCCGGCTGGTTACCAGCGGGTGAGTCCCGTGATCCATGTCACATTCAGCGTGACCGCGGCTCTGCGACCATTCTCATTGCACGGAATCAGGTAAGCAGAGAGGAGCCGAATATGTTGATCTCCATCGATGCGATGCGGTATGGCGCGGGGTACGATGCAGCAGGCCACTGGCATGAGGGGAGAGCGGATTCTCGCTCGGCGGCCGAGTTAGAGGAAGATGAGAAACTGATCGCTCCTGCGCGTGGAGCGGTTTGCGGGATACTGCTGAGCGGCATCCTGTGGGTTGGGTTGGTCGCGGCGGTGCGAGGCCTGCTGGCGCTGATACGTTAGTTTCGTTTGAGACAGGAAGGGCGCCAATGCGGCGCCCTTGTTGTTTGCGGCAGAAATGGGGGAGGGCTGGGTTGCGGCTAGCGGACGCTCTTTTCGCTGACCGGGGGAGTGGGGAGGGGCGGCTGCTCATCCTTGGCTTCGATGACGCTGTCGTCTGTGGTGGGGCGGCCGTTGCAGTCACTTTTGGCGCCGAGGGAGTTTTTGCTGCCCGCCGGGGCGTTGCGATCGGTGGTGACGGAACAGGCGCCGGGTTCGGGCGTCGCAGTAGCGGCATTGGGTGTTTCGGTGCGGGTTGGGGTCATGGGGCTCCTCTTCCTGTCTGAACAAGTTGGATGCAAGGAAGGGGCGCTGGAGGAGAGATGCGGTTTGTTATACTTGCTGAGGTTGATGGTTGAGTGTGGCGTGTTTGCTGCCGCAATTCCACAACTCCTCTCCTAGCTGGATCCCTCCGGCGGCCAGGTAGCTCAGTGGTAGAGCGCGGCCCTGAAAAGGCCGGCGTCGGCGGTTCGATCCCGTCCCTGGCCACCATCTAAATCAGCGATTTAGCAGTGACCTGAGATTCCGTCATTTACCCCACGCGAACCATTCGCGAACATTGCGTTCGCTTCCAGCAGCTTCCACATTTCCCGAGCCGTGCTGCTGGTCCGGGCGATGTGTTCCTTGCCGAGCTTCGCGTAGCGTTCCGTCATTTTGATATTCGAATGCCCGAGAATCCGAGCCAATTCGTACAAGTTCCCACCGGACATCATGAACCACGACGCGAAAGTGTGACGCAGATCGTGAAACCGGAAATTCGAGATTTTCGCCCGCTTCAGCAAATCCTCGAAACTCCCTTCCAGCCTCCGTCGCACACCGCGCGCCCCTTTCCTTGGCGGGAATACCCGATCATCGGAAATCATCACCGGATAGCGCTCTAGTTCGCTCGCGACTTCAGGCAGCATCGGGACGTAACGCATCTTGCCGCCCTTCAGCTTCGCTCTCACCGCCAGCAAACCTTCCCCGTACATCACATCGGACCATCGCAATCCAAAAATCTCCGATACCCGCATTCCGGTCGTCAGCGCAATCAGAACGATCAATCTCATCCGCAAAATGGTCTGGTTGAGATCCTTCGTGCCCCTGCGATAACGATTATCGTCGAGAGCCCTTTTCAAACGTGCCAGCTCCCCTTCCGACAAGTACCGCTCCCGCGCATCGTCCGGCCTGCGAACCTCAACCTCACCGGCCGGATTCCGCTGAAGCCCGGTGTCCTTCGACCAGATCGTTGAAGCCTTCGCCATCATGTGGTGCATGACGTTGAAATGCCTCACCGCCGTTCCTTCCGAGAGGCCGTGAACAGCCGTGAGATTGACATACCACCGACTCACGGCAACCCCGTCCACTTCCCGCACGAACAGGTTTCCAAGCTCATCCCGAATACCGTCCGTAATGCTTTTCTCTCTGTCCGCGGAGCGCTTCTTCGAGCCGTATTGTTCCCAATAGCGATCGATGAGCGTGGACATGCGGAAGTTGATTTCCCGCTTTACGTCCAGATGGCGGTTTTCGTCCCGAGCCGACATTCGCTTGCGTTGGATTTTCTTCGCAAGCTCATGTGAGCCGTGAACCCGGACGCTCTTGTTGCGTCCGCCTTCCCGCCACCGTATTTCGTACAGCCCTTCCTTTCGCTTGTGAATTGACATGCTGCTCCTTTCAGTCAATGGGTTCGATTGTGTGCTGATCAATGAAGCGATTCAGCGCTTCCAAATCGAACCGCAACGCTCGACCGACCTTGACCGAAGGAACCTCTCGCAACCTCGATTTCTTGTAGACCGTGTCCACTTCCAAACCGAGATATTCAGAGGCCTCCCTCACATTCAGGAGCCGCCTACCGATGCTTCCATTTGATACCACTTCAGCCCTTTTTCGAAGCATATTTGCCTCGTTTCACTCGAACGATTTCTCAGGGGCGAATGCCATCACCTCAACCGTCGCGGATCGACGCCGGAGCCGAGCAGTAAACGCGCGTGCACTTGCCGCGCTTCCGGTGTTTTGGGAAACGCCAATTTCTCCACGCCTTCAGCTCCAGCCGCCGAGAACGCCGCCACGCTCGAAAGCAGTTCCTTCAGCACAGCGCCGTTATCCGGCTTGAATTCCGAATACACGCCGCCGCTGAGTTCGGCCATGCGCTTGAAAATGGGCTTTGCCTGCAACGACCGCTCATCATGATCGGCGCATTCATGAAACACGAAAAGCGGCATGGATCTTCGCCCGAACGCTTGCGCGAGTTCGCAAAGGATGGCGGGATCATCCTCGCAATGGTCGCCGACAAAGACGACGCCCGAGATGCGTTGTTCTTCCGCGAGGACGAAGCGCAGCATCCGTTCGATCTGCGTGTAACCGGCTTCGCTGGAAAGGCCGAGCATAAACCGGCTGACAATGGCGGGATCGGTGCGCCATTTGCCAGCCTTGCACTCGTCATTTCCGCGATAGTAGATCAGCTTTACCGCGACCGCGCCGACATTCCTGATAGCGTCGAACATCGCCGCCGTCGCAATTCGGGCGTGTTGCAAACTGTGTTCGCGGCTGCCGGTGAGATCGAGGCCGAATATCAGGCGGCCAGCGGAACGTCCCGCGCCGGTCTTGGTGTCGCCGCGGCCAAGCTGGGCCAGCGCGTCTTTCATCAACTGCCGCTCGACCGCGAGGGCTTTCTCATCATTGCGCCATTTTTCCAATTGATTGGTCATCTCTTCACCTCGATCTTCCTGCCCAGGTCCCGCCGCCGATGCTGCCGCCGCTCCACTCGCTATTGCCGTCGCGCTCGCGCCCACGCTGAAAATAGTCTGGCGCGCGTTCCTTTTCCGCAGGGGATCTGATCTCGCGGCGAGGATCGTTGTGGCGGGCCACTTCCTCGCTCTCAGCGATCCCGGTGAAG
>Ga0182018_10004170_pt1 | contig 12386 bp, 12 predicted proteins | sample 812P2MmetaG_FD_120490 | JGI IMG/M metagenome (GOLD analysis project Ga0182018, IMG submission 120490) | Permafrost microbial communities from Stordalen Mire, Sweden - 812P2M metaG | ecosystem: Environmental > Terrestrial > Soil > Wetlands > Permafrost | place: Sweden: Stordalen | collected...
CGCTGGCCTGGGCCCCGCTACGGGCGCGCTGGCCTGGGCCCCGCTACGGGCGCGCTGGCCTGAGCCCCGCTACGGGCGCGCTGGCCTGAGCCCGCTACGGGGCGGCCGGCAGGTTGCCGGCGCCCACCAGCGTCTCGGCCCGCTGCAGCAGCCCCTTGAAGCTGGCCTGCAGCTGGGACAGCGCGGTCAGGTTCTGGCTGATGAGTGCCAGCTGGTAGGCGGCTTCGACGGTCAGCCAGGTGTTCGTCAGGTTTGTCTGCGCCTTGCACGTCACGTCCGCGACGGCAGTGGCGATCTCGACCGGGGTCGGCAGATGCGGCCAGTTCTTCTGCTCGGCTTCCTGCGGGGTGCCGTAGCCGAACCCGCGGGCCGTCATGCAGCGCGACCACGCCTTGTCGACAGCGATGGTCCTGGGGTCGCTCTGCGTCCACTGCAGCGCCTGGAAGGCGATGCCCGGTACCGGATCGGGGTTGGAGCTGCCGCCATCCGGACCGTACAGCTCGCTCGTCACCAGCTGGACGCAGCCTTCGTGATGTCCCGCGTTCTGCTGCACGGGGCCGGGGCTGAACCCGAGCAGGGCGGTCACCCAGGCGGCCCCGTGGTCCTGGATCGCCTGTCCGAAGACCTGGCCGCCCACCAGGCCGAAGAACACCGGCCCGCTGCTGCCCGTGTCGGTCTTCGGCGTGGCGTAGCCGTAGATCTGCGCCTGGCCGAGCTTGACGAGCCCGACCGGGCTGTTCTCGGTCTGCTGCAGGGCGCTGAGCTCAGTGCTGGGCTGGGCCGCCTCGGCGTAGCTGAAGCCCCGCGCGGCCATGCAGCTCTGGGTGAGCAGGCTGGTGGTCTCCACCAGGACCTCCTGCTCATTACCCGCGACCTGCTCGTAGCTGTCCAGCGGCATCGCGATCGGGCGGGACGAGCCGGCCGGCGGGATCGGCGGCACGGAGATCTGCGGGCGCCCGCTCTTGCCGCCGCCCGGCAGCCCGCCGATGGCGATGATGCTCACCGGCCCGCCCCCGCCGCCGGCGATCGCGATGAACCTCCGGCCGCCGATGAGGCCATGGAGCCTGGCTGCTCGCAGCGCCTGGCTAGCCCCGGCCCTGGCGCTGCCGCTCCCGGCATGGCCGCCGCCTGAGCAGGCGGCCAGCAGGCAGACGGCGGTAAGGCAGGCGACGCAGCGCAGGATCAGCGCGGGTGCCGCGTTCCTGACCTGCCCCATGCCGTCCTCCTTCCGGTCGCGTCAGCGGCGCAGTGCTTCGGCCGGCTCTACGGTGCTTGCCCGCAGCGCCGGGTAGAGGCCGGCCAGCAGCCCGACGATGCCGCCCGCGATGGGAGCGGCTAGCACCACGCGCGGGTCGAGCAGCGCGGTCCAGTGGTGGTAGACCGTGACTATGAGCGTGGCGAGTACGCCGAGGCTGGCGCCGACCAGCCCGCCGAACAGGCCGAGCGCCGTGGATTCGGCCAGGAACTGAGTCCCGATGTGCCGGGGGCGCGCGCCGAGCGCGCGACGCAGCCCGATCTCGCCGGCCCGCTCCAGGACCGCGACCAGCGTGGTGTTGGCGATCCCGATGGCCCCCACCACGATCGCGATCCCGGCCAGCGCCAGGAACAGGGTATTGAGGCTGGTGGCTACGGCATGCCGTAGCTGGGTCGGGCTGGGCGGCGCGGCGGCGGACAGCAGCTTCGGGTTGTCCGGCCGGAGCGCGATGGGCACCTGACCGGCCACCACCTGGGCCGCGCCGAGCCTGGTCTGGATCAGCATGCTGGCGCCCTGGCCGGCCAGCGGCTTTCCCCACAGGCGCTGCGCCGTGGACGTGGGAACGGTCACGCCGAGGTTCAGCTGGGGCAGCCGCGGATCGCTGGCGATGATGCCGATGACGGTGAACGGCTGGCCGCCGATGAAGATGGCAGGCTGCTGCTGCAGGCTGAAAATGCCGAGGTCGGTAGCCGTCGTCTGGCCAATGATGGCCACGTTCTGCGCGTGCGCCTGATGGAACTGGTTGAACAGCACGCCCTGATCGAGTTTCGCGCCGCTGGCCGCCAGCGCCCCGGGGGTGGCGGCCGTCACCGGCAGGCTGAGCTGGGTGCCCTGACCGGCTCCCGGCCGGGAACTCACCGCGGCGTTGCTGAAATGGACGGTCCACCACACCCCGGCGCCGATCACGCCGTGGATCCGGTCCACGATCGCGTCGGCATCGGCCGGGAAGTCCAGGGTCGGCTTGCTCGCCTGGTTCGCCCCGGTGTCGCTCACCGTCACCTGGGTGGCGTCGAGCGCGTTGAACTGCTTGCCGATCTGCCCGGTCGCCGTCTGCGACAGGCCCACGATGGCGACGAAGGTGCCGATGCCCAGCACCGTGCCGAGCATGGTCAGCGCCGACCGGCCCGGGCGCTGCAGCAGCCCGGCCATCGCCTCGCTGCCCAGGTCACGCAGGCGAAACCGGGAAGCGGCGCCGATGACCCGGCGCCGGCTAGCCCGCCGGGCGCGTCTCATGCTCACCGTCCTGCCCGCCCGGCCAGCTGTCCTGCCCGACGGAGTTCTCGTCCGGCCGGCCGGGCCAGGTGTCCTGCCCGCCGGGCCGGCCGTCCTGCCCGCTAGCCCCCTCGCCTTGCCCGCTAGCCCCCTCGCCTTGCCCGCCAGGCCGACCGTCCTGCCCGCCGGGCCTGCCATCTTGCCCGCCGGGCCCGTCGCCCGGCGACTCGGCCAGCTGGCCGTCACGGATCGTGACCCGGCGCTCGGCGCGGCCGGCCACCGCCGGGTTGTGCGTGATGATGACCAGCGTCGTGCCGCCCTCATGCAGCGACACGAGCAGATCGGTCAGCTCCCTGGTTGTCGCCGTGTCCAGGTTTCCCGTCGGCTCGTCGCACAGCAGCAGCGACGGATGGTTGACCAGGGCGCGGGCAATCGCGACCCGCTGCCGCTCGCCCCCGGACAGCGCCGTGGGCAGGGCGTGCGCCCGGTGCTCCAGGCCGACCTCGGCGAGCGCGGCCATCGCCGCGCCCAGCCTGCGCCGCCGCGGCATGTCCGCGTAAACCTGCGCCAGCATGACGTTCTCGGCGGACGTCCGGTGCGGCAGCAGGTGGAAGGACTGGAAGACGAACCCGATGCGGTGCGCGCGCACCGCCGCGCGGTCCCGCTCGGACGCCGAGCCGACGTCGATGCCGTCGATCTCCAGCACGCCCTCCGTCGGCCTGTCCAGCAGGCCCAGCAGGTTCAGCAGGGTTGACTTTCCCGAACCGGACGGCCCGGTGATGGCAACGTGCTCACCGCGCCGGATGACCAGGTCCGTCGGGCGCAGCGCCCGGACCGGCGGCGGGCCCGGATAGGTGTAGGCGACGGCCGACAGCCGGATGACCGGCGGGGCTACCGCGGTCATGGTCATCCCGGCGGCACCACGGTGACGCTGCCCCTGCTGTTGCCGCCACGCCGGACGCCAACGCCCGGCTGCAGGTAGTTCTCGCCGGTGAGCACCGCGTCGCCGGCCGCAAGCGTCCCGCCGCCGACTGGCGTGATCTGAACCAGCCCATCGCCCGTGAGGCCGGTCCGGACCGGCACCCTGACCTGCGAGTGGGCGCCGGTCACCTTGGTGACGTAGGTGCTGCCGTTGACGCTGGCGAAGACCGCTGCCTCGGGCACCGCGAGTACTGCCCCGCTGCTATGCGCCGCGGTGATCGTGAGGGTGACGTTCTGGCCGATCAGCGATCCGGGCAGCGGCCTGCTCGGCCTGATCCGCATGGGCAGGAAGATCCCCCCGGAGATGCTGCCCTTGGTCTCCGTCCGGCTCTTGAGCGACGTCATCCTGCCGCGGAAGGACTTTCCCGTCACCGTGTCCGTGATCTTGACCTTCATGCCCGCCCGGACCAGGCCGCGGTCGTTCGGGTTGAGCTGGCCGGCCACGGTGGGATTGCCCATCGACAGCGTCACCAGCTTCCCGCTCGCCGTGCCGCCGACCTTGGCCCCGAGGCTGGCCACGTGCGCGGGGAACCGGGGGATGAACATGAATTCCGACAGCGGCATCATCGCGCCCCGGTCCGCCTTCCGGCCGGCCGAGATCGTCGGTGCCGAATACCCGATGCTCTGGTAGAACGCGGCGACGGCAGCTGCCGTGCCCGGCCCGTAGACGCCGATCGTGTCATCGCCGACGCCGAACCCGAGTTCCTCCAGCGCCAGCTGGAGCTCGGCCACGTCCTCGCCGGTCTCGCCGGGAACGAGGTTCCGGTAGGCGGGTATCACCCCGGCGAACACGAACACCGGCCGTCCGGCGACCTCAATGATCACGCGTCCCGGCGCCACGTCGGCCCCGGGGTGCAGGAAGATCCGGGTAACGATCGGCTGCGCGCCGGACGAGCCCCCGCCCCCGCCGCCGGAGGCCGCCGGACCGGACACCTCCGTGGGCTGGCTGACCTTGCCCTGGGCCAGCACCGTGGTGCTGATGACCTGACGGTGCACGGTCGCGGTCAGCTGGGTCAGCCCTGGCGGCTGTGACTGCGCGGCGACGTCGGCGGGTGACTTGATGGAGGTGGAAATCAGCAGGCCGCCGATCGATCCGATCAGCGCCACGATGACGATGCCGAGCACGACCATCCTGCGACGGCGCAGTCGTGCGTAGCCAGGCCCCGCGTCTGCTCCCATGTCCATTCAGCTGCGCTCCCGCCAGGCCCTGGCCCGGCCGCCGGCGCCGGTGCTGTCCTTCATCTCGTCGTCCTTAGGGCTCGGGCGGATAACTGGGCTGGCCGACATCATGGTGGCCGCACCTGAAGGCGCCGCTGGAGTTAAGCGTGAGTTCTCTGTGAGTATTCGGCCCGGCCGGCCTCCGCTGCACTGGCAATAGGCTTGCGTCGTCTCGCCATCCTGCCAACGTCGCGCCCGGTTCGCAGGTTCCGCGGGGTTTGGGGCATTAGAGTACCCGGCGAGGATCCCCGGGTCCTTCGCGCAGGCGCCGGCCCGGCTCCTGAGCCCCGGGCCGGATGAGGATCAGGCCGCTTGCGGGCTGCCTGCCGGACAAACCTTCACAGCCAGCGAGGTAGCGCGATGATCAAAGTCGGGGTGCTCGGCGCCAAGGGGCGGATGGGTTCCGAGATGTGCCGGGCAGTCGCGATGGCCGATGACATGGACATGGCCGCCGCCGTCGACGTCGGCGACGACCGCGGGCCGCTGGCGGACTGCGACGTGATCGTGGACTTCACTCATCCCGGTGCGGTGATGGGCAACCTTCGCTGGTGCATCGCCGCCGGGCGCAACGTCGTCGTCGGCACGTCCGGGTTCGATGACGGGCGGCTGGCCGCGGTCCGGGAGTGGCTCGCGGAGTCGCCGGACGTCCGGGTGCTGATCGCGGCCAACTTCTCCGTCGGCGCGGTGCTGATGATGCGCTTCGCGCAGCAGGCGGCCCGGTTCTTCGAGTCGGCCGAGATCATCGAGCTGCATCATGCGGGCAAGGCAGACGCGCCGTCGGGGACGGCATCCCGCACCGCGTCCCTGATCGCCGCGGCGCGCCAGGCGGCGGACCTCGGCCCGTCTCCCGATGCCACGGTCACGGCCGCCGAGGGCGCGCGGGGCGCGCTGACCGATGGAGTGCGCGTGCACTCGGTCCGGCTGGCGGGCCTGGTGGCGCACCAGGAGGTCCTGCTCGGCGGGCACGGGGAATTGCTGACCATCAGGCACGACTCGCTGGACCGAGAGTCGTTCATGCCCGGGGTGCTGCTCGCGATCCGCGGCCTTGCCTCGCTGCCCGCCGGGCTGACCTTCGGCCTCGAATCGCTCCTCGACGTGGGCTGACTGCGACGGGGCCAGCCATGCGCACGTCGCCTGAGCCCTGGCCTGCGGCCGGCGACTGCCTATCCTGGCGATACCGGCGCCAACATCCGTGGCGACCTGAGCAGAGGACTTCGGCATGAGCGAAACGGCATCGCGATGGCCGCAGGATCGCCGCATCACCGTGCGGGACCTGCGGGAAGCAACGGACCGGGGCGACCGGTGGACGCTGCTGACCAGCTATGACGCCCTGACCGCGGGCATCTTCGAGCGGGCCGGGGTGCGTGTCCTGCTGGTCGGTGACACGTCCGCGCAGACGGTGTTCGGCTACTCCTCGACCCTCCCGGCGACCATGGACCTGCTGATTCCCCTGGTCCAGGCGGTGGTGCGCGGCACGAAGACCGCGCTGGTCGTCGCCGCCCTGCCCTTCGGCTCCTACCAGTCGGGCGTGCCGCAGGCGCTGCAGAGCGCCGTCCGCTACCTCAAGGAGGGCGGCGCGCAGGCGGTCAAGCTGGAAGGCGGCCGCCGGGTGCTGCCGCAGGTCGAGGCGATGACCGCGGCCGGGATCCCGGTGATGGGTCATCTGGGCCTGACTCCGCAGAGCATCAACGTGCTGGGCAGCTACCAGGCCAGGGGCCGCGGCGGCGAAGGCGACGTGCTGCTGGCAGACGCGCTCGCGCTGGAGCGAGCCGGGGCGTTCGCGGTCGTGCTTGAGGCCGTCCCGGCCAGCCTGGGCGCCCGGGTATCGGACGCGCTGGCCATCCCGACCATCGGCGTCGGCGGCGGGCCCTCCTGTGACGCCCAGGGCATGGTGTGGCAGGACTTCGCCGGGCTCACGACCGGCCGGGCGCCGCGTTTCGTCCGGCGATACGCCCGCCTTGCCGATGTGCTGGCCGAGGCGGCCGGCAGTTTCGTCAGCGACGTGGCCGACGCGACGTATCCCGGGACCGCGCACAGCTACGCGTGACCTTGGCATACCGTCGACTTATGTGCCGAAGCATCAAGACCTTGCGTGAGCCCTATACCGAGAACGTGACGAACGAGGACGTGCGGGCTGCCGCCCTTCAGTACGTCAGGAAGGTCAGCGGCTTCCGGAGCCCGGCCAAGCACAACGCCGAGGCGTTCAGCCAGGCGGTTGACGCGATCGCCGCCGCCACCAGCGCCCTGCTCGGCCAGCTCGAGGTCCGGCCCGCGGGCTCGCCAGCCTGAGTGCGAGATCCCCGGGTCTGCCTGTCAGAGGTACCCGGGCTGCCCCGTGCTCGTGCTGTCCCAGTACGTCGAGCAGCTCTACGCCCGTGAGCTACTCGCCGACGGCTCCGGCGCCGTCGGCTACCTGCTCAAGGACCGGGTGCTCGACGGCAGCCAGTTCGTTGAGGCAGTGAACCGGGTGGCGGACGGCGGTACGGCGATGGACCCGGAGGTCACCGCCCGGCTGCTGGCCCGCAGCGCACCGGATCACGCGCTGGCCAGGCTCAGCCCGCGAGAGCGCCAGGTGCTGGAGCTGGTAGCGGAAGGCCGCTCCAACGCGGCCATCGCGCAGCAGCTCGTCGTCACCGAGCGGGCCATCGCCAAGCACACCTCGACCATCTTCACCAAGCTTGACCTGCAGCCCTCCGACGACGACAACCGCCGCGTGCTCGCGGTCCTGGCCTACCTCGGCCGCTGATCCCGCTGCGCGCGCGGGCATGCCTTCACCGGCATCGGCCGCCCTGGAAACTCAGATCTCGTCGAGGATCCGCTGCCGCTGGGCCTCGAACTCCGGCGCGGTAATCAGGCCCTTGTTCTGCAGTTCCTGCAGCCTGGCGATGCGATCGGCGGCCGAGGACTGGCCAGCCTGGCCGGCCGGGCCGGTCGCGCCGAAGCCGCCGACAGGGTCGAAGGTGCTGGGAGCCGGCGGCTGGTCGAAGCCGCCGGCCTGGCCGAACGTACCCGGAGCGGGCGGCGTGCTGAAGCCGCCGGGCGGGTCAAACGTGCTCGGCGCCGGCGGCGTGTTGAAGCTGCCGGCCGGGTCGAAGGTACTGGCCGGGTCGAAGGTGCTGGGAGCCGGCGGCGTATTGAACGCGCCGGCCTGATCGAAGGCGGGCGGCGGGTTGAAGCCGCCCGGCGGGGTGAGCGGATTGGCCGGGCCACTGGCCTGACCGGCCGCCCCGGACCGCAGGCCCTTCAGCCGCTCGATCGCGGCGGCACGGTCAGCGGCGTTCCCGGACAACAGCTCCTGCATCAGCTCCGCTGCCTCGCCGCCGCCCACGACGCGCATGCCGGGCATCCCTGGCTGGCCGGGCGCCCCCGGCTGGATGCGGGTTCCCTGCGGGAGCCCGGAAAGCGCCGCGGCGACAGCGCCTGCCCCGCCAGCCCGCTGCGCCTGCCGCATCTGCTCGGCCAGCTTCATGGCATCGCGGACGCCGCCGGCCCTGAAATTCCCGGCATTGGGATCGAAGCGGGCCTCGCCGCTCTTGGCATTGACTTCGAGCCGGACCGTGGTGCCGACGGCCAGCGGCGGGCCGGCCGGCCCGGTGACCGTGGCCCGTACGACGTCGCCGTTTGGCTGCCGGACGTCGACCACGTACACGGGCCCGAGACCGTGGCCTGACGCCCTTCCGAAAGCCGTCTCGGCGGGCCTGACTTCCACGATCGAGCCCTCGGCAGGCTCCCAACTGCGTCCGAACACGCTGTCCTCCCCGCGCTGGTCAGGCGTCCGTCGGGAGTCCGATCGGGCCTTGCGGCAAACTATCGCATAGGCCGGCCCGGGCCGCAGAGCATGGCGCGTTCTGCGCGGCGGGCGGGCCGCCGCGGGTGGGCCGCGGCGGGCGTCAGGCGGTGCGGGTCTGGCTGGCGGTCTCCAGCCCCAGCTCGGAAATCGAGGTCTCGCGCATCTTGAACTTCTGCACCTTGCCGGTCACGGTCATCGGGAACTCGCTGGTGAACCGGACGTATCTCGGCACCTTGTAGTGCGCGATCTTGCCGGTGCAGTAGGCCCTCACCTCGTCGCCGGTCAGCTCGCCGCCGGAGCGCAGCTTCACCCACGCGCAGAGTTCCTCGCCGTACTTCTCGTCGGGCACCCCGATGACCTGAACGTCCTCGATCGCCGGATGCCCGTACAGGAACTCCTCGACCTCGCGCGGATAGACGTTCTCGCCGCCGCGGATGACCATGTCCTTGATCCGCCCGACGATGTTGAGGTAGCCGGCCTCGTCCATCTCGGCCAGGTCACCGGTGTGCATCCAGCGGGCCGCGTCGATCGCGTCGGCGGTCTTCTCCGGCTCGTCCCAGTAGCCGAGCATCACCGAGTAGCCGCGGGTGCACATCTCGCCGGGCACCCCGCGCGGCAGCACCAGGCCGGTCTCTGGGTCGATGATCTTCACCTCGACGTACGGGTGCACCCGGCCGACGGTCGAGACCCGGCGCTCCATGTCGTCGTCCGCCGTGGTCTGCGCGGACACCGGCGACGTCTCCGTCATCCCGTAGCAGATCGTGACCTCCGCCATGTGCATCTCGCTGACCACGCGCTTCATCACCTCGACCGGGCACGGCGAGCCGGCCATGATGCCGGTCCGCAGCGTCGAGAGGTCGTAGCTGGCGAAGTCGGCCAGGCCCAGCTCGGCGATGAACATCGTCGGCACGCCGTACAGCGAGGTGCACCGTTCCGCCTGCACGGCGCGCAGCGTCGCGGCAGGCTCGAATCCCGGCGCGGGGATGACGATGCAGGCACCGTGCGTGGTGCAGGCCAGGTTGCCGAGCACCATCCCGAAGCAGTGGTAGAAGGGCACCGGGATGCACACCCGGTCGGCCGGGGTGTACCTGCACCCCTCGCCGATGAAGAAGCCGTTGTTCAGGATGTTGTGGTGGGACAGGGTCGCGCCCTTCGGGAAGCCGGTCGTCCCGCTGGTGTACTGGATATTGATCGGGTCATCGAAGGACAGGCCGGCTGCCCGCCGCGCGAGCTCGCCGTCCGGGCCGGCCGCCCCGCCGCGGGCCGCCAGCGCTCCCGCCGCGACCAGGTCGTCCCAGTCAGCGGTGCCGAGGTAGATCACCCGCTCGAGCTCGCGGACGCCGCTGCGGACCTCGCCGACCATCGCCCGGTAGTCGCTGGTCTTGAAGCTCTCCGCGCTGACCAGCAGCCGCACCCCGGACTGGCGCAGCACGTAGCCGAGCTCGTGGCTGCGGTACGCCGGGTTGATGTTGACCAGGATCGCGCCGATCCGGGCGGTCGCGTACTGCAGCAGCACCCACTCCGCGCAGTTCGGCGCCCAGATGCCGACCCTGTCCCCGGCCTCGATCCCGGCCGAGACCAGGCCGAGGGCGACGGCATCGACATCGACGTCCAGCTGCCGGTACGTCCACCGGCGCCCGGAGGGCACGTCGACCAGGGCCTCCTGATCGGCGCAGTCGGCCGCCACCCGGCGCAGGTTCGCCCCGATGGTCTCGCCCAGCAGGGCGATAGCCGAGATTCCGTGGCTGTAGGACAGCTGAGTTCCACCGGACATGACGCATCCTCCTCCAGGCGGGTCACCCCATCGTGCCCGTTCTGCCTTCGCTGCGGAAGCTCGGGGGACGCCGGCCTGCCCGCGGTGATGCGCCGGGGGTTACTGGCAGGCAGGGCAAAGCGGGCCCACGGTTGACCATGCGCGCCCTGTGTCAGCGCGAGCCGACCGGGGGCGCCTGCATGTCCGGCGTGGTTACCGGCGGTAGGTGATGTGGATCTTGATGTGATTGCCATTCTGCGAGAGCTGGCCATCGGCCGACACGATGCACGAATCGGGGTGGGTATAGCTCATCCTGATGAGGTGCCGCAACGGGGTTCTCCCGCTGAAAGTGCCGGACTCGCTGCCCGCGCCCAGGCCCTTGCTGCACGTCGAGTCCCACGCCCCGGAAACGTGCTGGTTCGGCTCGGCCTTGACATGCAGGTGGATGGACACCGGCCGCTTGGCCGTGCCGCTGGCAACGCAGGTGGCAAACTCGCCCGCCGCATAGCAGTGACCTGCCTTATAGACGTGGCCGCTGGCGAGGGTGCTAGGGCTCAGTGCCGCGGCGCTGGCGGCGCTGGCGCCCATTAGAACGAGGGCCGCGATGGCGGGAAGGGCGAGGATCAAACGTGCTTTCATTGGGTCCTTCATCTCGGGAGAGCGGTGGCGACGCCGGAGCGACTCCGCAACCAGATCTTCCCGGGTGTAGGGGGAGCTGGCTGCGAACCTGGCAGCCGAAAGGGATCGCCTCGGTCATCGGCCATAGCACCGAACCTACGCCCCCTACCTGATGGTTCCTCGGAAACGGGGAGCCAGCAGGGGAGCCAACGCACACCGGCAGCCAGCACCACGCAGCCACACGGGGCGGATGATCTCCCAGTTCAGCCGGAGTAGCGGTGCCCGGCATAGCGAGTTGATCAGCGCCTCTGACCTGCGGCTTCATGCTGTCGAATCACCCTATCGTGCCCGTTCTGCGTTCTCGGGGGAAGCTCGGGGGACGCCGGCCCGCCCGCGGTGGTGCGCTGCGGGTCGCGGCGGGGTTACTGTCAGATAAACGCGCATGTCAAGTTTCCCCGACGGAGCAGTCATGGGGATCTGGATTGTCTGGCTGATCGTGGCCGCGGTGCTCGGGGTGGCCGAGCTTGTCACCATGACGCTGGCGCTTGGCCTGATCGCGGTCGGCGCGGTGGTCGCCGCCGGGGTGGGCGCGGCCGGCGGGAACGGGCCACTGCAGTTCGGCGCGTTCATCGCGGCGTCCCTGGCCGGGATCGTGGTGGTGCGGCCGATCGGGCTGCGTCACATCAAGCAGCCGCCACTACTCAGGAGCGGCACGTCCGCGCTGGTCGGACGGTCCGCGATCGTCGTCGAGGAGGTCACCGCCCACGCCGGGCAGGTCCGGATCGGCGGCGAGCTCTGGTCGTCCCGCCCGTACGACGAGACGCTGACCATACCGGTGGGCTCCACCGTCGATGTCTTCCAGATCGAGGGCGCAACGGCCCTCGTCTATCCCCGGGAGTAGCAGTGCTGGAAATCGCCGTCCTGATTGTCGCCGCCGTCATCGTCGCACTGATGGTCGTCGTGGCGATCAAGACGGTGCGCATCGTGCCGCAGGCGCGGGCCCGCAACGTCGAGCGGTTCGGCCGGTACCGCAAGACGCTGGAGCCAGGGATGACGTTCATCATCCCGTTCGTCGACCGGGTCAAGCCGGTGATCGACCTGCGGGAACAGGTGGTGTCCTTCAACGGGCAGCCGGTCATCACCGAGGACAACCTGGTCGTCCTCATCGACACCGTGCTGTTCTTCCAGGTCACTGACCCGCGGGCAGCCGACTACGAGATCGTCGACTACATCCAGGCGATCGAGCAGATCACCGCGACCATGCTGCGCAGCGTCATCGGGAGCATGGACCTCGAGCAGACCCTCACCTCGCGGGACAAGATCAAAACGATGCTGCGGGGCGTGCTCGACGACGCGTCCGGCAAGTGGGGACTCCGGGTCACCCGCGTGGAGATCAAGGCGATCGACCCGCCGAAGAGCGTCATCGACGCCATGGAAAAGCAGATGCGGGCCGAACGGGAGAAGCGCGCGGCGATCCTTACCGCCGAGGGCGTCAGGCAGTCGAAGATCCTCACCGCCGAAGGCGAGAAGCAGAGCCAGATCCTGCGGGCCGAGGGCGA
>Ga0182018_10004172_pt1 | contig 12383 bp, 10 predicted proteins | sample 812P2MmetaG_FD_120490 | JGI IMG/M metagenome (GOLD analysis project Ga0182018, IMG submission 120490) | Permafrost microbial communities from Stordalen Mire, Sweden - 812P2M metaG | ecosystem: Environmental > Terrestrial > Soil > Wetlands > Permafrost | place: Sweden: Stordalen | collected...
CCCTGTGTGCAGGGTGCCGTCAAGAGCGCGATGGTTCAGGCCAACAAGTTCATTGCTGCTGCTGAGGCTGCAAAGACCTAGGAGTGTCTAATCGGGACTCTTCCGTCCGCGACCCCGCGGACGGAAGAGCTCGCTAACAGCAAAGCGCAGGCGCTGGATTGTCGCATTCGCCTTGATATGACTTCTTGCGGCTGGGGCCCCTTGCCAGAGAAAGACTCGACGTCGGCACTCTAAAGCGTGCCCAAAGAGAGGCCCACTGTGCCGCTGAAAGCGCGCGGGTGGATTACGCTGGCCTCAAGTAGTGCAAGTCTCAAGCAGCTGCCCGAGATGCTGCGCGAGCCAGCTAAATCCGACTCGTCCGCTCAGATAGTCGCTAAGCCAAGCCCCTGGTTCCGGACCAGGAACTCGGCAAGTAATTACTCACCTCATTGTTGCAGCGACCCCATAACACAAAGACTTCGTGGCTTTCTCGGCAATCGATTGACCTTCGGCTAGTCGGATTTTGGACTAATTTGCTGCGAATTCCGAGATCGGGCGGTAGTCAGGCGCCGCAATGCGAAACTGAATGACCGCGTATACCTACATACAACCTCGGCCAGAAGCGGACGATGAGGTCTAAGAAATCGCCTTCTGCAGACCAGCCGTGTACGGGGGCGGGCGAGCGGCGGCAATCAGTCCAGCAGCGGAAGTTCACCTCCCTAGATTGACCGATAGCGGCCGTACCGGTCTCCCACTCGTCTCCAGTTGCCAACCCCCTGGGCATCCGCGACCATTCGGGACGCATAGGGGGATGCTCGACATGGTCGAGGATGGCTGCGCATCTTGAGCGGGATTTCGCACGCGGTATTCCTGAGCTACGCCTCGCAGGACTCGGAGGCAGCTCAGCGCATTTGCGAGGCCCTGCGTGCGGCCGGCGTCGAGGTGTTTCTCGATCAGAACGGGCTGCGAGGTGGGGATGCGTGGGATCAGAAGATCCGGCACGAGATTCACGACTGCGCGCTCTTCATTCCGCTTGTCTCCCAGCACACCCAGGAGCGGCTCGAGGGCTATTTTCGTCGCGAGTGGAAGCTCGCGATCGACCGTACCCACGACATAGCCGAGCAGAAGCCCTTCTTGGTGCCGGTCGTCGTTGACGGTACCCGCGATCAGGAAGCCTTTGTCCCGGATGCGTTCCGGGCGGTGCAGTGGACGCGCCTGCCGGGAGGCGAGACGCCGCCGGCTTTCGTCGAACGGATCAAGCGCCTGATGTCCCCGGAGCTGTCGCCAATGAGCGCAGTATCCGGCACCGCACCAGCAGTCAGGAAGTCGGTCCGACCCACCCAGCGGTCAAAGCCAGTGCTGCTCGCGACCATTGCCCTCGTCGTCTTCGCGGCACTCGCGTACTTTGTCGCTGGCAAGTTCTGGATCCAGGAGTTCCTGACGCCGGCCCCCGCCGCCTTCGCCCCGCCGCCGCACTCGATCGCGGTGCTGCCATTTGCGAACATGAGTGGGGATAAGGACCAGGAGTACATCTCCGACGGGCTCACGGAGGAGCTACTCAACTCGCTCGCCGCTATTAACGAGTTGCAGGTCGCCGCCCGAACCTCGGCGTTCTCGTTCAAAGGCAAAGACACCGACATTGGCACGATCGCGCGCAAACTCAACGTGGGCGCAGTCCTCGAAGGCAGCGTGCGCCGCTCCGCAAACACTCTGCGCATCACTGCGCAGTTGATCAATGCGGTGACGGGCTTTCACGTGTGGTCGAAGACCTATGACCGGGACTTAGGGGATGTGCTGAAACTTCAGACCGAGATCGCCACCGCGGTGGCCAGCGCCCTGAAAGTCACGCTACTCGGGGATGTTGCTGCCAAAGTCGAGCTCGGCGGCACACGCAATGCCGCCGCCTTTGATGCCTACCTGCGGGCGTTAAAGGCAGTTCAATCAAGACATGACGACGCAAAAGATATTCCCGCTGTAATTGCCGCGTACACCGAGGCGATCCGACTGGATCCGAACTTCGCGCTCGCGTTCGCGGGTCGCTCGTTCGCTCTCACCGCCTATGCCTCAATCGTCGCGACCGGGGCTGCGATTCGCGACGGCTTTGAAAAGGCTGAAAGTGACGCGCGCCGTGCAATCGAGCTCGCCCCGGAACTGCCGCAGGCACACCTGGCACTTGGGAGTGTCTTCGAGAGCGGTACTCTTGACTTTTCCCAGGCGCGTGAGGAATACGAGCGTGCGGCGGCGCTCGCACCGGGCAACGCCCAGGTACTACGCTTCAGCGGTGCGCTTGACGCCACCATGGGGCACTTCGATGTCGGGATTGCCGCTGCACGTCGCGCGGTCGTGCTGGATCCGCTTGCTCGCAACAGCCACTTGGTATTCGGCGCAGCCCTCTATTCCGCTCGGCGCTACAGGGAGGCGGCCACCGCTTATGCAGAAGCTATCAGCCTCAATCCTGACTATACGGAGCCCTACGCGGACCGCGGCCTCGCCTTCTACGGACTCGGGGACCTCGAAAGTGCTCGTTCCTCGTGCGAGATGAAGCGCGACGACTCGTCCAGTCCGCAGTGTCTGGCAGTGGTGTACAACAAGCTCAGCCGGCATGCCGATGCGGACGGCGAACTCGCGAAGATCAAGGCACGACTGGGCGACGCCGGCGCATACCAATACGCCACGATCTACGCGCAGTGGGGCGATCACACCAAAGCGCTCGAATGGCTCGACATCGCCATGCGCTTGCGCGATCCGGGGCTCGAGTCCATGAAGACCGACCCGCTCCTGGACCCCTTGCGCAAAGAGCCGCGCTTCCAGGCAGTGATGCGGGACTTGAAGTTTCCCACATAAGAGACCGGTGACTCACGAGGTCGAACCATGTTCTGCCAAATCTGCAAGCCCTTCATCGTGCTGGCCAGCACCCTACTCCTCGTCTCCGTCGTCAGCGCCGATGCCGTCGCGCCATCCGACAGCACCATTGCGATAGTACCGTTGCCATGTTCCACGCGCGCGTCTTCGCTCAGAGTAAACATTCCTTCGGATTTAAAGCGACCGCGAAGGTTCTGATAGACAAATATATAGCCATCGGCGGCAAGTTCTTTGCGCGCGGGCGGCATTTTTTCGGGCGCCTTGTCAGGCACGCCGTAGGGAGTGCGCACAAGCAGGATTGGCAATGGTGCTTCGATTCCGTGAGTGCGCATGACCACTGTTTGCAGCCGAACGCCGTCGCGCATCGGAACCATCACTTCCTGGTAATCAAACAAGGGTTCCGGCTGTGCAATCGGAGTGGCGGATTCATGCACCGCTTGCGGGACGGTTTGAGCGGAGACGATCGGACTTGCGAGAAACTCGACGGCAGTCATTAGAATGACGGCGATTGCTATGCGCATTGATCTACCCGCGACGTAATTACACGTGTGTGCCGCATAAGCGCAGGCCAGCGCGGCGCATCTTCGGAGGTGGTACGTGTGTAAACGCTAATTTTCTGGAGCCAAGACCCTGGTTCTGCACCAGGTGCTTGCACAGAAGCGAGCCGCAGCCGCACGCCTGGTTCACCGATTACAACCGCGCGCATCCACACAACGCTCTGTAGTCCGGTATTTATGCCATCGGCCTCACGGGTTCTATTCCTGCCTTGCGCGAGCGGGATGCTCGGCTCGGGGGAACCCAACGCTCAAACCAACGCCGTAGCGCTTCCCGATCGTGCCGCGTGCCGCCCAAGGCATGAGTGCCACCGAATCGGTGGCGAATGTTCGGAGCACAACCCTTGATGAGTGCTTCGTAATCTTTCTGATTGACTCTTTCAAAATTGCGCAGAGCAATTCGCTTGACAATGGAGTGGTACATGATCGTGTCCAGTAATGTTGGTTGCTTCGTTCTCGACGCGCATACATGTGCGCGATGACGCTCGAGATTATCTTCTGGATGATCGCCCGTTAGTGCCCAGTGTAAACCTCTTTATCCTACTGGAAGGCACTGGAGCTCGTGACGAGAGGCATGGCGGCACACCCTGAGCCCACCCATTCAAGCGTGCTGGGGCGCCCTTTATTTATGGTGGATGCACGAGTGCAGCTCCACGCGGGCTTGGTGCCGCTCGTGGTTTTGGGCTATCGTGTGGAAAACGCCGGGCACACGGACTCGAGCTCTTATCAAAGCCTCTCCTACCCGAGATAGGAAATGAGCCATGACGCTCGATAAACGCTTCTTCGATACCTGGAACCCGCGCGCGCTGGCCGCACTGCGCCTCGTCGCGGCATTCTTATTCCTGCAGCACGGGACGGCCAAGCTGCTCCACGTGCCGCATATCGCCGAATTCGACTCGCTGCGCGCGCTGTCACTCATCGGCTTGGCCGGAGTGCTCGAAATCGCGGGAAGTCTGTTGCTGCTGCTTGGCCTATTCACCCGGCCGGCGGCATTCATTCTCTCCGGAGAAATGGCAGTGGCGTATTTCATCGCGCATGCACCGCAAGGCCACTTCTTCAGCCCGGCGCTCAACCGGGGAGAAGAGGCGGTCCTCTACTGCTTTATCTTCCTGTTTCTGTCGGTTGCCGGCGCCGGCGCCTGGAGCATTGACGCGAGCCGCTGCCGCAGATAACTGGAAGCGGAGCGGCCCGCGGGGTACTCGCCCGCGATCAGCCAAACGTCGCGGTCGGCGCTTTTGAGTTGGACAGATCGCTGAGAACAGTAGGCCGCAAACCATGATCCACACCTTCGATGCGATTATAGTCGGTGCCGGTCAGGCGGGCCCTGGCTTGGCCGGCCGTCTGACGGATGCCGGCATGACAGTGGCCCTGGTGGAGCGCAAGTTGTTCGGCGGCACCTGCGTAAACACCGGTTGCACGCCGACTAAGACGTTGGTCGCGAGCGCGTATGCTGCGTATCTGGCGCGCCGCGCGGGCGATTACGGCGTCAGCTTGGGAAGCACCGTCACGGTGGACATGAACAAGGTCAAGGTGCGGCAGGATACCGTGGTGCGCAACTCCAGGGAGGGCCTTGAAACGTGGCTAACGAGCCTGCGCAACTGCACGATCTACCGGGGCCACGCACGGCTCGAATCAGCGCGCCAAGTGCGGGTGGGCAACGAATTGCTCACCGCCGAGCGAATCTTCCTCAATGTCGGCGGCCGGGCGAACGTTCCTGATCTGCCGGGCCTAGATCAGGTGACCTACCTCACCAACAGCACCCTACTCCAGCTAGAAATTCTACCGCGCCATCTCGTAGTTGTCGGCGGTAGCTACGTTGGACTCGAGTTCGCTCAGATCTATCGACGCTTCGGGTCGGAGGTCACGGTCGTGGAAATGGCCGATCGCCTTATCAAGCGCGAGGATCCTGAAGTTTCGACCGGCGTCCAGGAGATTCTCGCGGCCGAAGGCATCCGGACCCGACTGGATGCGGAATGCGTTGGCTTCGAAGCAAATGGTCAGGACGTACGCGTCCATGTCATCTGCCGCGACGGTGAGCCGGAGATCCTCGGATCGCACGTGCTTCTCGCTGTAGGCCGGCGACCGAATACCGATGACCTGGGGCTGGAAACGGCGGGTGTCGAGATCGACAAGCGTGGCTACATCGTAGTCGACGACGAGTTGCGCACGAGCGCGCCGGGCATCTGGGCGTTGGGCGACTGCAACGGAAAGGGGGCGTTCACTCACACAGCCTACAATGACTTTGAGATCGTCGCAGCCAATCTGCTCGATCACGACAGACGTCGGGTCAGTGACCGGATACCCGCCTACGCTCTTTTTACCGATCCGCCCCTTGGCCGGGCCGGACTGACCGAAGCAGAGGCGAGGGCTGCGGGCAAGCGCCTGCTTGTCGGGTTTCGACCGATGACGGAGGTCCGACGAGCGGTTGAGAAAGGTGAAACACGAGGTTTCATGAAGATCCTCGTCGACGCTGAAAGCCGGTTGATCCTCGGTGCCGCGATCCTGGGAACGGGCGGCGATGAGGCAATCCACGGGATTCTCGACATCATGTACGCCAAGGCGCCCTATACGACCCTGCAGCGCGCCGTGCACATCCATCCGACGGTGTCGGAGTTGATTCCGACAATGCTAGGTGAGCTGAAGTCGCCAGCCGCCGCTGGCATTAGAGGTGATCGTTGAGCGCGACGTAACCCCGGGTAAGAGTCTGGCCGGCGGATGCGGCGGGCACAGAAATGAGGAGAGTCATATGAGAGATCAAGAAATACGTGAGGCACTGAATCAGCATTGGGCGGCGTCCGACTCCGGCGATTTTGCGACGGAGCACGAGATCTATCAGGAAGATGCCGTGCTCGATTATCCGCAATCCCGCGAGCGAATTCTCGGCCGACATAACATACAGATCACCCGGACCCTTCAGCCGAGTAAAAAGCGCTTTGTAATTCATCGAATCATGGGGAGCGGCGACTTGTGGATCACTGAGTATGTCCTAACATACGATGGTCAACCCTCCTACACCGTGAGCATAATGGAGTTCCGCGGCGTAAAGGTTGCACACGAGACGCAATACTTCGCTGATCCCTTCGAGGCCGGCGAATGGCGTAAGAAATGGGTTGCAAATATGGATAGCCCGAAGGATCAAGGAAGTTCCGAAGGGACGTTCGCACGATTGGGTGGCTGAGCGTGCACTGTCGGGCGGAGGCGTGAGCGTCCCTTCGGAGGAGAGTCCAATCGAGGCGTCGATTAAACCGGGCTGGTGATTCGAATAGCCAGAGGGACTGACGCGCATCGCGGCAAAGGGCGAGCAAGTGCGCCTGCTACCGGCCGACACCGCCAATAACTCCACGTTTCATTTGTCGATGTGTTCCGAAACCGCGTCGATAAATCCCTGGTCCGTCTGCGCACGCTTGCTAGCGGCGACGGCCTTCGACTGCCGGCGTACTGCGTTGATAAACGAGCGCGCTCGCACGTCCGGCACCCAGCTCCATTCCCAGGCAACTAAATCGCCTCTCATCCGTTGCATCTCACACGCAACGGAACAAACGAATGGACGATGAGCACCGCCCGCTTTCGCGCCGCCGCGCCGTCGAGTTGGCCGGCTTCGGGATGGCGGCGGTCGTCACCGCGGCCCGAGCTCAGCAAAACGACCCGCAAACGAACTATCCCCATGGCAGCGAGCCGACTATGCAAGACCCGCGCACAAAATATCCAAGGCCTCCATTCACGGAGCAGACTCAACCTTGGCCGGGCTTGGCAGGGAAGATGGATCCAAAGCCCGATCATGGCGAAACGAGCTATCACGGCTCGGGTCGGCTGGCCGGTCGTAAGGCGCTGATCACCGGCGGGGATTCGGGGATGGGACGTGCCGCCGCAATCGCCTATGCCCGCGAAGGGGCGGATGTCGCGATCAACTATTTTCCATCCGAAGAGCCCGACGCCCGCGAAGTGATCCAACTCATCAAGGACGCCGGACGCACCGGAGTGCCGATCCCGGGAGACTTACGCGAAGAGGCGTTCTGCAAACGGCTGGTGGCGGAGGCGGTGCAAAAACTGGGCGGCCTCGACATTGTCGTTTGCAACGCCGGACGGCAGCAATCCAAACCATCCATCCTCGATGTTACAACCGAGGACTTCGATGCCACGATGAAGACCAACATCTATGCGCCGTTTTGGATCATCAAGGCGGCCTTGCCGCACCTGAGCGCAGGTTCCTGCATCATCGGCACCACCTCGGAGCAGGCCTACGACCCCTCGCCCGATTTGTACGACTATGCGCAGACGAAGGCCGCAACGATGAACTACGTTAAATCGTTGGCGAAGCAGCTCGGTTTCAGGGGTATCCGGGTGAACGGTGTTGCGCCGGGCCCGGTCTGGACGCCGCTGCAGATCAGTGGCGGCGCATCAGAGCAAAAATATAAGAACTTCGGCAATACCACCGTTTTCGGTCGGCCCGGACAGCCGGCCGAGCTCGCCTCGATCTACGTGCAGCTCGCTGCCGCGGATGGCAGTTTCGCCACTGGGAATATTTACGGCGCCGGTGGCGGACAGGGACAGCCATAGTCGATCGTGTTTGGCATCAACAAACCGGCTGGCGTGACGAAAGGATTAATCGCATGGGCGTGATGACTCCCTGGCACCCTTCCGGCGACCTTTATCCTAATTAAACTCTCCAGATCTGTCCGGAGATTAATCCCGGCGGGCCCACTCGACGAAAGCCACGACCGCGTCTTGAGGAAACCTCGGTTTGGGAAGTAGTGGTACGAGGAGCCATTCGACCGCACGACAGTCGCCACCCGTGCTCACAGTTTGTGCCGCGAGAAATACGCTTCCATCCACCGTCTTTACTGGACTTAACCTGCAGCGGCGCAGCCGTCCAGAATTACCGGAGAACCTTCCAATACAGATGCCATTTGCGCACGCGCCATATCAAGACCGCGAGCACGAGCCACGCCCCCAGAGCTCCCGTAAGGACCATCCCGGCATTATGACGGGGGTAAGAGCTGCCAGACGATCAAACCGAAGACGGCTAGGGCAATGGCGCCCATCGCGGCGCCGCGAGCATCCAAGGCGGCCGCCAACTGCCCGCGTAGCGTGTGCGGAATTCCAGCGCGCCGTTTCTTGGCGCGTTCATGCCTTTCAATTAGCGTTGCGCCCGACGGAAAGATTGCCGGAAACGCCAGGAATAGCCCTCCAACGACTGGACCAAAGTGTTTGGCGATTAAACCTGCCGCCACGGTCACCGCGCCGCCAAGCAAAAACCGCGTGAGGTATTCCTGCCATCGGGTTTGCGTGAGCGAGGCCAGACTGATGTGTATTCGCATGGCGCTACCGTAAGAACAGGTTCCAAAAACCCCAGGCAAGAATTCCCCACACGGGAAGCGCTGCGACGGTAGTCGGACCCGCTCGAACATGCTTTTTGGCCATGAAGTACATGCAGGCCAGTGCGTAGGGCAGAAACGCGAGCGCACCTGCGATCATCGATCGTGCCTCGAGGGCTGCATATTGTTTGCCCTCGGCTAATAGCGTGAGCGTGAGTGTTGCAAGTGCCACCGAAGGAGCCGCGCCGAATAGGCCGGCAAAGCCCTTGGGGCGCAGCACATCGCCGATTACGGCGAAGACCGAGACGATTAAACCGCCCAACAAGAAACGCTCCACCCACTCCATTCCCTATTATCCCCTCGAAAGAGCTTTACGCGTATTCACCTGCTTTCCATGTAGATGGAATCCATGGCGCTGTAGGCGACGTCCGATAGGAGATGAGGGGGTGGGATGTGACAGCATGCAAGCATGCCGACGCCTTCAAACAATCGTACAGTGGGGCTTGCCGACCCTACTCATCTAAAGGCCTTCAACAAGGGAGCGACCGGTCTCTCACGGTAATCATCGAGACACCGAAGAGAAACCGCAACAAATACGCCTATATTCCCGATGAGATACCAAGCAATGCCAGCAAAGGGAGTGCCGGCCCATTGCCGGCACATGCTGCAATGACAATAATGCACCGCGGTCGCTTCGGCGTTCGATGGTGTGCCGCATAGGCCCGCATTCGAGCGCTAGTTGATCTTGATCCGCGCCTTTGCGGCCATAAATTGGACGTTCATCTGCTTCCGGTCCTCCTCCGAAAAATTCTTCTTCACATCACTCCACACATTGCTCTCCTCTTCCTTGATGTGGTGCTCAACGAGTTCCTTCAACACCTTGGCGATCGCGAGATGCTCTGCTGAGGCTGAAGCGCCCATTGCTTCGAGGCGCTGTAACGTCTTGCTTGCGAGCTCGTGTTCGAGGTAACCCTCGTGACCGTCCGTCTGGGCTCCTTTGTCACGAAGAGCAATGACCCGATCGTAGACAATTTTTTCCTCCGCCTTGGTGTGAGGAATGAGGGCTTCCTTGATCTGCTGAACCAAGCGGCGACGCTGCGCGCCACCTTCAGCCTCTTGAAGCTCTTCGAGCAGGTCTTTCACTTCGTCGTGCTCTTTTTTCAAAGTCGCGAGAATATCCGTATCTTCCGCCGCAGCGGGCTCTGGAGTCAGAGCTTTACCCACTGCCTGTGTCGCTTTTCGCACCTCACTTCGTACGCTCATGGAAATATCTCCTCAAATCATGTTTTTAGGGGTGACCCAATTCGCAGCGATTACCCTGTTACCCGCTGGCAAGTTGAACGGTATCTTCTTTTAGTTGCCGGGCATTCTTTGTAGGACGGGTAATCATTCTTCTGTCAGCGCATTCCTCGGCGTAAAAGGCCATCATCTCTCGAGCGTCCGACGTTCGACGTCACATACTGTGTCGCGCTGTGCGGTTGCACGCCGTAGTACCAGTCGACAAAGGTTGCGACTCATCGCTCACCGGCGGCGCGGTGGACAAAGGGCATGCGAGAGTAAGCCGGTGTGTGCTTCAGAGTCCGGAACAGACCAAAACTTGCGTGGGTACTCGGAACCGATCTGCGGTGCTTAAGCGCGGGATCAATACCACATGCCGGAGAGGCCCCAGGAACATTCGCGTACGTGCGATTGACTCGCGCTCGCAAAGGCTTACAAGAACGCTAGATTCGAAGCTAGCCGCCACAGCCGCTATCGTCAGCCAGCACAGAACTGGCCTATGTTCTCATGAGACTCTCACCTCAGAACTCGAATGCTGCGCACCGACTAGCATGTAAAACGCCGGCACCACGAACAGCGTGAATAGTGTGCCGATCGAAAGGCCAGTCGCGATCACCAGACCCATCGCGAAGCGGCCTGCAGCGCCTGCGCCCGAGGCAATGACCAGCGGAATCACGCCGAGCACCATCGCGGCCGTCGTCATCAGGATCGGCCGCAGGCGCACTCCGGCGGCGTGCTCAATCGCGTCGAGTTTGCTCATACCGCCGCGCTGTGATTCATTCGCGAATTGCACGATCAGGATGCCGTGCTTGGAGACCAGGCCCATCAACGTGACCAGGCCGACCTGCGTATAGATGTTGAGGCTGGAGATGAGGTTGACGAATATCAGCGCGCCGAACAGGGCCATCGGTACTGAGACGAGTATCACGATGGGATCGCGCAGGCTGTTGAATTGCGCCGCCAGCGCCAGGAACACGATAATGACCGCGAACAGCAGGGTCGTGCCGAAACCGCCGGATTCCTGCACAAACTGGCGCGACTGGCCCGCATAATCAATCGCATAGCCGCTCGGTGCAGCCTCGCTGAGCGCGGTGCGCAGAAATTGTAGCGCCTCGCCTTGCGACATGCCGCTTGCACCGGAAAGCGTCGCCGAATTGAGCTGCTGGAAACGGTTGATCGATTGCGGCACGACCTCACTTTTCAACGTCGCGACGGTTGAGGCCGAAATCACCGAGCCGTTTGGGGCGCGGACGTAGTAGTCGAGCACTTGATCCGGATTTAAGCGGTCAGCTTGCAACACTTGTGGGATCACTTTGTACGAGCGGCCAGCGATCGAAAAATAGTTGACATAGCCGCCGCCGAGCGCGGCACCGAGCGCACTGCCCACGTCCTGCTGGGTCATCCCCAGCGTCGAGACCAGGTCGCGATCGACCACCACCGTCGACTGCGGCTTGTCGATCTTGAGATCAGCATCGATGAACCAGAACTTACCGCTACCCTGCGCTTTCTTCAGCACCGCTTGCACGACGTCGTTTAGATTCTGGAAGGGTTCGGTGGTGTTGATGACGATCTGCACCGGCGCGCCCTGAGCACCTGGCAAGGCGGGCAGCGAGAATACGAATATCTGGCCGCCGGCAATCGCGCTCCATTTTCCCTGCAGTTCCTGCTGCAGCTCGCGGGCGTTCTTGGTGCGCTCGGACCAGGGCTTGAACAACATGCCGCCCAAACCAGTGCCAGGCGTGATGATCTGAAACATCATTGCGTATTCCGGTAGTTCTTTGCCAACCGTGAACATCTGCTGGGAATAACCAAGCATCTGTTGCGCCGTCGAATTCGGTGCACTCTTGAGCTGGTAGAACAGGAAGCCCTGGTCTTCCTCGGGGGCGAGTTCTGATTTTGCCGTCATGCCAAGCAGGATCGTGGCACCGAATAGCATCAGTCCCATGACCACGATAACGCTCCACGTCGTCAGCGCGCCGTGCAGTGCGCGCTGGTAGCCGCGGCGAACACGTTCGAACTGACGATCGATCAAGCGCACGAAGGCACCGGTGTCGTGCTCGGCCTTGAAGAAGCGCGAACACATCATCGGCGACAGGGTCAGCGCGACGACTGCCGAGACTGTCACCGCGCCGGCCAACGTAAACGCAAATTCGGTGAAAAGCGCGCCGGTTAGACCTTTCTGGAAACCAATCGGCACGTATACAGCGACCAGCACGACGGTCATCGCGAGGATCGGTCCGGCAAGCTCTCGGGCGGCGACCAGAGACGCCTGCATCGGAGTTTTGCCTTCTTCCTTCATATGCCGGTCGACGTTTTCGACCACAATGATTGCGTCGTCGACGACCAAGCCGATCGCAAGCACCAGCGCGAGTAGGGTCAACAGGTTTATTGAGTA
>Ga0182018_10004173_pt1 | contig 12380 bp, 7 predicted proteins | sample 812P2MmetaG_FD_120490 | JGI IMG/M metagenome (GOLD analysis project Ga0182018, IMG submission 120490) | Permafrost microbial communities from Stordalen Mire, Sweden - 812P2M metaG | ecosystem: Environmental > Terrestrial > Soil > Wetlands > Permafrost | place: Sweden: Stordalen | collected...
CGAGCTCGATATCGAAAGCTATTTCGCCAACACGTTCACCAAGGCAGAACAGCATTTTGTCGAAGCCTGCGCCATGGTAGTTGGAAAATATCTGGGGAGAGGGTAGGCGGCTGGAGGCTTATTTCCGATGGGCGACCATTCCCCGACGGTTCTGTCTGTGCCCTGAGGCCGCTCGCTGGGTGGCGGCACGACGGTGTAGAGATGACGCTTCCGTGGATTCAGGATAGGCTGCGACGGCCAGTGCTCGAAATGCGGATACTCGTCAGATGAGCGGCTGGGGTTTCAAGTGCACAATCAGGGTTTGGCCGGAACGATCGATAGCGAGTTCCAAGGGAGCCGATTCTCTAAACGCGTCGAGTAGGTCACTCAATGTCAGCCTCGAGGTCGACGTTCCATTGACCGAGCTGAGCAGGTCATTCTGTTCGAGGCCAGCGAATGAGGCTGGACTGTTCGGCGAAATCTTCTTAATTCGGAAGGTCCGATAACCTTGGCCCTCCGCTTCCATTTCTAGTCCGCTAAAGGCACGTTCAAACGGCTTCGCGAAGGTTGCGGCCGGTTCGAAGATGATGCGATCGTGAGCATAATCAAGGAACAATCGAAATCGCGACAGAATCTCCTCGCCGATATTTCCCTGGGTTGCAGATTCGGCAGCGCTACCCGCGGTATCGCTCGAGAAGACGACCGGAGGGCCCTCGAACCTATACGGCCCCAGCCTGAAAAAGGCCACCCGGCCTAACCGTCCGCTAGTTTCGCCTCCGGTGCCTGCGGATCCGAGATCCGGTACCGTGGGCTCGTTCGGACCGGGAAGATGATACTGAGCCACGAACGGAGAATGCAGTTCGAGCGCTCCGCTCGCCCCCAAATCCAACTCGAACTTGCCCGGAATCTCAGCCATGCCTTTCGGCTCCACTGCCGCCTCGATCACCGGATGGCCTGAAGAGGTGAGATGGACGGGAATGCTGCGGCCGACGCCGAGGTAACTAAAAGTATCCCGGTTGTGAAGAGTGAGGGTTCGACTCGGATAGTCAACCTCCACCACGAAGTTCTGGATGAATTCGCTCCCGACGATACCGTCAAAATCGTGACCCAGCCGCCCGCTGAGGCCTCTCAGGGGAACGGCAAGCACAACCGGCTCGGAGAACCCGGCGAAACCTTGGACCTTGAAATCGGTGCCTTTTACAAACGCACCCGTTGTGGTTTGAGCACCCGATCCTCGCACCGCTAGATTGCCGGCTAGGCGAAGATGGAGTTCCTTCGCGAGATCAAGATCGACGATGGTGAATTTGTCGCCCGTGTCGAGCATGAACCATAAGGGGCGGGACTCGTTGAGCTGCGCGCGCAGGAAGATGTGTTCGTTCACTAACTCGAAAGGGATCGTGATCTGCGAAAAGCCTGCCGGGAGGATCGTAGGGCCTGATTGCGGGAAGATGAAATGGGTGGTGAACCATTCTGCGAGGCTCGCCCTCCAAGCCAATCCGCCCGCAGCAACGATCGCAACCATCGCGAGAGGCAACAGATATTTGCGCACGGAATCTTTTCAAATAACTTGAAGATCGGACTCGCTCGTATTGCAAGAACACGACTCGAACCTAGGACGCGGACGCAAAAGGCGACCTTGATTCGCCGAGGTAGCGCCGTCTCTGTACCTTCCAGAATACGATTCGAAGGCCTAACAGCCTAGTTGCTTTTTGATCTTGCCCTTCACGAAGAAGACCTCGATACCTTTGCGCACCATCCAGCCAACTCCCATTTGCGCGAGCATATTATCGACAGCGCTTGCGAGCGAGCCGCAAAGTTCTTCCCGGTTCGCTTGCGGGATGGCGGCGGGGGTGAAACCGCCCGGGGGAGTGGGTTGAACAGGGTGGATCGGCTTCGGCGTGTACCCGAGCACGGGCAGCTTGTTCAGGGAGATGCGGTTGAGATCGCCGAGAAACGCCTGCGCCTTTTGCCGCCCCAGATCGTAGTCGTGGTCCCGGAAGCTGCGGTCGAGAAATCCCTGGAAGGAGAAGAACCCGGCTCCCGCCAGATCCCGGTGATCGGCCATCACCGAATAAATGTACATTTCATCCTTTTCATGAAGGTCGGCGGCCAGTTCCAGTAGAAGAATCGCGTCAATCCAGGCATCCGCCGTCGCCTTCCCGGCCGACGACGCCAGCGGTTCATATTCGGCGGCAAACTGCTGGCGCAGCTGGGATCGGGCGGCGTCCAGTTGAGCCGGAGCCCCGAACTGCGGCAGCAGCAGAGCCGACACGCTTTCCATGCTGGGTGGCTGGATCGCGCCGCTTTTGAGCCGGGCGGCCAGCTGCGTGGCCCGCAGGTTGAGTAAGTTCACCGTGTCATTCACGGTCTCCGCCTCAATCCAGTCCTGGAATCCGGCCTGATTGAATATCGCGTTGACGAGAGCGTCGGTCATGGGCTTGAAAACCGCGCTGCTGGCTGCAATCGGACTGACGCTCGAGTCGAGGGCCTTGGGGGAGATAAACAAATAGGAGCGAGTGTCACTGTCCTGATGCTGATCGATTCCATCGACCAGATTCTTCGCCAACCCAATCGGCTGGTTCTGGAAGACGCCGCCATCGGTATAGGTAAAATCTCGCGACGGCTGCGGCCAAGCAGAGAGAAAGGGGGTTGTGTAGTCCTGCTCCTTGCGGCTGAGATCGCAGGGCCGAAACGCGAAGGGGAAAGCACCCGATGCGACCGCAGCCTGGGTGATCGGCGTCCAGGCGGCGGAGGTGTCGGTGGCTCCGCCCAGAAGGAAGGTGATCTGATCCTCGAATCTGGTGTAGTTGAAGCTGCCTCCGCTCAACAGGGGGCGCTCATAGTCGACCCCGTTGAGGTTCGACAGAGCCAGTCCGAGCGAAATCTTTCCCGCCGCATTCAATGCCGAGTGGGGAGCTGCCTGCGGGGGAGGCAGATGGCCATATCGGCCGAGCAGAAACTTCTCGGCGACTCCTTCGACGAAGTTAGAGGAAAAAACCGACATGGCGGCAGACTCGTTCGCCGCCAATGGGAGCAGGCCCTTGATGTCCACGCCCGCCACCCAGGCGTTGTAGAAAGGATTGTCGTAAGGGTCGGCCACCGCCGGCCAGGAGTACAGCATGGTTTGGGCGGCGATCGCTGCTGTCATGCCTCCGGCCGAGGCGCCGGTCAGCACATCGAGGTAAATGCGGGCCGCGGGGGGCGCCGCCTGATTGTGCTGCGCCAACGCGTCGAGGACTTCGAAGAGAACCCCAGCCTCAAAACTGCCGAGCGAAACCGCCCCGGCGATGGTGACGGCAAGTCGATAGGGCATAGAACCTCACGATTCTCCATTTACCGCGGACATGGTCCCGGGCGATCCTTCACCGCAGGTCCTCGCCCATGGCTTTGGCAGCATCTTTCAGGCCGAGTTTGCGGATGAGCCGCAATAACGAGTTGGGGTGGACGCCCAACAGCTCCGCGGCCTCGATGTAGTTGCCGTTCGAGCGGTGAAGGGCCTCGAGGATGATCTGCTTTTTCGTGTCCTTCAGGGCGCCATGATATTTCGGGGCCGAGGCCGTGGCCCCGGAACCCGCCTCCAGGATTTCCTCGGGCAGGTCTTCGGGCAAAATCACCTCCGCGGTCCCGAGGATCAAAGCCCGCTCGATGGCGTTCTCCAGTTCGCGTACGTTGCCCGGCCAATCGTGGCCCATCAGGCAGGCTTGGGCTGCGGGCGACAGCGTCTTGCTCTTCGACTTGCCCTTGCTCGAGATCTTATGGATGAAATAATCCGCGAGCACCGGGATGTCTTCGCGGCGTTCGCGAAGCGGGGGCATACTGAGCGCGACCACTTTCAGGCGATAGTACAGATCCTTGCGAAAAGTGCCGGCGGCCACTGCTTCCCCCAGGTCGCGGTTGGTGGCGGCAATCAGCCGAATATCCGCCTTGATGGTGCGCGCGCCTCCAACCCGCTCAAATTCCCTCTCCTGCAGCGCCCGTAGCAGCTTGGGCTGGAGAGCGACGGCCATTTCAGTGACTTCATCGAGAAACAAGGTGCCGCCCTGGGCGAGCTCGAGCTTTCCTTTTTTCAGCGCCGTGGCGCCGGTAAAGGCACCCTTCTCGTGGCCGAACAGTTCGCTCTCGAGCAGCGTCTCGGTGAGAGCCGCACAGTTGACCGCCACCAGGGGATGGGCCGAGCGGGGGCTGTTGCGGTGGATGGCGCGCGCCACCAGCTCCTTGCCCGTGCCACTCTCGCCCTGAATGAGGACCGTCGAGTCGGTCGGTGCGACCCGGCGAATGAGGTTGTAGACCTCGCGCATACGGGGCCCGGCGCCCACCATGTTGTGTTCGAGCGCAATTTCCGCCCGCAGCGCCTGATTTTCTTCGCGCACCGCTTCCCAATGGCCGAGGTTCTCGAGTGCCAGGCTGGCCAGGCCCGCCACGGCCGTGATCAATTGCAAATGAGCTTTATCGAAGCTCTCGGTTCGGCTGTCGAGATAGATGACCGTCGAAACCTCGCCCGCGACCACCAGGGGCACGCAGAGAACTGCCAGAACCTCGAGTTTTGCCAGGGTCTCGATCTTCGCGAAGCTGGTGTCAGAGGGGACATCGGTGACCACGAGTCCAATCCGATCCTTGAGCACGCGATTGACAACCGTGCGGCTCACCCGAACCGGAGCTCCCGGCCCCTCGATTCGGTCCCATGCCACCGCCGATTCCAGCTCGTTGAAGTCCGCGCCGAAATGCAGGATCACCGCCCGGTCGGCCGGGACCACGTCAAAGATCATTCCGAGCAATTGCCACTCCAGAGACTCGCGATCGTGGATCTGACCGATGCCGGTGGCAATGGTCAACAGACACCTTAAGTCCTGGGCCTGGCGGGGTGCATCCACGGCGCTTACGGGCGCGGTTCCTCCCTGCAGCACGGTTCCACCCTGGAGATAGAGGGCATCCTGCGCCCGCAGGAGGATGGGATCGAGGCCGAGAGAGCCGGTCTCTGACAACTGCACCGGACTGCTGCCGAGACCAGCCTTCTCCTCCTCCTCGAGCAGGAAGACCAGCAGCGAATGACCAACCGAGATCTGTTCCCCGGGGAGCAACTGGTGCGCTTCGATGGGTACGCCCTGGACGAGGGTGCCATTGCGACTTCCGAGGTCCTGGATCTTGAAACGCCCGCCTTCCCCCGTGAGCAGACAGTGCCGCCGCGAAAGGCCCGAATCGGCGGCCCAGAGCTGATTCGAGGGGTCGCGACCGATCGAGACCTCCCCGTCGAAAAGCGGGAAGTTCGTGTCTTTCAATGGTCCCTGGATACCCCGGATTCTAGGATGCATGGCTCCTACCGCGCTCGGTTGGTGTAACACAGTTGAGCATTCGCTGCCCACCGCTCTCTCGTCTGTTAACCGTTCGGCGGGTAGCCGCTAACCGCTCGGTTCAGCAAGTGGCCCTCGGCATCCACCTCGGTTTTTCCAGCACCTGCCTCCTCAGACTGCTAAGCCCGCGAACATCAGTATGTTACACGCGATCGAGAGATCGCGGCTCGGGCTCTTGGTCACTTGGCACGCAGGTTGCATTAACCCTGGCGAACGTCATGAGAACGGCGGTCAAAGCAAGAAGAGATAGGCGCACTGGAAATTGGCCGATCCCAGATTCACCGTTCTCCACGTATCCACAAGGAGGATTTATGAAAAAGCTGGCTCTCTCTCTCTTCGGCGCGCTGAGCATGCTGTTGCTGGGCGGATCGGCACTGGCGCAGACGGTTCACATTCGGCTCACCGTTCCCTTCGACTTCACCGTGGGCAACAAGACCCTGCCGGCGGGCGACTACGAGCTTCGCTCCGCGGGTCAGCCCGACAACCCGAGGATGCTGGTGATTTGCCGTATGGGTGGACCGATCGAGATGTACATCCATGCCTCTGATCTCCAATCGACCCGCAACGCGAGCCAAACCAAGGTAGTTTTCCGGCACTACGGGAACCTCTATTTCCTCTCCCAGGTCTGGACCGCAGGAACTCACGCGGGCTGGGAATTCCCCAAGACCCGGACTGAGATCAACGAAGCCAAGAATGACTCGGCGCGCGATGTCACCCTGGCTGCAAAATAGCCAAGCCATCCATTCGGAAACCGGGGGAACCCGCGAATTCAAGAGGGGGAAACCAGCCAGCCTGGTTTCCCCTTTGTTCGTTTCCCCTGTGTCCATGGAGCTCGATGCATGAAGTTCCCTTGGGTCGAGGCACTCGATCCCGGGCGGCACGCCTGCGCCGGCTTCGAATGTTCACTTCGCGGGTGGCTGGGCAGCGCTGGCTTCGGTCTTGGCCGGCTTTGCACAAGCCTTGGCCGCCTCGCAACTGCATGGGTCGATGTGGGTCCAGTCCAAGGGTTCGCACAGCGGGACTCCATTCATTTGGCGCCGGTAGCGTGAAACATCCAGGTACACCGCCTTCCGGATGCGGTTCATGACGCCGATCGGCCGGTGCTCGGGTTTGGAATGCCAGGGATTGAACGACAGACCCTCGCAGAGATCATTGTTTTGCTCAAACTGCTGCGCCGGGATGTCCAAACGCGCGACCGGGATAAACGGGGAGTCCTTCTCCGACCACTCTACCGTCGTGTCTTCGACGGGCATGTTTTTTCCCGGAACCTGCAGTTGCACCATGAAGTCAAAGCAAGCGCCGCCAGCGGCCAAGCGCTTCACCATCTCCTGGCGCAGAAAATTCGGATCACTGCGGTCGACGTCGGCGGCCGGTGAATCCTTGCACGGCCGGGCACTATATTTCACATTCTCCTGCGGGCCCAGCTTGAAAGCGCTCACGCTATAGAACTGGGTGTTCAGCAGGCTGTCGGGTGCTGCCTTCAAGGTCCCTTTGGCTAACATCATCTCGCGCAAGTGCATCTTGCTCGGATGCGGTATCGGCCAGCCGCCCAGAAAATATCCATAGTGTGCGCCCAGGCCGAATCCGCTGCCCAGGTATTTGGTGAATTCGTTGTATTCGGTGATGTTGCGAATAAAAAATTGGGTGGCATTCATGAGCGCAAAGTCCTGCGTCCCGGCGGGAGGCAACCCGTCCTCCTCGAGCAATTTCGGGCCTTCGACGCCCATGACCTTGATGGCCATTCCGCGCGCGTCCGGGGTAGAGTCCGGCTGCGGATATTCGTTGCCGCTCGAGAAGCGGATCCAAGCCTTATAAGGGGGTACGTCGGGATTCTCGAAAAGGCCGTGGCGCAGTCTCGAATCCAGATTGTTCAACACCGTGAAGGTCGCCTGGAGACATCCGTGGGTTTTCGAATGCACGTCACGCCGGTAGGGCTCAGAAGGTGCACTCGGGGACGGGGCGCTCCCACCCTTGGCCGCGGCGCCGGGAGCGGAAACTTTGGGCGGATATCCCGGGAGCGGATGAAGGGTCATGTGGCGTTGGCTGGTATCCACCATTTTCAGCGCCGAAGCTACGATCTGAGAAGTCAGGTAGCGCTCGGCCGGAGTAGTGGACTCACCCATCGGTTCGGGCGGACTGGGGCGGAACAAGTAATAGCCGAGCGCCAGGATCACGATCAGTCCAAGGACAGCGCGTATGCCTCTCGTGGTCAAGCATGCCTCCTCATTACGATGACTATTGGCAGAGGTTAATGGTGTCGAGGCCTTCCTTCAAATAAGCGTCCGGGTCCTTACTCTTGTCTTTGTCGGTTGCGCCTTTTGCTTTGCTGGCGGGCTCCGCATGCTCGTCGCGATGAATCTTGAGGTACTCGATAATGTCCTGGCGATCTTCCTCCGTCAGTTCCGGCCCGATTACGCCATATCGCGGTGGGCCCCCGGATTGCCAGGGCACATAGCCTTTGCGGAACTCGTGTCCGACGTTGGAATTGCCGGTGACGGAAGTGTCAAACCAGAACCCTTCCCGTCCTTCGGTGGGTTGCGTGCTCAAGCCCAGATTGACGGAATCAAAATCGCGCGTGCCCACGAAGAATTTCTTGTCGCGCTGGTCGGCGGGCAAAAGCAATTGGTAGATGGTGGGTACCGAACCGTTATGCAGGAATGGTCCCGCTGCCCAGATGCCGGCGAGCGGCCGTGGCTTGTACTGCGCGAGCGGCTTCGGAACATCGAGCTCCCCGAATCCGTTCATCTCGTCCCGCTCGTCTTCGGTGTAGCGTCGCAGGTCGTAGAAACGCCGGCGGGCGCGAAACACAACCAAGCGCAGAGCAACCCCGGTATTGAGCTTACTGATGTCGAGAGAAGCGAGAAAATTATTGACCTGGGATGGTCCGATCGTAATGGCGTCCTCAAACTGCTGAATGTCTTCCTTAAGATCGGCGGCGTCTTTTTCCTTTTGCTTTTCCTTGTCGTCCTGGGCGACCGGTTTGGAGGCCTCATCGGTTTGGGCAGGCGGGGAGGTCTCGGGCGGCTGCTTGGACTGGTTGACCTTGAGCTGGTTGACGATGGCGAAGGCCTTCGCCCGCAGCTCCTCGCGCTGGGTATCCGACAATTGGCGGATGCAGCCACAGGCGGCCGCCATCATAGGGTCGATCCGGGTCGCGCACATGGTTTGGCATTGCGCCTCCCCTACTCGACCCGTGCCCACCTCGGGATTCAGACGCACGATGTCGGCGGCGTAGGCGTCGGTGGTATCGCTAAGATCTTGCTTGAGCAGAGTGCGCATGCCTTCAATTGCGACCTCGGAAAGCAGTCCCGCAGGGCGCAAATCGAATGTTTTCTCGACGAAGTTCACAGCCGCCGTGGGGTCGGTTCCAATGTCATCAACCGCCAGGGGGTGCATCATCCACAAAGGAAATGTGCTGTAAACGCGCGGGGCATTGCCGGTCGCCCGGGGAGGGGCGGACCCGAGCAGCCGGGACTTGTCTTCATCCGATTCTTCATGGCGGCCTGATGGCACGAGGGGGGTGGGGGGGAATCCCGGTACCAACGCTGGTTGACCGGGTTGACGGGCATGTTCCTGGTCCGATTCTCCCTCGGCCACCTTCTGCTGGACAGTAGTGAACAGCGGAATTTGGGCTTCTTGGGCTTCTGTCCCCCCATGTTTCGTGGTGGAGAACATGACTCCGATCTGGTCGGGACCGGGCGGCGGCGGCGGCACCGCGGATTGGTCTGGCTGGGGCGGCTCGTAGAGATTGTCCATGAACTCCTGCCAGGATTTCAAAACCGACGCCTGGTAGCCAGGACCCTTGAGGTAGGCAAAACCTTCTTTGATGGGGTCACTCGCGGGAAATGGGCCGTGGCAGCGCTGGCAGATACTCTCGAATAAGACCCGCCCTTTTCTGGCCTTGTCCCAATCGATTTTCCCCAGGCAGTCTTCGCTCCATTTGGGGGGCTCAAGACTCCACAAGGCCCTCTCCAGCCCGTACAGATTGTCCATCATGACCGTGGTATCGAAGTGCTGGTCGCGCGCGATTGGCCCTCCGTAAGGAGTGAGCAGTTGGGCGCCGCCACCCACCCCGAGCGACTCCGAGACATTGCGGGTCATGGGTTGCCGGACCGAAGCGTTGTACTGCACGTAGTTGAATTTCCAGATGTCCCACAACGGCGGATAGCGCACCGGCGCATCCGATATTTTGTAATTGGTCGGACTCAGTTCGTCGCCGAATACGGTGTTCGCGATCCGCCCCAGGGCGTCGATTCTGCCCGGTCCTTCTTCGGTTGGATAGAGATGGAGGTGCTGGTCATTCCAGGCCTGCCGTAGCAGAGCCCAAATCACCAGTCGAACATCGCCATGCAGTTTCCAGCGGCCTTCGGGATAGGTCGCGCCCAGCACCGGCCGGGCAAAGCGGGCGAACTTGAACGGGTTCAAGTAGGTCGAGGCCAGCGCACCGAGCAACTCGGGCGCGAAATCGCCGATGTGCATGGCAGTGAAGGCGTGCATCGCGGGTCCGCCATCGATGCGCAGCCCGTACCGCTTGCCATTCTTGTTCACCGTCAGCTCGCCGGTATGGCAGGCGGCGCAGCTCAGATCGAGAACCTTCTCCCCTAATTCGGCCTCGTAGTGCGAGGTAAATCCGACCGGCAGCCGGTCGGGGTTGAGCGGGGTAGGGGCGGTGTCGACCAGAAACCCGTAGGCGCTCATGCGCTCGGGGTCGGCGAACTTGGTCTGGCCCCAAGGCACTTCCAGATTCACGAACCAGGAGTAGCGGACGTTTTTCAGCCCGGCGCCTTGTGGGGTGTAGTAGAAAAGCTGGCGCAACGGTTCGTTCTGTCCGCCCGTCCAGCCCGCTCCCTGGGTGAGGTACACATGCTGCTCGATAGGTTGAAAAGCCGGCACCTTGGTCTGGGGATAGGTGATCAGGAAAATCGTGCCCAGGACTCCGAGCACGCACAGGACAAGCACGGTATAGAGCGCGGCCTTGGCCATTTGCCACAGCGAAAAGCCCCACAGTCGGTGCACCCATCGTCGACCGCCGACGGCCACCCTTACCAGTAAGCTCCAAATCCACACGATCAGACCACCGACCGCGGCCAGTAGAGACACCAGGGAATGCCACGGGTGTCGCAGGATGTTCATGAGCTCGGCTCGCCACCGTTCCAGCCAGTGCGTTTCCATACCTGCCTCGCAGTTGATAATCTCGATTGCCAGAGGGCCAGACGCCCAGCTAGCCGTTATAATGCAGCAGCTTGCCGGGAATCTGCATTTCGCAAGCCACCAGTCGTCCGGTTCCGGCGAGGGTGATGAATGCGGTTCGCCGGTCGGGTCCGCCGAAGCACAGATTCGAAGGTAATGGCTCCGGCTTTCCTTCGACCATGAGCTCGATGAACTCCAAGATCTTCCCCTGGGGGGAAATTACAGTGATGCCACCCGCGACCTTCGGATCCTGCCCATCGGGCAACATGGTGGCAGCGTAAACGTTGCCTTCCTCATCGACGGCGATCGAGTCGAGCGTGCCCTGGCGCGGGATCTCGGCGGTCAACAGATAGGAGCCATCGAGCCTAGCCGAGGGCTTGATGACACCCGGAGACGCGAGCTCCCAATAGAGGATCCAGCGCGCGTAAGTCTCGGCGACATACAACCGGTCGTCGTTGGGGGAAAGGGCGATTCCATTCGGCGCCGAACGGTTGAGCGGATAGCCCGGGGGAGGAATCGCCTGCACGATCTTGCTTCCGTCGGCCTGAGCATAGTAGACAGCAGTGATATCGCGGTCGGTGGCGCGCGCCTTTCCCCAATCGGTGAACCAGAAACCGCCCTTGGCGTCAAACACCAGATCGTCGGGACTGCAGAGCCGGTTGCCATTGCATTGCGAGTACAGAGTGGTGAAGGTCGAGCCCGTGACCCGCTGGATGGAGCCGGTAACATAGTCCGTGGGCTGGGTGGTTGGAATCCACAAGGGCAGGGTCTCGGGCGTAGCCGGCAGCTCGATCCAGTTCATGCCGCCGTTATTGCAAACGTAGATCGCACCGTCGGGCCCGACCGCAGCTCCGTTCGGACCGCCTCCGAGAGTCGCCACCGTGGTGGCGGTGCCGTCGGGGGCCACGCGGGTGAGGGTGCCTTTGTGAATCTCTACCACCAGCACTCCGCCGTCAGACCGATAAACCGGACCCTCCGGATACTCAAGACCACTGGCCAAGACCCGGAACTCGGATGTTTTGAAACTCATTTCTGTTCTCCTCTCGGCAGGGGAGGGAAGACTCCCGCCTGGCGCAGCCCGGCGAGCTGCGCTTCTGCCATCTCGGGATCGCGAGTGATGACCACCCACTCCCTTTTGACCAGAGGTTCGCTGACATTCGGGTTAATGGCTACCACCGTCGCCATCTCCGCCCGGGCTTCCTCATATCGGCCAACATGGCCGAGGGCGTTTGCCAGTGTATAGCGTGCGATGTAAAAGTGGGGATGCATTTCCACGCACTTGAAAGCCGACGTGACCGCCTCTTCGAAACGGCCGAGTCGGGTGCAGCCCATGGCCTTGAAAAAATACCAGTAGGGAATCGAAGGATGTTCGGGGGTGTCGGCGATGAGCTTAGTCAAAATGCGATTGCCCTCTTCGGCGTCCTTGGTGATCTGGCCACCCGAGCCCAGCACAAATCCCAAGTAGCCCCAGGCCACCAGGTTGAAAGGCGAGATCTCGACCGCCCGCCGCAAGGCCTGCACCGCCTGTTCCCACTTGGCGCAGTGACACCACACCAGACCCGTGTTCTCGAGAACCTCGGTATCGTTCGGCGCCAGTTCGAAGGCACAATCCACCGCCGCCTGGGCCTCCACGCGATCTTGCTCGGGATGTTCGGACAGCATGAGAGCCACTTTTTCAATCAGATAAAGCCCCAGGAAGGCGTGCGCGTTCGCATAATGCGGATCCAGTTCGACGGCGCGGCGCAGCAGGTTCAGGGAGTCGCTAATGCCCTCGGGACGAAAGCCGTAATTCCAGAAGTGATAGGCCTTGCGCACCAGGCCCCAGGCATCGAGTTCGTCGGGGGAGGCCTTGCTGGCGCGCTC
>Ga0182018_10004174_pt1 | contig 12377 bp, 9 predicted proteins | sample 812P2MmetaG_FD_120490 | JGI IMG/M metagenome (GOLD analysis project Ga0182018, IMG submission 120490) | Permafrost microbial communities from Stordalen Mire, Sweden - 812P2M metaG | ecosystem: Environmental > Terrestrial > Soil > Wetlands > Permafrost | place: Sweden: Stordalen | collected...
ACGTTTTTCTGGGCGATCTCATACTCAAGTTCCGCAACATCGTGAGCAGCCTGCATCTGGGTGACGGAACGCTGAAGGCGCAAGGTTTCCTCGGAAACCTGGTTCCGAGCGGCTTCCGCCTGCTTCCTAGCTTTGAAGGCATCCGATTCCGCTTCCTGCACGCGAGCGTGCTGGGCAAAGTTAAAGAAAGGGAAGTGGAGGGCCACACCGATCGTAAGGTTGTTGGGCTGAAAGCTATTCATTCGATAAAACTTTTGGTAATTATTGTAAGTGGCGATGTTGGCGTACTGGGCGGCAAAGTCCATGCTCGGCCACAAGGACTTGTGCTCTCCCTTCGCCCGCAGGTATTGCGCTCGGGCATGTTCCACTGCTGCCTCCACCGAGGGGGTCGAGTCTGCGGCCTTGTCTATGGAATCCCGAGAATCCTCCTGCGGTTCGACCGCGGGCAGAGCAGGCATGGACTCGGAATCGATTTCGATGGAAGCCGCTTGAATTCCCGTTACCCGGGAAAGATGCTCGCGAAGAACATCAGCCGCACCGCTAGCCTCAGCCAGGCGCAAACGCACCCGCGCTACCGATAAGCGAGCCCTGGTCCCGTCCATTTCGCTGTCGATCCCTTCTTTGATCCTCTGCGTCACGGCTGTTTGCATCTCCAGCGCCGCAGCCTCGGCCTCGCGCAGCCCGCTCAGACGCCGCGCCCATTTGGCCAGCTCGGCATAGCTCAACACCGTATCCTGAATAATTTGATAGCGTTGGTCTTTGATGTGCAACTTGCTGACTGTGACGTCGGACTGCGCGGCGTGAATGAAATCCCTCAGCGCCGGATTGATGAGCGCGGATTGAGCGGTCAGGTTGAAGAGTGAAGGAGCGGAGTTTTCGAGGCTGAGGGGAAAACCATCGGACCAGCCGATCCCGGCTCCCGCATTCAGTTGGGGAATGTAGCTATTGCGGAGCTCGCGGTAACTGGCGGCAGCGTGCTGTTCGTCGGCGGCAGCGATGTCCACTCCAGTGGCGTGTTTTAGAGCGAGTTCCACTACCTGATGGAGCGTGAGCGGTTCGGCGAGCAGGGAAGCTGGCAGAAAGAAGAGGACCGCCGATAAGAGTTTATGAACGCTCGTACTACTCCATGATTTTCGTTTCATTGTTGTCTCACCTTCGTGATGCCTGGGAAGATTCTACGGATAATCTGATGCGGGTGAAATGATAAGGATGGGTCAGAGGCGGCGGCCGAAACTTGTGAAATCTCGGCCTTCAAGGGACTAACGGTGGGCGGCAGCTCGCAGCACCGGCACTGCCGGCAAGGGCATCGGTCCTTCGGCCCGCAAAAAGCGCGGTCCTCAGGATGACAATCCGACATCGCCCGGTACGTTGCGCTGGGACTGAAGGTTGTGCTTCCCAGCAGGGCACATAGAGGTCTGTGAGAAGATAAGGGCTCTGTCGATCCTATTTTTGCGGAGGGGAATTCCTGTCTATACCGATTGAAGATTACGCGATGATTGGCGACTGCCACACAGCCGCCTTAGTTTCAAAACAGGGATCGATCGACTGGTGTTGTCTTCCGCACTTTGATTCCCCGGCCTGTTTCGCGGCGCTGCTCGGAACGGCTGAAAACGGGCATTGGTCCATTACACCGGCGGAGCCCGTCCTCGCCATTCGACGGCGGTATCGAGACGGGACTCTTATTCTGGAGACTGAGTTTGAAACCGCAAGCGGATCGGCAACGCTGATCGACTGCATGGTTCTTCGCAGTGCGATGCCCGAGCTGCTGCGCGTGGTGGTGGGCACCAGAGGGCAGATCCGCATGAAATTGGAGCTGGTGATTCGATTCGACTACGGATTGGTGGTGCCATGGGTTCGGCGGACCGATAACGGGATTTCCGCCATCGCTGGTCCGGACATGATTCGGCTGCGAGCGGATGTTCCGCTTCAGGGTGAAAACATGCAGACGGAGGCGGAGTTCACGGTTGTGGAAGGACAAAAAGTTTCGTTCGATCTGACCTGGTATCCCTCGCACGAGCGGGAGCCTGAGCCGGTGAATATTGGCGTGGCGATTCAGAAGACGGAGAAATGGTGGCGGGAGTGGTCGGATCGCTGCACTTATCAGGGCAAATGGCGGGATGCGGTGTTGCGTTCGCTGATCACGCTAAAAGGTCTGACATTTCTGCCCACGGGCGGGATCGTAGCCGCGCCAACAACATCACTGCCGGAGTTGCTGGGCGGGGTGCGGAACTGGGACTATCGTTTTTGCTGGGTGCGGGATGCGACCTTAACCCTGCAATCCCTGCTCCACGCCGGATATCTGGACGAGGCGCGGGAGTGGCGGGAATGGCTGCTGCGAGCCGTCGCCGGAAGCCCCTCGGAATTAAATATTATTTACGGGCTTCATGGCGAACGGAGGCTTACGGAGCTAGAGTTGCCTTGGCTGGCGGGGTACGAGAAATCGGCGCCAGTCCGGACCGGCAATGCGGCTTACACGCAGTATCAGTTGGATATTTTTGGGGAAGTGGTCAACACGCTTTTTCAGGCGCGCGAAGCGGGACTGGGACCGGCAAAACACTCGCGTGCGGACTTGGTCCCGGCGATGCTGGAATTTCTGGAGACGGGATGGGAGCGGCCGGATGAGGGCATTTGGGAGGTGCGCGGTCCGCGGAGGCATTTTGTCCACTCGAAGATGATGGCGTGGGTCGCAGTCGATCGCCTGATAAGGTCGGCGGAAAAGGGCCGGTTCACGATCGATATTGCTCGATGGAAAAAACTTCGAGAGGCGATCCATGAACAGGTTTGCCGGCAGGGTTTCGATACGGATATGAATTCCTTTGTGCAGTATTACGGAGGCAAACACCTTGACGCCAGCATCCTGATGATGCCGCTGGTTGGTTTTCTTGCGGCCGATGATTCGCGGGTAATGGGTACGGTTAAAGCGATCGAGACCCATCTCATGAAAAATGGCTTTGTGGGACGGTACACGCAAGACCCCGCCGTCGATGGCCTGCCGCATGGAGAAGGAACGTTTCTGCCTTGCTCGTTTTGGTTGGCGGACAATTATGAGCTGCAGGGACGCCACGAGGATGCAGTCCGAATGTTTGAACGGCTTTTAGAGATCCGGAACGATGTTGGGCTTTTGGCGGAAGAATATGATCCCGTCGCTAAACGCCAGCTGGGCAATTTTCCTCAGGCGTTCTCTCACGTCGGCTTGGTGAACACAGCCTTCCATCTAACTCATGCGTTTAAAGAATAGGTTCGAGCGAGGCCGATGCTTTTTGCTCTTACTGGTGTGCGTCGTGTTCTTGCGGTGTGATCTGGCTCGGGGACAACAGGCCAATGGGAGCGATCCGCCGCCTGACGCGCCGAAGCCAGGCATTGCGAAGGAGAAGGGGTTCTTTGGCCGCTGGGCGGAGTTTTATCGCCAGGACTGGCGGGGGACGGCTACTTCATCGCCGGTTGCTTCCTTGTCGACCCCCGAGCGGCGGGGGCTTCCGTCGCCGCTGGATTCGCCGCCATTTCCAAATTCGGATTGGTCCTATGGAGGTTCGCCGGTGATTGGTGAGCCGGATACGAACAGCTATCCGCTGATGACGGCGATCAACCAGGCGAGGACCCGGACGAAGCTGTATGGATGGATCGATCCGACGTTAAACTTCAGCACGTCCGCGGTAAGCAATGCGCCAGAGGCGAATGATGTCTACGCGAATCGTTTTGAGTTAAATCAACTTGTTCTCTATGCCGAGCGGCTACCGGATTCGGTGCAGCGCGATCATGTCGACTGGGGCTATCACCTCACCGCACTGTACGGCACGGATTATCGGTTTACGACAGGCAAGGGTTACCTGAGCGGCGCGTGGGTAAACGATCATGATGAATATGGCTTTGACCCTACGCTGGAGTATGTCGATATTTACGTTCCGCAGGTTGCGCAAGGAATGAATGTGAGGGTGGGCCGATTCATTTCCGTGCCTGGGATCGAAGCCCAGTTGGCTCCGAACAACTACATTTTCAGTCACTCGCTGCTTTATGCGATTGATCCGTTTACCGACACGGGTTTGATTGCGACGGTCAAGCTGAACGAGCAGTGGCTGGTGCAACTCGGGATCACCGGCGGCCACGATGTTGCCCTGTGGACGACAGATGCGAAGCCCTCGGGTACGGCCTGCCTGGGATATACCACGAAGTCGGTGAACGACAACGTCTATGCTTGCGCCAACGGGATCAATGACGGCAAGTACGCGTACAACAATCTGCAGCAGTATGACGGCACCTGGTATCACAAGTTCTCGAAGACGGTGCACATGGCAACCGAAGCCTGGTATATGTACGAGCGCGACGTGCCTGCTCTGGGAGGCAATATTCACCCGGAAACCGGCGCGAATGCCGCGTACTGCCTGCCGGGGCAACAGCGTTGCACTGCTCCTGAATACGCTGTGGTCGACTTCCTGCAAAAGGAACTCTCAGCGCATGACTTCCTTTCGTTTCGCAGCGATTTTCTCGACGATAAGAAAGGGCAGCGTACGGGCTACGAAACAAAGTACTCCGAGAACACGATCATGTGGTGCCATTGGATCGGTACAACGGTGCAGTTGCGTCCGGAATTGCGATTCGAGCGAGCGTGGAATGTGACGGCTTACGATAACGGGCGACGGCATAATCAGCTCACAGCCGCGAGCGATTTGATTTTCCACTTCTGACCGGGGCCGCAGCCGCAGACCTTGGTCAAGCCCTCAGCCAAACGATGGGAAAGCTGTGACCAAGTTTGCGGAAGTCAGAATCACTGGTCACCAGCGTAGTTCCAGACTCCTACCCGCGAATCTTGGCCGCCACCTAAAGAGATCAATGCAGAATCGCGGGAGATACGGAGACATGCGATCGGCTCCCATGAGATAGTGCAAGCTGCAGCGGGACGGCACACTTGTGAAACCCTTGACGATATTTGGTTTGTTTGCAGTGACGGCAATGCTAGTGTGCTATGCCCTGGAAGCGCGGAGCCGCTGGTTCATTCTGGCTTTTGCCGGAGCCTGCGCGCTCGGGTCTGTATACGGATTTTTGCAGGGAGCTTGGCCGTTCGGATTGGTCGAGGCCGTTTGGTCCGTGGTCGCGATCCGGCGGTGGGCAGTCGCCGCGCGCTCGAAATAATCGGCTAACGGCTGGGCGAAAGAGATAATTCCGCCGCAGCGACTGGCGGTCAGAATAGAGGATGGCGGGAATGACGCGGCTTCTGAGCCGCAACTGGTGGGTTGGCTTAATGTGCTGCGTCTTTGCACGATCCCTTCCGGCCCAGAGTAGTTTGGGTTTAGTGGAATCGAAAGCAAGTTTCTGCTCGCCGCCCCGGTGGAGCAAGACCTTCAGAAAGCTAACTGCTAACTGCTAACTGCTATGAAGTGCCTCCTGGCGTAATTCTTCCAGCATCTTGGGATCGATGTTGCCGCCGCTGATGATGGCGACGTTCAGCTTCGTTTGCGGAAGCCGGTCGCGGCGGAACAGGAAGCCGGCTGTGGCCACAGCTCCACTGGGCTCTGCCACGGTTTTGGGATTCAGCGCCAGCAATCGAACCGCTTCGCGAATTTCATCTTCGGTTACGGTTACGATGTCGTCCACGTAACGGCGGATGTGCTCGAAGTTAATCGGCCCGATGCTTTGCGTACGCAGCCCGTCGGCGAGAGTGCGGGAAACTTCGCTGGCAGGGAACTCAACGATCTTTCCCGCGCGCAAGCTAGCCTGCGCATCGCCTGCCAGTTCCGGTTCTACGCCGATTACCTTCACCGAGGGCTTGCTCAACTTAATCGCCGTAGCCACGCCGCTGATCAGTCCTCCGCCGCCGACCGGCGCAAGAACCGTTTCCACCTCTGGCAGGTCTTCGAGAATCTCCAATCCAATCGTCCCCTGGCCGGCGATAATCTGCTCGTCGTTGTAGGGAGGCACGATCACGTATCCATGCTGCGCGGCCAGTTCTTCGGCTTTGACTTGGCGCTCGGCGCTGCCCGGGCCTACGAAGACGATCTCCGCGCCCAGCGCCACCGTGGCCTCGCGCTTGATCGCCGGAGCGTTGTCCGGCATCACTATGACGGCCCTCACACCCAGCGCGCGCGCCGCGTAGGCTACACCTTGCGCGTGGTTGCCACTGGAGTAGGTAATGACTCCACGTTGCAGCTCTTCGGGCGAGATGGACGCGATCTTGTTATAAGCTCCGCGAAGCTTGAAGGCGCCGATGGGTTGCTGGTTTTCGGGTTTGAGGTAGAGGCGAGCGCCGGATTCTGGATAATTGAATTCGATCAGGTGCGTTTGCACGGCCACGCCGTGGATGCGGGATTGGGCTTCTTTGATTTTCGCCAGGCTGACCATAGGTTACGCTTTTAATATACAGATTGTGAGTCTAGGACGATCGGAAATACCGCGGTACGCTCTACATCACGGGCCGCGACTGTGCGCGCTTTCCGGGGCTAAGGTGGTGGAAGAACCGCTTAGCTAGCTGGCGCCACGGAGTATCGATCAATTCTCAGCTGTCGTGGATCCGCGCCGGAGGTCCTGGACGACAAAACCGGCGGGAACCTTGAACATTGCAGGATCGGGTTCGGAGCGAGAGAGATCAACCACGCGAATCGCCTGCGTACCTTCCCTTGGATCCTTGCGAGTAACGGACAAATTTATCTGAAGGTCGGGGGAGTACCAGAAATCTCGCGTGGTAACCAGGGGCTGGCTGTTTCCCACTACGCCGGCGTTAATGGAAATCGTTTCGCGCGTGCCGATGACGTTAACACCATCGACGGTGTCAGACCCCAGGCTCTCGCGAGTAAGGAAGCGCGTCCCGTTGTCGAACGGTCCGGCCGGCAGCGGCGTAAACGAAGTGGGCGCATAATAGCCGGTGACCGTGCAGCGACGCAACGCAACCGCGCAGATTGTTCGCGTGTGGGCGACGGGGTCGAAAAGTAGGATGGCCTTCAGTTTCGATTGCTCCTCCGTATTGGCAGGGACGAAACTGCGGCGTTCGCGGTAGATCTGGCCTTGGCTGTCCCGGGCAACCATCGCATAGAGATGCGTGGTGACAACGCTTCCGTCTTCGAGGTTGCGAGTCCACTCGGTGGTGCTCCGGCCCGAAAACGGCTTTCCGGTGACGGGAAGGACTTTGATGCCTTCTACGCGATATCGCGTGCCCCCATCGGGTCCGCGCCACACTTCATCGGACTCTTGAGCCGCAATGGTGCAGGTAAGCAGGAGGGATACTGCTAGCAAGGAGAAGAACTTCATGAAAACCACCTCACTATCGAACGCAGAAAATATAGCATTCGGTGCGGCCGAATTCAATCGGGTTCCGAATCTGGCTAGATCTCCAAGATCACTGGCATAATCAGCGGCCGTTTCTGCGTCTGCCTGGAAATGTATCGCTTCAAATCGGCACGGATCTTTTCCTTGATCACGCCGTAGTCGGCTTTTTCTTCTTCGCTGGAGTGCGCCAATGTGTCTTCGACGATGCGCTTGGCTCCGTCGAGTAATCCATCTTCGCCAGGATTGAAGCCGCGCGTTACGATTTCCGGCGCGGTTTCTACGCGGCCGGTAAGCTTGTTGATGGCGATGATGGGCAGCACGATGCCGTCTTCGCTCAAGTGCCGCCGGTCTTTAATAATTAAATCCTCGACCACGTCGGTTCGCGAGCCGGAATCGATGCAGACGCGGCCCACGTTGACTTTCCCCGCCTTGCGGGCGTTGTGTTCGTCGAACTCGAGAACGTCGCCGCTCTCGATGAGGATTACCTTGCCCACCGAACTATGCATGGCGCCAGCCATTTCGGCGTGCAGCTTTAGTTGACGGTACTCGCCGTGGATGGGAATGAAGTATTTCGGCTTGACCAGGTTGATGATGAGCTTCAGTTCGTCCTGGCTGGCGTGTCCGCTGACGTGGATGGGAGGCGACGTGCCGTCTTCATAAATTACGTGCGCTTCGCGGCGGAATAAGTGATCGATCATGCGGTAGATCGTTTTCTCGTTGCCCGGGATAATACGCGACGAGAGCACGACCGTGTCACCCTTCTCGATTTTGGCGTGCTTGTGGTTGTCGACTGCCGCGCGGGACAGAGCGGACATGGGCTCGCCCTGAGTTCCGCTGATCATCACGCAGACTTTTTCCGGCGGAAAATTCTTCATGTCTCCGGGGTTGATCACGAGGCCGTCGGGAATTTCCAGATAGCCGAGATCCTCGGCGATTTCCGCGGAGTTGTTCATGGAGCGGCCGATAAAGGCCACCTTGCGTCCATGCTGGTGAGCCAGTTCCACCGCTAAACGGATGCGGTGAATCGAAGAGGAAAAGCACGAAATAAACAGTCGCCGCTGAGTGTGGGCGAAAACTTCGTCAAACTTGCGGCGCACGGCGCGCTCGCTGGGCGTGTATCCCTTACGCTCAACGTTGGTGGAATCCTGAAACAGCGCCAGCACGCCTTGTTTGCCATACTCGGCGAAGGAGTGCAGATCGAAGAGGTGATTGTCGGTGGGCGTGGGATCGACCTTGAAGTCGCCGGTATGAATGATCACGCCGAGCGGGGTGTGAATTGCGAGTGCAACGCAATCGACCAGACTGTGCGTCACGCGGATGGGATGAACGGTAAACACGCCGGCCTTGAAGCGCTCGCCGGCTTGCATTTCGCGAAGGTCGGCATCGTCGAGCAGTCCGTGCTCGTCGAGTTTGTCCTCCACATAGGCCAGAGTGAATTCTGTGCCCCAGACCGGCACTTTGAGTTCGGAGAGAAACCACGGCAGAGCGCCAATGTGGTCCTCGTGGCCGTGGGTGAGTATGATCCCGCGAATCCGCTGGCGGTTCTCGATGAGGTAGGAAATATCTGGGACCACAATGTCCACGCCGAGCAATTCAGCTTCGGGGAACATAAGGCCCGCGTCGATCACGATAATGTCGTCACCCCAGCGCACAGCCATGCAGTTCATACCAAACTCGCCGAGGCCGCCCAGGGGGATAATCTGCAGTTTTCCAGTTGGCATTAGATACTCATGATGCTAGCACAGAGAGGGTTTCGCTCCTGCATGGCATTCTCCACCGCGATGAGGTAACTTTGAAGCAATGGCCGACGCTGAATCAAAATCCTGGCTTCGAGGCCGCGTCGAGAAGACGCTGATCAAAGCGCTGACGCGCGCCTACTCTACGGTTCAGGTCGATCAAGGGAAGTTTCTGCTGCAACTGCGCACCGCCTACAGATTGCCCATCAGCGGCTATCACGGAGTGTACTCGCTGGAGATGGGCGAACTGGATGCGGTGGCCGGCGAGATCATTCGCAGCGGCATGAAACTCGCCGCGGTTGAGGGTGCGGGCTTCGGCCTCGGCGGGCTGATCACTATATTTCCTGATCTCGGCATCCTATCGGCCATTACCATGCGCACCATCCAGAAGCTGAGCCTGGTTTATGGCTTTCAATTCAGCACAGACGATGAAATCGCCGAACTCTGGATTGCCGCCGCCAGCGCGGCCGGGGTCGACATCAGCCGCGAACTGCTGGAAAAGGAAGTGGTCAATAAGTTCGTTCCGCGCGTGATCCAGCGCATTGCCGCACGCGCCAGTGCTGAAGTTGTGGAGAAGTGGGCAGGGCGGCTGATTCCGCTGACCAGTTCCGCCATCGGTGCAGCCTTGAACTACTGGTTCGTGCGCGCCTGGGGTGAGCGAGCCAAAGGCCACTTCCGCCAACGCCATTTGCAACTCCGCCAGCAAATACAGCAAGCGGCCTTGGCGCCACAAGGGTCGGAGATTCTGCTGCCGCCCTCCCGCTAACGCAATACCGTCTTACGGATTGCTTGCGGCGTAGTCCCGATCATCTTAGAGACGGCTCCCGCGCGGCGGTGTCGAACAATATGGTAAAAAAAAGAATGACCACCTTTCGCTGTTCCGCCATCCTCTTTGATCTTGACGGAGTTCTCGTCGATTCCACCGGTTCCGTGGGGCGGCAGTGGCGCATCTGGGCCCGCGAGCGGGGTATTGACGAGGAGAAGGTGATTGCCATTGCCCACGGCGTCCGAGCCCTCGAGGTGATTCGAACCGTCGCTCCTCATCTTGATGCGGAGTTGGAGGTACGCAATCTGGAAAAACGCGAAGCTGCGGACCACGACGGAGTCGCTGTGATGCCCGGTGCCATCGATCTTGTCCGCTCGGTTCCCGAAGGCCGCTGGGGCGTAGTCACGTCCGGATCGCGCCATCTGGCAACTGCACGGCTGCAGCTCGCGGGGATCCCGGTTCCTGACGTGATGATTACTGCCGACGATGTGGTCAATGGAAAGCCGCATCCGGAGCCGTATTTGAAGGGGGCGGAGCAGTTGGGCGTGAATCCCGCGGAGTGTTTGGTGATCGAAGACGCGCCAGCGGGAATCCGGTCTGCGCACGCAGGTGGCATGAAGGTGATTGGATTGACCAGCACGTATCTTGCATCCGCGCTAGGCGAGGCCGATTTCGTTGTACCGAAACTCGGGGAGATCCATGTTGCTTCCGATGGCATGCGGAAACTGGCCATTCGCATCGGTTAGATAGACTCATGTCATTCCGAACGCTTGTGCAGCCGCGCCAAAGCGCGGCCAGACAAAAGAGGAATCTGCTGTTGGGTTGAATCCCGCACGTAACGAATCACCGTAACCAATCTTCCATCTCGATCCCGCGATCCGTCTTCTCGTCGCGGTACTTTACGATCACCGGCGTATACAAAGAGATTCCCAACTCCGCGGCGGCGCCTTTCTTCACCGCACGCGATCCCGGCACCACCACCGCGCCTTCTGGAACTTCGAGCGGCGCTTCCGGCGTCGCGCGATAGACCTCGCCACGCACCAGATCGTAGAGTGGCGTCGAGCGCGTCAAAATCGTTCCTGCGCCCAGCACAGCCCGCGCTCGCACCAGCGTGCCTTCATAGACTCCGCAGTTGCCGCCGACCAGCACGTCATCCTCAATGATCACAGGCGCCGCATTGACCGGCTCGAGCACTCCGCCGATCTGCGACGCGGCGCTCAGGTGCACGCGCTTGCCGACTTGCGCGCACGAACCCACCAGCGCATGGGAATCCACCATGGTGCCTTCGTCGACGTAAGCGCCCACATTGATGAACATCGGAGGCATACAGATCACCGACGGCGCCACATACGCTCCCACGCGCACCGAAGATCCGCCGGGCACAATCCGCACGCGGTCGGCCACAGAAAACTGCCGGGCAGGGAAGGTGTCTTTATCCACGAAGGTCAGGCCGGCGGCGCCCGACTCAGTGAGTTCACCCAAGCGGAATCCCAGCAGGATGCCATGTTTGACCCAAGTGTTGACTACCCAGCGGCCGTCGATCTTTTCGGCGGCGCGGATCTTGCCCTGGGTGAGTGCGTCACGGAATTCGAGAAACGCCGGCCGCGCGTCGGGATTGTGTTCTACCTCACCCTGGGCGGCGAAACGTTCGATGGAGGATTTAAGGGATTGCATGCGGGAAGAGTATAAAGGAAATGCAGAAGTCAGAGTTCAAAGGTAAAACCCTAAACTACGCATTCTTATTTCTGCATTCTGACTTCTTAACTTCTGAGTTTCACACGCACTTGCACTCACTGCGGATCAGCACGCCGGTCATGCCATGCGCCGCTTCGCGTCCCTGAGCCGGCGTTGCATAGGGACCGTGCCAGCGCGCGTGATTGGCGTCGTGCCCAGCCGGACGGCCCTTGCCCTGATTGCATTGTCCGCAAGATCCACGGTGCAGCACGATCTTGTGCGGGCCTGCCGCCCAGTTTTCGTAGATGTAAAATTCCGTCGCTTCCGGTGCTGGCGTTGCCGGCTTGGCGACCAGTCCAACCTCCATCACAATTTTCTGCAACTTCGATCGTGTATCACGGCGCATGGGCAAGAGCGGCAGACGATAGTTCTCCTCAATCTTACCCATCATGGCCAGCACGGCCTTCACCGGAAGCGGACTTGATTCGATGAAGTTCGCCTGCATCAAGGGCAGATACTTGCGATGGATGCTGCGTGCCGTGGCCCAGTCATTGCCCAGCGCAGCTCGCGTCATGGTTGCCATCTCGTGCGGAATCTCGTTCGATGCCACCGAGACGACTCCCACACCGCCCAGCGCGATCACCGGCAACGTAACCGCATCGTCTCCCGAGAAAACTAGGAACGTCTCGGGCACCAGGTTGATCGACTCGGCGACCTGCGTCATGTTGCCGCTGGCTTCCTTGACACCCACAATGTTCGGAATCTCCGCCAGCCGCGCCAGAGTTGCTGGTTCCAGGTTAGCTCCGGTGCGGCCGGGCACGTTGTAAAGGATGACCGGCTTGTCGCCCACAGCCTCGGCGATCGCTTTGAAGTGCCGGTACTGGCCCTCCTGCGTGGGCTTGTTGTAATACGGAGAAGCGGTGAGAATGGCGTCGACTCCAGGCCGG
>Ga0182018_10004175_pt1 | contig 12375 bp, 11 predicted proteins | sample 812P2MmetaG_FD_120490 | JGI IMG/M metagenome (GOLD analysis project Ga0182018, IMG submission 120490) | Permafrost microbial communities from Stordalen Mire, Sweden - 812P2M metaG | ecosystem: Environmental > Terrestrial > Soil > Wetlands > Permafrost | place: Sweden: Stordalen | collected...
CTCGAATCCACAATCGCAACCTGCCATCCTGCTTCGCGACAGCGCGACGCCACCGCCGAGGCGGCTGATCCTGTTCCGATTGCGATCACATCAAATTTTCTAGTCATACTCCCCTCAAGGCATTTTGCTTTCGGGACGAACTCGTGAGTCGCAGCGATTCACTCATGGCCACGCCAGATAGGCATCGAAAAATACGGCGATGTCTACCGATGCCGTTTGTACTCTCGTACAGTCGGCCAACCGGACAACTGTACTCGCCAAATCAATTCGCACAAACTCAGCGTTACCGACGCAGCCGTAAACCCTTCTGGAGAGATTCGCACATTTTGCAGAAGTGGATCAAAAGGGGGGCATACTCATGCGTCATACGCAATCAATGGCTGTCTAAGGTGCACGCCGCGCAAGACCGGACCGTCGCGTGGGAGTTTCTCTACGAGAAAACGACGCGGACGGAAATCGCACGCGACGAACAGCAGTCCGTCGAAGCCATCTTGTCCGCGATTGGAAGTCCAGGTCATTTTTGTTACGCGGCGCGCGGAGCAGGGGCTGTACTCTCCCCACGTTCTTCGGGGTCATGCCAGCCGCCCACATCGATAGCCAAACGATCCGCTTCATGAGGTCCCCACGAACCTGGCTCGTATTGATGCAAGGTTGTTTCTTTCGCGAGAATGGGGTCGACGATGGCCCAGGCAGCTTCCACCGCGTCTTCGCGAACGAAGAGCATGGCATCTCCATGCATAGCATCGCCCAGTAGACGCTCATAGGCATCAACCTCGTCCGCTGTGGGTTCCTCAAATGCCGAAAGTTGCGTGGGCATGGAGACGAGTTCTTCGCCGGGACGTTTCACTCGGGCGCTGAGGCTAATCGAAATCTCCCCCGGACCGAGACGAAAGCGGAAATGGTTGGTCGATTGGCCAGCCAAATTGTCGAGCGGAGGTTTTCTCAGTTTGACAAGCACTTCGGTGGTCGTAACCGGGAGGGACTTGCCGGCACGAATCAGGAATGGGACACCCGACCAGCGCCATGACTGAATTTCCAAGCGCACTGCGGCAAACGTCTCCACGCTGGAATCCGGTGCAACTCCTTTCTCGCTTTTGTAGCCCTTGAACTGGCCTCGAACCAGATGCTTGGGGTCCAGCGGCGGAATCGTGCGGAATACCTTGACTTGCTCATCGCGGATAGCGTCGCAATGCATTCCGGTGGGGGCCTCCATGGCCAGAAAAGCTACGACCTGAAGCATGTGGTTCTCGACCACGTCACGGATCGCCCCAGTGTCATCGTAGAACTTCCCCCGCCCCTCGATCCCGAACTTCTCCGCCATTGTGATCTGCACACTCTCGATGTAATTCCGGTTCCAGATTGGCTCCAGAAAGCTATTGGCGAAGCGAAAGAACAGAAGATTGAGCACTGCCTCTTTACCGAGGTAGTGATCGATACGAAAGATTCTCGATTCGGGAAGCACGGCATGAAGAGCGGCATTCAACTGCTGCGCCGAGGCAAGATCGCGCCCAAAGGGCTTCTCGACAATGACTCGCGCATTTTTCATGTAGTTCGACTTTGCGAGAGACTCGACGATATTTGTAAAAAGACTTGGCGGAATCGCCAGATAATGCGCAGGGCGACTGGTTGAGCCGAGCGTTTTCTGCAAGAGGTCGAAGGTCCCAGGTTTCTCATAATCGCCGCCGACGTAGCGAAGCAACTTCAGAAGCTTGGCCAGGGCCTCTTGATCGATGTCACCGCCTTGCTGCTGGATGCTATCGCGCACGCGCTCTCTAAGATGTTCGTCCGTCCGCGCGGCCCTGGCAACGCCAATCACGGGCACGTCCAGGTGACCACGTCGAACCATGTGATAAAGAGCCGGAAAGATCTTTTTGTGCGCTAAGTCTCCCATCGCTCCGAATAGAACCAACGCATCGGAGGGGGCGGTATCTTCTGAAGGCTTACCGCTCGTGCACGCTTGTCTGAGATCGGGCATGAATTTCTCCTACTGCTTTATGAACGACCCTTATAGTTCAAACCTGGCTGCCCAACATTCGGTCCAAATTGAACGCGGCGCTGATCAACGCGAGATGTGTAAAGGCCTGCGGGAAATTGCCCAGCGCCTCTCCTTGCGGCCCCGTTTGCTCTGAATAAAGCCCGAGATGATTGGCATAACCCAGCACGCGTTCAAACAGCAGTCTGGCGTGATCCAGTTTTTCCGTATCTGCCAGACCTGCGCGCGTCAGCGCCTCCACTAGCCAAAAGGAGCACATGTTAAAAGTGCCTTCCTCTCCTGGGAGTCCGTCAATCCGGGGTTGCGGCGGATAACGATGCACAAGGCTGTCGCTGACGAGGCCTCCATGGCGAGGACTTTCAAGGATAGCGTTTATGGTGCTGAGCATCCGCGGATCGGTTGGAGCCATGAAGAAGACGAGCGGCATAATAAGGAGCGACGCGTCCAGATCCTCGCTGCCGTAAAATTGGGTAAACGCTTTGCGCCTGTCGTTCCAGCCCTGAGTCATCACTTCTTCGTAGATACGGTCCCTTTCGCGCATCCACTTTGCGCGGTCGGCGGGAAGAGCACGCTTGTCGGCCAGCCGGATGCCGCGATCCAGGGCAACCCAGTTCATGACTTTTGAGTAGACGAAATGTTCCTGGCGATTGCGCATTTCCCAAATACCGGCATCAGGAAGCTGCCAGTTCTCACATATCCACTCAAGACGCTTACGGATCTTTACCCAAACATCGTAAGAAGTGGGGCTGACATACTTGTTCGATAGATAAAGCGCGTCCATGAGTTCGCCGTAGATGTCTCCTTGGATTTGCGAAACCGCTGCATTACCAATGCGTACCGGCCCGGAACCCCGATAACCTTCCCAGTGATCCAACGTCTGCTCAGGAAGATTGTTGTCACCCTGAATCGTAAAGACGACCGCGCCGGGCCCGGCAGGATGGGCGTGCTTGGCCGCGTAATCTTCGATCCAGCGCATAAAGGCAGCAGCCTCGTCTCGGAAGCCGATGCGCAGAAATGCATAAACCGTGAAGGCGGCGTCGCGCATCCAGGTGTAGCGGTAGTCCCAGTTGCGAGCGCCCCCGATGACTTCAGGCAAACTCGTGGTTGGCGCTGCAACGATCGCGCCGGTGGGTTGAAAAGTAAGAAGCTTCAGCGCCAAGGCTGATCTTTGCACCTGGTCCCGCCAGCGCCCGTGGTAAGTACAGGAGGAGAGCCAGTCATGCCAGAATCTCACAGTACCTCGCAGCAACTGCTCAGTTTCCTTTTCGGATGGTGGACAGGGCACTCCGTCGGCACAATCGTCCCTAAGAATAAAGACCTGCGATTTTCCTTCCGCCAGCACGAACTCAGCGGTTACTCCGCCGTGCCCGTCATCCCGAAGAGACACATTCGTTGAAAGCGCCAGGCTCACGCTGCCCGACTTGAATGTCGCCCCGTTAGCCTCGATCTGGATATCGTGGGTCTGTCGGCCATAGTCGAAGGCCGGTCGGCAGGAGACCGAAATGCGCACTGCACCTCGGACGCAGCGTATGCGGCGATAGAGATGATGGTACTGAGGCGAATCGGTGGGTAACCCCGCTGGCATGAAATCTTCCAGCTCGGCGATCCCATCCGCCAGAAGGAACCGAGTAACCAAGACGTTAGTCGAAGGCCAATAGAATTGCTTGTGCCGGACACCGTCGGCGTCGGCGGAAATTTGGAATCGGCCCCCTTTTTTGTCATCGAGGATCGCTCCAAAGACGCTGGGCGAGTCGAAGTGTGGGTAGCAGTACCAGTCGATCGAACCGTTCATGCCCACCAACGCAACTGTCCGCATGTTGCCGATGATTCCGTAATTTTCGATAGGCTGATACGACACTCTTCTATTTCCTTCCTCTTCGTATCCGTATTCTTCGCGGAACTGACAAGTTTTGCAAAGCGGATGCGTTACAAGCGGTTCGCAGTTCTAAACTATTCGTGAAATGGAAGCATAGATTGCAAAACCTGGACGGCAGCTCAGGCAGTTTCTGCCTTGCTTTAGATGCCCGACAAACAAAATGGGCAGGCTGGTGCCAATCAAAAACTGGCTGATCCGCCAGCTGTGTAGTTTGCGTTAGTGCAGTGGTCTGCTCGAAGTCAGACTTGTCTCGATTTATCCGTAGGTCGGCTTCTCAGGCCAACCTGGGGGCGAGTCCTCAAAGTCCTGCTGCCGTCCATAGGGTGTCATGTCGAGGAGGCTAAGCCAACCATGTTTGACGATACACCGACGAAGCGGCCCCACTTCTTCCTTCTCATGGTTGGTAGGAAGCATTTCGCGCTCAAGAAGTGTGAGTCGAGATTGGTTGCTATCGTCTTTCGCCACGTCGCCAGATCGAGCTCCTCAATAGGGTGGTTCGGGAAATAGCCTGCGTTATTCACTACGATATCCACCTCGCCCACATCTCGGCTCTTGCCGAATACCGAACGCCAATCCTCTTCCTGCGTCACATCAAGCTGGAATGCGGATGCTGTATTCCCTATCTTCCTAGTGGTCTCTTGGGGTGGTTTGAGATCGGTCGCAATCACCCGTGCGCCTCGTTCCGCCAATGCCAATGCGATCGCTTGACCGATGCCTTGGCCGGCGCCGGTGACCAACGCGACGCGACCCTCGTGTGTTCTTATTGATGCCTTCATCTAGCTGTGCTCCCCAGTCGCTCAATTCGGGTTAAAGTCCCTCCGCCCGCACCACGTTTCGCTCGCGCGACCGGAAACCGATTGTAAACGCCAGATCGAAACGCCGGTCTCCAGGGGCCTGGCAGTTTGAGCCTGGTAGAAACACTTCGGGTGGATGCAAACGAAGCTACGACCCAATTCATGACTGCGTCGCGGGCTTCGCCCTGAAGATGCCCTTGAAGCTTTCGCGATACTGAACGAAGACCAGTACCCACAGCACAGAGGCCACCAGAGCCGGAGCAATGCTCGCCGGCGCAAGCGTCAGGTGAAACGCAAGGATGTTGTAGAGCTCCGCCGCCAACACTGTCAGCGCAAGTGGCACGAAGTAGCCCGAAAGCAACAGCAGCCCACCCAGCAATTGAATGGCGAAGAAGAATGCGGCAAAATGCGACTCGCTGACGGAGACAAGAAACTGAATCGCGAGCGGATTCGCCGGGGGCGGCTGGTGGATGAAGTTGAGAAATCCATTCAGCCCAAAGACCGTAAATATCAGCCCCAGCAGGTAGCGCGAAAAAATCGAAGTAATTTTCATACGTGTCCTCTCTAGAAGGTCTGCGCGTGCGTCTGCACGGCTTGAACATGCGGTGCAAGAAACGCGTTTCGGTCATGCCCCCGGTTCAGCACAGCGGTCCCCCCTGCGGTGAGGAAGGTCGCGTCCGTCACGCCAAGAAAACCAAATACGGACCGCAGATACGGCTCCACGAAATTGAAAGAGGCCATCTGCGTCTGGGCGTCGTAGATCCCGCCCGTCGCGATGATGAAGGTCGCCTTCTTATCGATAATCAGACCCTTCGGCCCTCCGTCACCGTAGGAAAAGGTTCTGCCGACACGCGCAATCTGGTCGATCCATAGCTTGAGCACGGAGGGCACACCAAAGTTATGCATGGGCACTCCGATGACGTACTCATCGGCCTGCTCCAATTCGGCAAGCAGCGAGTCGGAGAGCGAAAGCAATTCCTTCTGCTGTGGGGTGCGGCCCTGTTCCGGCGTGTAGACGGCAGCGACCCATTCCGCATTGATCGGCGGCATTGCTGTCGTGTTAAGGTCGCGGTCAATGACCCTTCCGTCCGGGTGCGAAGCCTTCCATTGGGTGACGAACGCAGCGGTCAGCTCGCGTGAGACTGACCGACCATACAGTGGGCTAGAATCGATATGTAGCAGTGCTGACATTGAGAATTCCTCCTACACGACAATTGATGACTACTAAACATCTGTCGATTCAGAAAATAAACAAGTGTCGTTTAGGCTGCAGGGAGTATCCTTTAATGGTAGGAATGGCCCAGCTTTTCCAACCCGAGACCGGAACGACGGATCCGCGCATTCTGCGCAGCCGTCGCATGCTCATGGACGCGCTAGCCAAGTTATTGATGAAAAAGGAGTTCGAAGACATTTCTGTGCAGGAGATCGCAGACGACGCGACGCTAAACCGGGCCACCTTTTACCTACACTATCCAGACAAGAACGCGCTGCTGCAGGCCATGACAGGGGTGCGGTTCCGCGACCTGATAGAGCGCCGCGCCATCACTTTTACCGACTGCAATGGGGCACTGCGCGCCATTGCACTCGGTATCTGCGACTATCTCGCTGAAGCCACAAGTTGCCCCAGTCAGTTAGCTCGGATACCGCTAGAAGGCTCCATCATCCCCGTCGTCGAGGACATGTTTAAGGAAGGCCTTGCACATCATGGGATTTCACCCGGTGTCGATGCGGCAATGCGGGCGACCACCGCGGCCTGGGCCGTTTTCGGAGCCGCGCGCCGCTGGTTTCAGACCCCCAACCGTATCCCAGCCGAGGAGATGGCAGCCAGGATTGAAACCATGGTGAATCCCGTGCTTTTCGGCGCCTCTCAATAGCTGAAGAGTGGCAATACTAAAGCTTCCTTTTGGTTAATGAACGGGTCGAAAGAGTTGAGTCAGAGATGCCGCTTGTTCCCAAGAGACCCATGATCAAGAGGTCGCGGAGGGTTAGGTCCCGGCGCACGTGCAAGGCGGAGTCTCGCGGCCATTGTCACCAGATCGGCGATCCCGTAGTAATTACAAGGCAGCGGTCGCACTGCAATGCCCTGTAAGGAACCACTGAGAACATGAAGGAACAGTCTCTGGTTGTGCCGTCCTTGTACCGCCAGTTTTGAGTCAAGAATTCTGAGAACTGGGGGATCTGGCATCTTGGGGCCCCGACCAGGACAAGCCACACGGAATTCACGCGAGACCGAAGCGACTGAGTTGTCCATTAACGTCTTTCTCGGTTTTTTCGATTGATCCAGATTTCTTCTCTCGTGGAGAATTCTCTGTTCGCCAAATCAGCAGCAACCACAAGCTTTGCCGCGCATGGCTTCCCATCCTTCCCGCAAGATGAGCGGAACAATCACAAGAGCAGCAATCGGGTCGGCCCACCAAATGTGCCAAATCGCGTTAATTCCAAGGCCAATCAGAGCGACCAAGGCAAGATAGGCGCACAAGGCTGACTCAGCGGCATCCGCTCTGAGTGCGGCGCTTCCCGTGATCGCTGATAGCTTCCGTTTTTCCTTCGCAAGCCAAGGCATGATTGCGGCGGCGGCGACCAAAACGGCGATCCCGACATACGTGGTTTTGGGTTCGCTGTATCCCAGAAGTGTCCGTGCGGACGCCACGGCCACATAAGCCGCAAGGATGAACAACAGCACTGCTGCGATCCGGGCTGCGCGCTTTTCCGATTGTTCCTGGTCAGCATGTGCACGGAACCGCCACAACACAACTATCGCTGAGAGGAGTTCGATAGCACTGTCACCGCCAAAGGCAAGTAGGGCCGGGCTGCGAGCCATCCATGCGGCAGTCAGGGATACCGCTGCCTCCACCGTCATCCAGACGATCGTGAGAGTTTGAATCCGTTGGATACGCCGGAAAGTGTCTTGTTTCGGAATTTGTGGCACTGAAGACATCGACGGCAATCCGGATTTTACCAGTCCGATGCTGGGTTGGCAGGGATACCGCTTTGGCCTCTTGCGCGGGAATTTTCGTACTTCCAGCAGCGATACCAAATACGGCAATAGACCGGATTTTTTTCGGGCCGCTAAGCATCGAAGGGTTGGACAGGATTTCGTTTCGGGAAGTCGAGGAGCAAATTGTGCCTGTGACATCTCCGCATAAGCTGGGAAGTTCGTCTCTGTTTCATTGGTTCGCTTTACAAATGCCTCCTTTGGAAACTCCCTCGTACAGCCAAGGAAAACCCGCGTCAGCGAGGACGCCAGCGCGGGCTTACCCCAGATCAGTACTCGCTTGGCAAGTGGATTACGTTGTTGGCGAAGTACAGCGTGATTTCATCCAGCGGGAAATCGGTGTGCTCGATCTCTTTGGTGAACACGACGTTGCCATCGCCGTCGTCGCACGTAAGCGAAGCGGTTCGGTCGGGACGTACGGCTAGCTTCCAGACTTGAAATTCCTCGGCGGCAACACGCTTGTTGTAGGGCTGAATGATCGCGATTTCGTCCAGAAGCCAATACGCTCCGCCGTGCTCGGCAACATGCTGCGCGCCGTCGGTGTAAAGAACATTGCGGTTGATCGGATGGCGATACCAGTTGTCGCTGCCGGTGAACTGCGCCAGGTCGGATTTGCTGAGAGTCTTCGTCGTCATGATGTGCCTCTTTCGTTTTAAGTGACCCCCGTGGCGGGGGCGAGAGAGGCAACAGGAACAGTCGCACAGAAGGCGCGGCGTCACAGGCAATCATGGAATAAATGAGGGGCAGCCCGTAGGGAATCATCGTTTATGCCGCGAAAGTGCCTTGACGTTAGCCTGCGGCTGTTAGGTTGACTCCGAACCCGTCCGTTAGTGGGTCACGGAAAGAGGCACAATGTGACGAAGACGGCGCGGAGACTCTGTGCTATCAATGGCGACGCCGGACCAACTGCCATTTTCAAGACGACAATTCAGGCTGTGACAGCCAAAATTCCATTTGCTTTGGTGGCATGCGCTGGGGTGCACATCTGCGGAGGAAGGAGCGGACGAACTCGTTCGCCAATCGTGAATCGTCGTCTTTTCTCATAATGACGCAGGTCTCGAAGCACAACGATGCATCGCAGAAGGGCTTTACGACCACACCGTCAGCATGAAAGCCTGGCGCCAGATCTACAAGAAGTGGGCCTGCATCTCCATGTTCCCTTCTGTAGATCCCGGGACAGCGTCGGACCGTGGTTTGCGCGGCGTGAAGCAGCGCGTTTTCAGCGTGGGCGGGGCGGGTGGAACCGAGGATCTTGGTACACCGCCCGTGGTCAATAAGGTATACCCTCGTCACCAACGAGCCTCGGCTGAACTCAACTGCGCAATATCAATAACAGCAACAACTTGAGTTGGCGGTCGCAAAGACCCTTCGTCACCAGCACTCGCCCGGTTAACCAGTTTGCAAACTAGGCTTCGTGAAATGCCCCACTTCTTGGCGACAGCCGTCAGAGTCATCCCGCCAACGCGGTCGCGGACAATCGCTGCCCGATCTATGTTCATCGGAGCGCGTCCGATCCGTACTCCGTCGAGCTTCGCCCTCCTCATGCCAGCCAAAACTCGTTCCCTTATCAGGTCGGATTCGAGTTCTGCGATTGAGCCGATGAGCGTCAGGAAGAGTCGCCCCATCGGACCGCTGGTGTCTATGTTTTCTCGCCGGGAGATGAAAACGATTCCGAGACTGTCAAACTCGTCCATGACTTGCAGAAAATGTTTCACACTTCGTGCGACCCGGTCGAACGCAGCCACGAGCACGACAGAAAATTTCTTGCGCCGCGCATCCGCGATGAGCGCGTCCAGACCCGGACGCCGCGCTCTGCGTCCTGAGACTCCGCAGTCGCGATATTCCTGCACGACTTCCAAACCACGCTGCGCCGCAAGCTCGCGTAAGTCGTAAAGCTGACTTTCGACGTGCTGGTCGGTGGTGCTCACGCGCACATAGATCGCTGCTTTCAAAGGGTGTTCTCCTGAAGATGGATTCAGTGTCTGTTTCTTGAGACCGCTCGCCCTATATTCTGTCCATTGGACATATTATAGAGGTTTTCCAGCCAAAGAGTCAAGGATATTATGTCCTATGGACAGAATGCGATATAATGACGACATGGGCTGGAAGACAATGCGGGTCGCTGTCTGCGACGTCTGCGGGCACAGGTGGATACCGGAGAGCGAGAACCCGCCAAATTGCCCCTCGAAAAAATGTCGCTCAACGCTCTGGAACAAGGGCGGCGTTGATGGGCGGACACGGGAAGCGCGAATCAAGATGGGAGGTAGCCGCAGGACGGGAAGTGCGAAACTACGCGCTAGCCGTTGATGCGACTTCTCGTGGCTGTCCTTTGGGAGACAGTGCGATCAAGGCTACGCCGATGACAACCAGTACAGCCGACCCGATCAGTTCACCGCGTGCGATCAGATTTCGAAAAGCTTGGAACGACATCACGGCAGCGTGGGCAAAGCTCGACCATGCTGAAAAAGCGATCAGGCTCCGATTCTCGGACGGGCTTCGGGCTGCCATTATCAAGAAAATACCGAGCGTGACGTAAAGGCTCATCATCATCGCCAACGCTGGCTCTTGCTTCACAAACAGCACCAAGGGATAGACCATTGCCGTAAAGAGTAATCCCACCAATACAAGCACGACCTTCAGTGCCCGTTCTCGACGCATAGCGCCTCCTACCCTGCCACCGACAACATGATAGCCCGGACAGCTATTGCAGCTTCGCGTACTCGGCCTTGGCTCGCTTGAAGATCGGGATGTCGGGGTCGGCGTCTTTCCAGAGCGTGAGGAAGTCTTTGTAGGCGGCGAGAGCGCGGACGCGTGCGGCATCGGCATCGGCTCCCTGCGAGGTGCTTGACTGCAAGGCGTTGGCGCGAGCCACTCCCAGATGCGCCAACGCTCCCGTCCAGCAGTTCCATACGATGCCGCTGTGGTCGATGATCTTCTGAAACTCGGCGGCAGCGGCACTCCCCTGTCCGGCTGCTAGGTACGCTTCTCCGCGAACATACACGTGATAGAGGCAGGATACATTGGTCACGAACGAGATGTTTCCCAACTCAATAGCTGAACCAGCTTGCAGGGTTGTCAGTGCGGCAGTTGGGTTCTTTCTATCCAGCGCCAGTTGTGCCTGAATCGCAGGCAGCCAAAGCGACTGCATCTGGGTGTCCAGCGGGAAGCGTTCCCCTAAGTCTTGTGCCAAAAACTCGGCTCGCGCCGTATCGCCCGCCATGGCCAGCGCAAGCGCGGCCTCGGCTTCGACGCCCTGACTCGTGGGAGCCAGCTTCAAAGCCCCTGCTGCTGTCTGCCGGGCTTCTATGGTGTTGCCGTAAGCGGCTTGTTGCAGAGCGGCATTCGCCTGCCATATTGCCCCGCTTTCTTTGCTGTCAGCCCGGATGGCGGAGTCTACGGCTCGCTTGGTCAGTTCTCGTGCCTTACCGAGATGACCGCTATAAGCCTCGGTGTCGGATGCGAGTGCCAGTCCAAAGTTCTCTTCGGGCTTGCCCGCAAACCACTGCTGCTGCTCCGCCATCGCCCCGATGTCATCGGCGAGAAAGGCGAGTGCGTAGAGATAGTCGTGAGATTGCCAATCATCGAGTCTTCGTGCTCGCGTCTCATGAATGATCTGCCGCGGTTCGTCGAACCGTTGCAAGGCAAGGGCGTAGTTGGCGAGATTGTCGTACAAAATTACCTGATCCGGTGCAAGCCGCAAAGCTTGCGTCGCAATCTCAGCTGCTTTCTCATACTGCCCCAGTTCGCCGTACACAAACCCCAAATTGCCATACGCTTCGGATTCCCGTGGGTAGCCCTGAATGCGCTCCTGATTCACTTGGACCGTTTTATTCAGTTCGCCGGTTACATGCCGATAGTAGTAAGCCGTGATCGCCAGCCTTTCCCGTTCACTGGCATGCTCCCGCAGCTGAAATGCCTTGGTGAAGTACTCGCTGCCTCGCTCCGGTTGGCTGAGATCGTAGTAGTCGTAGCCCACTGCCCTGTAGCCCATAGCAAAATTCGGATCAAGCTCTATGGCACGATGATGGTAAGGCAGGGCTGCGGCCGCGCCTTTCTCGTTGTTGGCCCTCAAGCCAAGGCTGTACGCTTGCAGAGCTTCCAGCGAAGACGTGGTGGCCTGTTCGAGCGGAACATCAAACTTCTGCACGGTAGCCAGCGATTCGCCGAGTTCGCCGCGCAGCTTGGATGCCGCAGCGCCCAACGTGTCCAGCACCTTCTCCTTGGACGCCGCGGTCACCTGCTCCTCGGCCAGCGTGTCTCCGCTCTGACAATTTTCGGCTTTCAATCCCAGCACATATTCGCTGCCCAGACTGCCAATCGATCCAGCGAGGTAGGCTCTGCTGCCCGCCCGCTGGCAAAGCTCGCGGGCTACCTCGGGCGTGAGTTTCGTGCTGGCCGGACGGGTCATCTGTTGCAAGGTCTTCGCAACTTCGCTGTCAGAAAGCACATTCAAGAAGGGTGATTGCCGCAGGGAAACGGTGAGCGCCGTTTTCAGCGTGTCGTCAAAGATTTGATCGCCCGTGCTGTTGACAAAATCGGCGAGAACGATGGTGTCTTTTTCGGTCAGCGGCTTGCTTTGCTGATGCGACCGATGGTAAAGGCCGCCCGCCACGAGCAAGGCGACGGTTAGAATGGGAACCGCAATTTTATTGACCTTCGCAACCCGATCCGTGGGAGCTTCTGCCGCCGCTCCTGAGCTTGGGGCAGAACTGTGTCC
>Ga0182018_10004176_pt1 | contig 12375 bp, 9 predicted proteins | sample 812P2MmetaG_FD_120490 | JGI IMG/M metagenome (GOLD analysis project Ga0182018, IMG submission 120490) | Permafrost microbial communities from Stordalen Mire, Sweden - 812P2M metaG | ecosystem: Environmental > Terrestrial > Soil > Wetlands > Permafrost | place: Sweden: Stordalen | collected...
ATGTTGTTGCACGCCGCCATGAGCAGGTCTTCCTGGTCGATGCCATCACCAACCGTGAAATCGCCTACGGCGAGTTTCACCGGCAAGCCTGCGCTTTGGCTGCGGAACTCCGCCGGCGAGGCGTGCGCCAGGGCGACCGCGTCGGCATAATGATTCCGAATTGCTGCGAACTCGCGGTGCTGTATTTCGCTTGCATTTATCTCGGAGCCGTCATCGTCCCCATCAATCCAGCGCTGAGCAAGGGCGACGTCCAATTCATCCTGGAAAGTTGCAAGCCCGCGCTCATTGTGGCGAGCGCCAATACCGCGGATCCAATCATGAGCTTTCACGCGAATGTGCTGCGGTTGGTCATGGCACCGGAGGCAATCAAAGACTTGAACGGTCCCGGCCAGATCAGGATTGATGCACTCCCAGAGGTGAACGACTTCATCCCCCTCGAAACGGCGAATGCCGAAGACTTGGTAGTGATCATGTACACGTCAGGTACTTCCGCCAAACCAAAGGGGTTGGCACACAAGCTGGGACGGATGCTTCGAAACGCAGCGGCATTCGCGAGCGCTCAACGCATCGACCAGGATTCGCGGTTTTATCTGACCCTTTCGATGGCCTACATGGGTGGCTTCTACAACTTGCTTGTGCTGCCTTTTCTCTGCGGCGCGAGCGTTGTGGTGGATCATGTGTTCGATGCGCGATCGAGCCTGCACTTTTGGGACAAGGCGAAGAACAACCAGGTCAATACGCTTTGGCTCGCTCCCACGGTATTGTCGATCCTGTTGAGAATGGATCGCGGCCGCACCGGCGAGGAGTTTTGCCGCAGCTCGGTGCGGCACGCGTTTGTCGGCTTTGCTCCGCTTCCGTTAAAGGTAAAGGATGAGTTTGAAGCCAGATATGGAGTTCGGCTGATTGAGAATTACGGTCTCTCGGAGACTCTGTTTGTCACCGCCCGTTCGCGAAGCGATTTCGGTGCGGGTGGTTACGTTGGAGAAGCGCTACCCGGCGTAGAACTTCGAGTTGTAAGCGATCAAGAAGACCACGTTCCTGTTGGCACGGATGGAGAGGTTGAAATCCTGACGCCCGACTTAATGGCTGGCTACCTGGACGCCGACGGCGCCTTGTTGGAAATGAATACCGCAGTCTGGTTTCCGAGCGGTGATGTCGGCCATCTCGACGACCGCGCATCCCTCTTCATCACCGGGCGCAAGAAAGACCTCATTATTCGTGGAGGTGTGAATATCAGCCCTGCGGCCATCGAAGAAGCGCTGATGCACGTGCCCGGCATCGCGGACGTGGCCGTGGTGAGTATTCCTCACGAACTCTATGGCGAAGATGTCGTAGCTGTCTTGAAACTCGATGCAGGCTTGGAACTCGAGTCCATGCTGGATTCGGTAGTCGCGCATGCGAAACGCAATCTGGCGCAGCATCAGCAACCCGCCAGATACATCGCGATTGACGAGCTTCCCCGGACGGCGAATGGCAAAGTGCAGAAGTCCCGCATTCGCGAACTGGTGGCGGAGAAGCTGCAAGTGGGTTCAACCTCGACTCCCCGGATCCAAGCCACGGAGAGCGCGGGCGTAACCCGCTGATTGCTCCGTACCGAAGATCCACACAGGAAATCTCGGAAAAACAAACGCATGAAAATCATCGACCTTTCATTGCCGATTGAAGAAGGCATGATGACGTTCCCCACGCCCTGGCATCCCGTGGTCGAGGTCACGATTCTCGGCCGGCACGGCATCGAAGGCCGCGAGACTCGGAAGCTCGTCCTGGGAACGCACATTGGCACCCATGCAGACGCGCCGCGCCACTTCATTCCCAACGGAAGGACCATCGATGAAGTTCCTCTGGAGGTATTGATCGGGCCGGCCACTATGGCGGACTTCACCGGCTGCCGGCCGTTACAAGAGATCGACATTGCGGATCTCAAGCAAAGACTGGGTGAAAAAGTGCCGGAGCGCTTGATTTTGCGCACCGGCTGGTCCGAGTATTTTGGCAACATGAAGTTTTATAACGAATATCCCTTTCTCGCCGAAGATGCCGCGCAATGGCTGGTTGAGAAGGGCGTGCGGCTCATTGCCATGGACACGCCATCGCCGGATAACCCAGCCCATTCGCGGGGAGCTGCCAAGGATTCTCCCAATCACAAAGTGCTGCTGGGCGCCGGAGTGGTGCTGGTGGAGTACCTCGCGAACCTAAAAGCCGTGACCGCACTGGAAGTGGATCTCATCGTGATGCCGTTGAAGTTGAAAGGATGCGACGGTTCCCCGGCGCGCTGTGTAGCAATTGAAAGGTGAAGAGAAGCAGTGGAGCGAAGGAAGAGTTTGAGAGTCCAGGTCCAGGAGTGGCTTACAGATTGGTTCGCGGCCAGGGCAAAGATCGGCAAACCAGCGTGCGAATCTTTGCTCAACATTGACTACTTCGAGGCGGGGTGGCTCACTTCGATGGAGGTCGTCGAATTTGTAACCGAGATCGAACAGCGTTTTAGCATGCAGTTTTCCGATCGCGATATGCAGGATGCGCGTTTCGTGACCATCGCCGGCCTTGCGGAGCTCATTCTGGAGCGCTCCACCGAGACCACTGAAAGCAGGTAACTCCAAACATTGCGCATCCCGCCTCAGCTCGAACCTGGAACCTACTGGAGAAAGACATAGCCGCGAATCCACACGTCCTTACACTCACGCCCTTTTATCCCTCCGCTGGGGACGAAGTGAGTGGTTGCTTCATCGCGGAGAGTCTTCGACAGCTCAGCGAATATGGCGTGGCATCTTCAGTGATCGCCGTCGACTCCATTTATCATGCCCGCAGAAGGCCAAGCCAGAAGTCTCCCGCCCAATGGATTCGCTACCCGCAACTGCCCGGAAACTTCGGTCTGTCGAGCGCTGGCAGGCTCCTGGGCGCAGTTCTTCTGAGAAGAGTCCGGCACCTTCATCGGCAATCTCCGATTCATCTGATACATGCCCATGCGGCGCTGCCTTGCGGGCAGGCTGCGGCATTTGTTTCGCGGCGTTTGGGCATTCCGTTTGTTGTTACTATTCATGGTCTGGATGTCTTCAACAGATGTTTCGAGGATGGGCTTGCCGCAGGATGGCGACGCAAAGCTTCACTGGGCGTCTATGAAAGCGCACGCAAAGTGATCTGCATCAGCGACAAGGTGCAGCGATTGCTCACCGACGTGATGGGTGCGGGGGTTACGGCTGAGGTCGTCTACAACGGTACTGATCCCAATGTGTTTGCGCCAGGTTCTACGCCGGACCAGGCGCCGGCAATTTTGATTGTGGGAAATCTGTTGGCAGGAAAAGGACATGAACTTGTACTCCGGGCCTTCGCCCGAGTCAGGGATTCGCATCCCGGCTTGCAATGCCGCATTATCGGCGAAGGCGCGGATCGAGATCGGTTTGCCAGTCTGGCGCAAGATCTGGGGATCAACAATCACGTTCACTTTCTAGGACGGCAAAGCCGCGCCAGCGTGGCTGAAGCCATGCGCGACTGCACAGTTTTTGTTTTGCCCAGCCGATACGAAGGGCTCGGATGTGTTTATCTGGAAGCGATGGCCAGCGGCAAGCCTGTAATCGCGTGCCGGGGGCAAGGCATCGACGAGGTCATCGATCACGCCAGCAATGGATGGCTGATTCCGGTGGACGGTCTGGAGGAACTCGTGCAGGGGCTGCAAGTCCTGCTGGGCGATGCGCAACTGCGCGCACGAATCGGCCGCGCCGCCCGGCAGACAATCCTCGACGGGCTGACCTTGTCACATCAAGCTCAACACCTGATGAAGATTTACGAGCAAGCAGCGCGATGATCATGCCCACGCCAATCCCGCAGGAGCGAACTCCGCCCACCGAACTCGTCACTATCTCAGAGAAAGATATAGCCGAGGTGGCGTGCTTCATTGCGACTCAGTCCGGACGAAGTAGAGAAACCGTGGAAGTGCATTTGCGCTGGTTTTTGCTCGAAAATCCAGCACGCCGGCCGCAGGACCCTCTAGGTTTTGGACTGCGCTCCGCCAATCAGCTCGTGGGATGTATCTTGTGCAGCCCGCAAATGTTTCGCTTCGAGAACAAAAGAATTCTGTTTATGGGTTCCAGTTCGTTCTACGTAGACAATCGTCGTCGTGGTCACGGAGGCCGCATCTTCCTGCGGTATTGCCGGCTTGCAAAGCATTGGCCTTTGTTTGGAACTTCAGCCAACGCCGAGGCTGCGGCCTTGTGGAAAGCGGCAGGAGCGAGTCCCATCCCATACTCGGACGGTGAATTGTTCGGTGTGCTTCACTGGCCGCCGGTGGTCGAGGAGTTCATGCATCGACGGAATCCGAGTCGCGTGTTCACGCGTCTGGCTGGCAGCCCCATCTCTAAGCTCGTAGGGCTGGTCCGGCCGCTGAAGATTGACGGCGGCGCATCCGAGTGCCTGAAGCCGCTTACATCTGCCGAGCAGGTGAACGATCTGCCGGTTCACCATCCCTCTGCAAAGCTAACCTCGGTGCGTGACTTAGCCTACATACACTGGCGCTATTTCTCGGGAATGGATGCAACGACCAATGTGTTCGCATTTCGCAGCTGCCGTCCGGACCAGGAAGTCCTGGTAACGGTGAATCAGCGTACTCGAGGATTTCGCGGCCAGATCAACACACTCAACGTGCTCGATGTGTACCCCGAGGTGCCACCGGAAGAGAGGCTGAGGATTGCCGGAGCATTAATCGCCCGCTACAGCAAGATCATCGATGCAATCGTGCTGCGCGGCCAAGACCCAGACCAACAGAAGGCATTCTGCGCCAGAGGATTTCAATATCGCGCATTCGATGCGCCGATCGGTTGGTTTCTTGACAAGGCAAAGCTCCTGCCAACGCACGATTGGTATCCCGTGCCGGCAGATGGAGACGCATTGATCTAGCAAGCTGCTGAAGACCTCGGCTTCGAGCGGATTTTGGGAAGGGCACGACTTCAGTCGTGCCGTTAAGACGTTGAAAATATGTCCGCGCTTTAGCGCACGAGGTAAGCTTTTCGCGTGCGCGACCGGGTTTTTCAGCAGCCTGTTAGCGCACTGCTCCAGAGCATAATGATCTTCACACCGTGAACTATAGAAGCCAAGCTCGGGCGTTGCTGATTCGAACGGCCACTCTGGCTCGTGTCGACGAACTAGCGCTCCGCATGCAGAACCTCAAGGGCGGCACGCATGGGCTGGTTGTCGGCGTACATGAGACCCCGGCTTCTTTGCAGTCGCAGTTCCGCGAGCAGTTGGAGTGGGCGTCCCAACATTTTACGATTACCACTTTGGAGGGCTTCGCCGAATTGTGGGCGCGGCCCCAGGCATCCCAAGCCGGTTCGCGCCCTTTGCTCCTATTTACTTTTGATGACGGCAGAGAGAGCAACTATACCGTGGGTGCGCCTTTGCTTGAATCTTTTGGTGGCCGGGGAGTGTTTTTTGTTGTGCCTTCTTTTGCCGAATGCGCTGCCGACCACGCTCTCTCTTTCTACCGCTCGAGAATCAATCCAAACTCCAGACCTGGCGACGAACAATGGGAAGACTGGAAGCCGATGAGTCCCGCGCAGATCGGGCAACTGGCGGCTCGAGGCCATGCAATCGGCAGCCATACGCTTATGCATCAACGGCTGGTGGGACTCTCGCCCGACGTGTTGGAGCGGGAAATTGGCGACAGCGCGCGCCAGCTTACCTCGTGGACGAAGAAACCGGTCGATGCCTTCGCCTGGACATTCGGTTGGGATGCGGTGGATGCGAACGCCTGGAAAGTAATACAGCGCTACCATCGTTTCTGTTTCTCTCCCTGCGCGGGGGCCATCGACAGCCGCTTGGACAGCCCAAGCCTGCTGTGGCGCCGGGAGATCGAAGTGAGATTCTCCACTGCGGAGTATCGTTTTCTTTATTCGGGGTTGATGGATCCGTGGTGGGGTGCTCGAAGAAGACGCCTGCGCAAGATGTTGCGAGTCTCGGATAATACGAATCTCGAGTAATCTCTCGGTTACGCATATCGCGTAACCGCTCAGTTATGCCTGAAGCGGTGATGCCGGAGTGGTGGATATCGAACTGAAGATGGGTTCACGCCGAAGAATGATCCGCCTTGAATGACCGTTTTGAATGATCCACCTTTTCATCAACGCGCCCGCGGCCAGTGCCGGAGGAGGTCTCACCTACATCCGCAACGTGTTGCCTCGCCTCGCGGTTCGAGATGACGTGCGCACAACACTGCTGCTTGCCGGACAACTACGTGGTGAGATCACGGAATCGGCTCGCGTGGCCCTTATACAGGCGAACTGTCCCGCGGGCTCCGGAAAACGATTCTGGTACGAGCAGCGCAAACTTCCGGAGTTGATTCGCCGCTCCGGGGCAGACGTCCTGCTATCGACTGGAAATTTTGCGCTCTACCGCTCGCCCGTGCCACAAATCCTTCTCAGCCGGAATGCACTCTACACTTCGTCCGACTTCCTGCGTGATCTGCGGGACCGGGGCGACTATCGGCTGTGGCTTGACACCAAGGTAAAGGCCACGCTGGCCCGATGGTCCGTGCGCGCGGCGGACTGCACGGTCGCCCCCAGTGAAGCCTTTGCCAGCGACCTGCGGCGCTGGACGGGGAACGACGTGGTCTGTATCCATCACGGTTTTGATCACGAGTCGTTCTTCCACGACCGGGCGCCACTGCCGCCAGACGTGCAAGAACGACTCGCTGCGACCGAAGGTGCGCTCCGCGTGCTGTTCGTCAGCCACTACAACTACTACCGGAATTTTGAAACCTTGATTCGCGGTGTTGCGATATTGAAGAAGAAACTGCATCCTCGAACCGTGCGCTTGATTCTCACGTGTAAATTGATTTCCAAAGACAATCCCGGGGATTACCACGCGGACGCAGCGGCGGAATTGGTGCGGCAACTCAAACTCCGCGAGGAAGTTGTTGAGTTGGGCGCAGTTCCTTATATCTCGCTGCATCACCTCTATCGAGCCTGCGATTTGTATGTAACTCCCGCCTACGCCGAAACATTCGCTCATCCGCTGGTTGAGGCAATGGCCAGCGGTCTTCCTGTGATCGCATCGGATTTGCCTGTGCACCGTGAGATCTGCGGTGATGCAGCGCTTTATTTCTCGCGTTTCTCTCCGGAATCCTTGGCCGAACGGATCATGCAAGCGTCCCGATCGACCGAACAAGTCGCGGACATGCGTGCCCTGGGAATGGCGCGGTCGCGGGATTTCAGTTGGGACAAGCACGTCGACGAACTGCTCCAGTTGGCTCGGCGTCTCGCTAAAACATGTGCTGACGACTGAGGGTCGCAAACAAACGCACTACCGCTAGCCTTGCGCCGATCACGGAACACGGATCACGGAACCCCTGCCACTTCACGTAAGATGATTTGCGAAGCTCTGAGGGAGTGACGGTTCGGATGTGCGGAATTTTCGGCATCATTGGCCTCAACGCGCCTGTGCCTGCAGAATTGTTGGAGCGCGCAACCCAGTCGCTGGCCCATCGTGGGCCGGACGACGGGGGCACGGTCATTCTGCAGGATTCTGCGCAGGAAGTGATCGAAGTTGGTTTGGGGAATCGCCGCCTCGCGATCCTCGATCTGTCTCCTCAGGGGCATCAGCCCATGAACGATCCAGCAACCGGTAACTGGATCGTCTACAACGGAGAGGTTTACAACTTTCGCGAAGTTCGCGCAAAGTTGGAGCGAGAGGGACTGCGGTTCAGTAGTAATTCCGACACCGAAGTGATCCTCAAAGCCTATGGACATTGGGGGGAAGAGTGTCTCCATGAATTTCGCGGGATGTTTGCTTTCGCAGTTTGGGATGCGCAGCGCCACCGCCTGTTCGTTGCCCGCGATCCCATGGGAATCAAGCCGCTCTATTTCTGGCAATCGGATCGCTACTTCATGTTTTCTTCTGAAGTCCGGACTTTGCTTGGAACCGGTCTCGTGCCGCGCCGCATCGATCCTGCTGGTCTAGTGAACTATTTGACGTTTGGATCGCTTTACGACCCAAACACGCTAGTGGAAGGAGTGAATGCGCTCCCACCCGGCTGCTATCTGACTTGGGAGAATGGGCAGGTGAAGCAGGTGCAGTACTGGGATTTGATCGATCTCGAGCTTGTTGAAGCTTGCCATCACGCAGGCGATTGCGCAGAGAATCGCGGCGAACTCGAAGCGCAGATTGCGGAGATGCTCGAAGAGTCGGTGCGTATGCAGTTAGTAAGCGATGTGCCGGTGGGAGTGTTTCTTTCTGGCGGCATCGACTCCAGCAGCCTGGTCGGCATCCTGAGCCGAAGCGGCGTCCAGCCGAGTACGTTTTCCATTGTATTTCGAGAGGCGGACTACTCTGAGGCCGAGTATTCCCGTGCGATCGCGCAGCAGTTTCGCACTGACCACCACGAGATCACCGTTTCCCAGTCAGACTTCTTTGCTGCGATTGCTCCGGCCATCCGTGCGATGGATCTGCCGACAATTGATGGGATCAATACATACTTCGTGTCGGAGCGAACCCGGGCGGCCGGTGTTAAGGTTGCTCTTTCGGGATTGGGCGGTGATGAAATGTTTGCCGGCTACTCTAGTTTCCGCACAGTGCCGCGGATGGAGCGATTTGCCAATGCATGGGAGCGCATATCTGGAACGGTCCGCGGTCCGTTGGCAAATGTTTTTGCGGCACTCGCTCCGTCCAGTGATCAGAATCGCAAGTTGACTGCGCTGGCCAGGAACGGCGGAGGAATCGCTCATCCTTATTTTCTCTCGCGCATGCTGTTCACGTCGGAACAACTAAATGAGTTGTTGCCTGGGATGAAAATGGACTCCGCGCCTCTACGGCGTGCGGAAAACCTACTGGCCGAGAAACTGAACCGCTCCCTGAGCCTGGACCCGATCAACCGCGTTTCCTATCTGGAGGCGCGGTGTTATATGCTCAACACACTTTTGCGGGATTCGGACTTTATGAGCATGGCGCACGGATTGGAGGTGCGCGTACCGTTGATCGATCATCAATTGGCACGACGTATCCTGGCCTTGCCGGGGTCGTGGAAGTTGGACCCGGAAACGCCGAAGCCTTTGCTGATCAGGGCGCTCCGGGGTCAACTCCCGGAGAAAATCTTCCAGCGCCCGAAGCGAGGCTTCACTCTGCCGTTCGAGTACTGGCTGCGCGATGCCTTGCGTCCAGTGGTGGAAGAATTGCTGCGCAGGATCGGGGATGGCGCTCTACGCGCTTTGATCAGCGAACCGGCGGCCCGCAGCGTGTGGAACGATTTTCTCGAAGGCCGCACTTCCTGGTCCCGCCCCTGGTCGTTGTACGTGCTGCAGTGCTGGTGTGAGCAGCACCTTTCAAATTGAGCGATTGCCCGCAATGGAAAAGATCGAAGAAGTTCGGAAACTCGCGAACTCCGTCCCCGCCGGGAAACTCCCGGTTAGCGTGATCATTGCAGCGCGCAACGAAGCGAAGAATCTGCCGCGATGTTTGCAGGCGCTGAAAGATGTTGGCGAAGTTTACGTAATTGACTCGCAGAGCACGGACAATACCGTCGAGATCGCGCGATCCCACGGCGCACAGGTCGTGCAGTTTCATTATCAGGGTGGATGGCCCAAGAAACGGCAATGGGCCATGAACACACTGCCCATCGCTTACGACTGGATTCTACTGCTGGATGCGGATGAGGCGCTCACTCCCGAACTCGCCGAGGAAATTCGTTGGGCAATCCAGAATCCGGCGATCGATGGGTATTCGATCCTGCTTCGCACGTGGTTTCTCGGCCGGGTTTTGCGTCATGGGGATGTGGGCTTGTGGAAGCTGTCACTGTTTCGCCGGGGCAAAGGACGGTATGAATGCCGTCTGAAGGGTCAGGATGCTTCGATGGCTGACATGGAAGTGCATGAACATGTGGTTGTCGAGGGCGCGACGGCGAAACTGCGACATCCGGTAATTCATCACAATGTGGAATCCCTCTCGCGTTACATTCAGAAGCACGATGAGTATTCCAACTGGGAATCCCGCGTCTTGCTGGAGGGAAACGACACAGATCTGCCGCCATCGTTCTTAGGCAATCAAGCCCAGCGCCGGCGCTGGTTGAAGCGCAGACTCTTTGCCGTTCCGGGTTCGCCCGTGCTGATTTTCCTGTATCGTTATGTCTTGCGATTCGGGTTCCGGGACGGCGTGCCAGGCCTTGTCTATTGTGGGTTTCAGGCGATTCAGATGTTTCACACCAAAGCCAAAATGTACGAACTGAAGCGCAATAAAACTAAAGAAGAGAACTGATGAAGAGAACTGAAGTCTAAGCGGACAGAGAGGAACCTGGCGCACAATGTGTGGGATCGCCGGACTGGTCAACTGGGGGGACAGGGAAGTTCTTAGCTGGATGGCGCACGCCCAGGCGCATCGTGGTCCGGACGACTCCGGTTTGTGGGAGCGAAGATTCCCCGACGGTTCCTACGTTGGCTTGGGCAGCCGCCGCCTCGCCATCCTTGATCTTTCGGCCGACGGCCACATGCCGATGTGCAATGAGGACCGCACGGTCTGGATCACCTACAACGGCGAAATTTATAATTTCGCCGAACTTCGTCGTGAGCTGCAAAGCAAAGGCCACCACTTTGCTTCCAACACAGATACGGAAGTCGTAATCCACCTTTACGAGCAGGAAGGCGAGGATTGCATTCACCGGCTTAAGGGCATGTTCGCATTTGCCATCTGCGATCTGCGCTCGGGCAAGCCAGAGTTGTTTCTGGCGCGCGATCATTTTGGAGTGAAGCCCTTCTACTACGCTCACCACGGAAGAAAGTTGGCATTCGCTTCCGAAGTGAAGGCTCTGCTCCACGTGCCGGAGATCGAGGCGGAGATCGATCTGGAGTCGTTGCATCAGTATCTGACTTTTCTGTGGGTTCCGGATCCCAAGACGATGTTTCGTGGGATTTACAAACTTCCCGCTGGACACTGCGCGACGTTCCGCGATGGCGAATTGAAAATCCGTCAGTACTGGGACCTGCGCTTTCCAGGCGCGGATGCAAACTATCCACGATCCGAAGCGGATCTTGCCGACGAGGTTCGCGAGCGTTTTCGACAGTCTGTGGAACAGCAGATGGTGAGTGACGTTCCCATCGGCGCATTTCTCAGCGCCGGGCTGGATTCTTCAAGCATCGTGGCCATGATGTCCCGGGCTATGATGTGTAGGACAACGAAACAGCCCGTCCGGACTTACACGATTACCTTCCCGCACAAGTATCGCATCGGCGAAACCACGCTGGATGATCCCGCTGTACCGGCGCGGCTGGCGCGGCAATTGGGCTGCGAGAACCAGCAGATTGTGGTTGAGCCGGATGTCGCCGACTTGCTGCCTCGTCTGACCTGGCACATGGATGAGCCTACGGCGGATCCTGCGATCATCACGGCATATCTGGTATGCCGCGAGGCGCGCAAGCAGGCTACCGTGATGCTTTCGGGCGTTGGCGGGGACGAATTGTTCGCCGGATATCGCAAACACGCTGCGCACCGCTGGTCGAGCGCGTATCAACGAGTGCCCGGTGTGTTGCGCGCGGGGATCGAGTCTGGCGTTGGTGCCTTCCCCAGCTTGCGGGGTACGGCGATGAAGGGAAGCGTGCGATTAGCGAAGAAGATGGCTCGAAGCGCGTCCCTGGCGCCGCAGGACCGCTTCATTCGCAACTGCACCTATCTTAACGCGGAGCAGAAAATGAGTTTGTATACGGTGGACGTTCAGGATCAACTTCGCGCCTCCGACCCCGCTGTTCGCCACCGTGCTCGCTTCCACGAAGTGCGCGACGCCGACTTCCTGAACCAGATGCTTTATCTCGATACCAAGATCTTCATGGCTAGTCTGAATTTGAACTATAACGACAAGATGAGTATGGCGTCGTCGGTTGAGGTGCGCGTGCCATTTCTCGATCGCGAGCTTGCTGAGTTCGCTGCCTGGAATATTCCGCCGGATCTCAAGCTCAAAGGATTTTTCCGGCCCACTACCAAACACATCTTCCGCCGGGCGATGCGTGACGTTTTGCCTGCCGAAGTATTGCGGCAGCCAAAAGCAGGCTTCGCCGCGCCGGTCGACTACTGGCTGGCGCACGATTTGCGGGAGATGGTGGACGATCTGCTTTCCGATACAAACATCCGCAAGCGCGGCCTGTTCCGCCCGGAAGCAGTGCGCCGCTTCGTCGATGAGCACCGGAGCGGGGCTGAGGATTGGTCGATGCAGATCTGGCAGTTCCTGACTCTGGAGAACTGGATGAGAATTTTTCTCGATGCCGGAGCGCAGCAGAGAACGGAAGAGTTTGGTCACACACGCGAGGCGGCCACCGCGTGAACAGCGGCGAGGACAACGCCATGACCGGTCAAATCGCCAAGGCACTAACCGAAGCGACGGGCTTGCTGCGTGGACCGCAGCGCGTGGTTCCGCTG
>Ga0182018_10004177_pt1 | contig 12374 bp, 13 predicted proteins | sample 812P2MmetaG_FD_120490 | JGI IMG/M metagenome (GOLD analysis project Ga0182018, IMG submission 120490) | Permafrost microbial communities from Stordalen Mire, Sweden - 812P2M metaG | ecosystem: Environmental > Terrestrial > Soil > Wetlands > Permafrost | place: Sweden: Stordalen | collected...
AAACAGACTTGCTTCCACAGGAGCCTGCGGCGTAAAACAACCTAGTCCCGGGCCTCGTCCGTTGGCCGGTTTTGCCCTGACCACCGTTGGCCGGTTTTGATGTGACCACTGAGGACCGTCTGAGGTAATCCTCTGGAAGATTCGGCGGCCCGATCTTCGTCGTAAACATCAGGCTGAATCCATCGAGTAGTTTCTGACTACCGGACTTCAGTACAACTGGACGCTGCTGCCACATGAGAATTCTGCGGAAAGCCATTATCAACTTTCCGGGCAGTTCTTCGCTCGGCTTAAAGACATACTCCTCCAAATCCAGATTGATGACATCGAAGGGAAATCGCTTGAAGAACTGCTGCAACTGTTCTCGATCACGTTTAGCCCCTCGAACATCCGCCGTGTCTTCTTCGACTTCTGGACTAGCTAAGAAATCGTCATTGCCTTCAATCAATTGTTCAATATCTGGGTCGTCATCACTATCAAGGGAAGTCACTAGTTTTACGAAGTTCCCGACAAAGCCCACCGATCCGGGGATTCTTGTCTGGGTCTCGATGACCGATTCCTCATCCTTGTCGAAGAACACAACCGTTTCAAATCCCTGTTCGGTCGGGTTGAGAATGTCGTGAACGTCGAGCATCAGAACGTCGATCGCTCCGACTGCACAGAACGTAAAGTAGCGAAGATCACGTTGATTCTTGGATTTCACTTTGGAACGAATCGTCTTCCGACGCTGCCTGCAAAGCGGGAGCCATCCGTTCGTGCGAATAAAGTGTTTGAGTAAATCTCTTTCGTACTTAAACGTACCCATCCTCACCAGCCAGATAGTAAGTCGAGCAACAGTCGCCTGAATGCTTCCCGTTGGGATTCTAGGTCTCGCTCACGCATCGCCATTTCAAAGATCGTCAAGATAGAAGCGGCGAGCTGACGATTCTTTTTCTTCGTGTCCAGCGTTTTTGGATCAGGAACTATGACCTTGGCCCTGTCTTCCTTACCTCCAAGAGTCACCTTCGGGCGTACATCTTCCTCTGCGCTGTAAGAAAGCGACACAGGCTTGTCAGCAGCAGTCTTCAGTACTTTTACGAGTTGTGCCTTGCGTGCCTTCGATTTCGTGTCATCACGAACAGCAGATCGCTTCTCGATGTTTTGATAAACAACCGGGAAGATTTCCTTGCGAAGAAGCGTGTGGACAAACTCTTGGATCGCCCGGAATTCCGGATGGAATCGGTTGAAACTGTCCCGGTCGATGTTCAACGCATCTTCTAGGCCCTGATCGACGAAAATCTCTCCGGTGAGCCAACGACTGCGTGGCCCTTCATTGCTGCGATAGTCGAGCATTGATTGATCGTAGTATCCGATCGCAACGTCTTTGATCCGAATGAGTATGCCTCGCAACTCGTCGGGCTTTAACTGCAAGCCTTCCTGAACGGCAATGTACCCATGAAACGCCAGATCATTACCGTAGACCTTCTGCGTATGCTGCTTAATCCGATTGGTTGTGTATCCCCCGGCGTTTCCTTTCAAGTGAACAGGTTTGGCAAGATGGATTCCGTCCACCAATACCTTGAACCCATAACTCTCTAGTCGCTTCTGATCCTCGGCAATCAACCTGTTGGGTAAAGCCGACGCACTGATGTATGGTAAGGGGCAACAGGCTGAGAGTTCCCACAGCAATCTCCAATAGTCGCCTAACTGTTGAAGGGAGTGAACCCCGGCTGCAATTTTGAGAGCCTTGCTCCAATCGAGAGGAGGCTTTTTGAAGTCGTCGAATTCCAGTGAATCACGGAACGCTCTTGTGAAAGTCGGATGTATGTCATCGCCGATTATCAGCGTCCCAGGTTTAGACTGGTCAGGCTTGAAGTCATCAATGAAATTATAAGTGCCGATCAGAACTTCGCTGTCGGATGTCACAATCGTGTTGTCATTCTTGTCGAGCTTCTTCTTGAGCAAGTCATAAAGGACAACTCGTGCTCGGAAGCCCTCTCCCTTCGATGTGGCGGAACTGATCGTGAAACTGGGGCAAATCTGTGCGATGCCCAGCAGTCCGATCCCAAGTCGCCCAATGACGGGCCTCTTTGAAGGTTTATCCTCCGATCGCTTCTGACTATTACCGATCCCACCTTCCATCAGGTTCTTGAATTCTTCTCTCGTGAATCCACGCCCGTTGTCTTGGATGGAGAGTTGCAGGAAGTTGGGATAGTTCGTGTTGATTCGGACCACGCTGGCGTTTGCATCCCAAGCATTGCTGACGAGTTCCCGTAGCGCACTGGCTGGGCTTCGATACAGTCCTCGGCTCAGGTGAGCAAGAGCCTTCTCATGTACCTGAATCTTTGGCATCAGCGTTTTTCTAGGAGAACAATGTGTTCGTCAATCTCTCGCCCTGAAACAGAGGCCCATCGAGTTCGCCACTTCCTGATTCCCGTCACTCGAAAACTCAGCCCCTCGGCGATACTCGCTAAAATCTTAGCCGTTGGAATGTGAACTCCGAGGTAAGAACCTTGATCCCCCACAATATACGCACATTTTGCTTTCGAGCGAATCCTTTTTCTGGCGCTCACGAGATGACGACTCATGCCGCCGAAGTATTCTTGCACAACTCTAGAATAAAGACGGGCAAAGCCATAGGTCTTGGTCGAAGTAACTCGATCGAGTTCCGTCACGAGTTGTTGGATTTCTGGGTGCCCTTTGACCAACGCAGCGTCCTCATCGGTCTTGTAGATTCCCTTGGTGTGTGACCGGATCATCAGACGCTTGATATTGCGAAGCGTCTCACGATCGCTGACGGCCTCCAAGAAAGAAAGTTCCAGACGAGCGTTGCGAGTGTAGTCATGTTCGGCAGGATATGGCGGCGAACAGATGATGGCGGCAAACTGTGTCGATTCTGGTAGAACCGAATCGCATTTTCTGGCATCGCCATGCACAACGCTTGCGATACCCTTCGCCTTCAATTTGTGAACCGTCCTGAGATCGAACGCCATTGTTTCAACTCGGTCGATGAATCCTGCCAGGACATCGGCGTCTTCTCGTCTAGGACCGCAATAAAGTTCCGGCCCGAACTTCACGTTTGAGGCTCCATCAACGACTTCGGCAATAAGAGCGAGGAGCAATGCCTGTTTGTACTGGTCGCTCGTTCTCAGATCGGAAATGCACTGTTTAATGGCCAAACATTGAGTGAGGGGGGCAGGACTGATCCACCCCCGATCAAGCATCCCCGACGCTTCGAGATACAGATAGGTGGGGTCGGATTTCAAACGAAACTGCCTACGATGGTAGCGAAGGAACGAGTTCTCGATTTCATCAAGAAGAGTCAATAAGTTGTCGGCATGAAGTGACCAGTTCGTCTTGACTGAAGCAGCGAAGCAACTTGACGGATTGGCATCGATGCCGACCGAATCAATGCCTTTCTTCATGCACTCGACCAACGTAGTGCCGGATCCGCAGAACGGGTCTAGAACACGATCGCCGGGAGACACGGAGAACTCATCGAGGAGATCGGAAACGAGATGGTCGGAATAGCCGAGTCTTAAACGATACCAGTTGTGTACCTCGCCGTTGAGAATGGCTTGGGCAGTTGGCTTCTTGGGCTGCGACGGCGCTCCTGTGTTGTCGAACCGACGCATTTGGTTTGCCACGGAGGCTAATTTTGGATTGTGCAGGTAGTGTACCTGATTCTCCCCTTGTGGAGCACACGGAATTTGCACCCCGCTCCCAGGGCCCATCGGCTGGCAGAGTTGGCATGATAGACCGTAAAGTCTTCGAGAACGAGGGACAGCTAGTGGGAGTCGTGAAAATTTAGCAGGCCCGGCTACCAGACGCAAATCCTCACCGGGAGCAACCGGCTGATTCTCGTTCATGGCCTCAACGATTCGATGAACTTGGACAACAAGACCCTAAGAAGATCCCTCGTCTCTCGATATTGAGTCAGAGAGCCGTTGTAGGGGTCTGGGATATCGCTGCCAAGGCACTTGATCTTTGACGATATCTGCGGAAATTCCTCTGCGAGGTGGGCAGCATGATTTCGCTGGACAGTAATAATTACGTCGGCCCAGATCACATCCTCTGATGCAAGAGGTTTCGAATAGTCACCCGAAATATCTAAGCCCAGCTCTGACATCACCGCAATTGCGCTCCTTGCAGGACCCCTACCGGGGTGATGAGCAAGACCGGCACTACGCACGTCGATCTCTATCTGCTTTGATGTTGCTATCGCCTTCAGTAGTCCGGCAGCCATAGGACTACGACATGTATTTCCGCTACAGACGACCACAATGTTCAACGGCAGTCTCCTGTCCCGAGCCGCCGCTGACACCCCCGCAGGATCAATCCAGCAAGCTGGCGCATTTCATTGGCATCCTTGGTCGTGAAATTTTCGAGACGAGCACTTCCATGGATTTTAGGGTTTCGACTTGCTGCTAAGCGAGACATTAAGTCGGCAAGCTCCGATCGTACAAAGGCTGGGTTGATTCCACGAGCTGCTAGCTGGTGCTCAGTTGAGCTGTCTAAAGTAGCCTTTCGAAGCTTCATCACTTTTGTTCCTAGTGCGCTTTTCTTCCCAAAGAAAGTGAGCGTCTGGACTCTTCCAAGGCTAGCCGCCAATTGACACTCGACAGCGACGGCGAGATGCAAGACTACAGCCCTCCAGTTTGCGCTGGGCTGATCGTCGATGAGCAACACTTGGCGGGCCCATTCGTCTAATTCCTTTCGAGTGGACTCGGCCAGACAATTTGCACTGATGGCAAATTCGGTGAGGAAACGACTCACATAATCACGTCGTAAGAGTTGGCGCTCCTCAACAGCAGTTTTCATTGAGATTCCATTCTAGAAGAGATACAGGGTTGTGTGCGAGATTGGGCAGAGATCTGGGCACCCGACTCGCCATTCCTCAAGGACAATGGAGACTCCGGTTCAAATATGAAATGAGCGATAGCAAATGCTTATTGCTGAGTTTCGGCACCCACTGAGTACGACAGCCCGTGTACCAGGTACTCGCCGAAAGTCTTTTCTTTCAAGCGATCCGCCACATACGGGTTGTTCGTGCAGGCTTCGATCAGATCAGAGGGTCCGGTGTAATGCAGGGTTTCGAGGTTGCGCTCGTAGGGAAGTGCGCCGTCAGAGATCAGCTTGTTGATGTAATAGCTTGCGGACTGCTCACGGTCGTAGGGTTGGATCTTTAGCCATCCATTCGACGCTTCCCAGAGTTGCTTGCTGAACGATAGCAGGTAGGGATTATCAGGACAGGCGAGAAGGAAATGCCAGTGCTTCCTCACGGGCGACCCGCCTAAACCAGGTGTTCTGTCCTCCAGGGCAGCGTAATAAGCGATTTCTTTCTTTCGGAAATGCAGTGAGTCTCCAAGCTGACGAACAAACCTGTTCAGGTAGATCTCAGCTTCATGGTCATCTCTGGGCATCTGACGAAATGTACCAGTGCCATAGAGCCTCCAATCAAAGCCTGAGATGAACATTCCAGCATGTTGTTGCTGTGGACGGTAAGTAATCAACTGTTGTGTCGATTGTGAGGATTGAGGGTGAATCATGACGTTTCTCCTATGAGGAATATGAAATTCAGTTCTATTTAAGACACACTACGATACAAGAGCACATTCACTGTGCTTTTCTGATTAAGTTGTCGCTTCGCCTTCGGCCTGGCCCATACGCTAGGTAAGCTGTCAGAGCGAGAGTGAAGATCAGAGCCCCCCAGGACGCTATTGGGACTCGGGGGCTGATGTTGTTGTCTGGGCAGATGGAGAGTGCAGATTGCTCTGCCAAAGCGTCGTAGCTCCACGGGAATGGCGATCATTTCGGCGAACTAGCCCTCCGCTGACTATGACGCCGAGATCTCTTGCCTCCTGCATCACGCCGCCGATGGCACGCAAATCATGGGTCTGAACGTCTGGCGATTTGGCAAGTTCCTGTAGAACATCGTAGGAGGTAAATGTTTGCTGGCGGGCAGCGAGACGCATTGTCGCAGCCAGGGCCGCAGCCTTCCATGTCCGATTTGCATGAGCCGAGCTGGCGTCAATATGAGACTGCATGGACTGCGTTGTTTCTTGTGAAGAGTTGATTGGGGTAGATGACATTGTGGACCTCTTTCGGCGAGTGTCTATCGCCAATTGTCTGGGACCTGATTCGGTCTCTACCCTTCTCTTTAGTATATGTTTCTCTGTCCTCATCTGCCCCGCACATGGGAACTTGCACCAGCCACGACATTGCTCCAAGGCCTCCAGGGTTTACTCCGTCGGCGTGCCCATAAACCGCCTCCAGCCATCTGGAGTCATGGCGAACTTTGTCGGTATCTCCTGACGTGGTGCCCATGTCAGACCGTTAGGTGCTGGCGGGAACTCATGCCAATCTATTCCACCGAGAGCGTTGTAGCCGTATCCGCTCTTCGGAGCGGTTACCTGCTTAAACATAAATGGCAATCCCGCCGCCTTAACCTTGTCTCGGAGATTGGCTGCCCATTGGTAACGCATTGTGCGGCGTCCGCTCTCGTCCTTCAGTTCAGCTTTCCAGTTAGCCGCCGAGTCCCACAAATACTCGTTTCCCGCTCCGCTCTCCCCGCCAGCTACAAGCCAATGGAAGCCGTCAAGGTTTATGTTTTGGGAAATGTCCTCAAGCAACGGTTCCGCACTGACCCAGCGGACAACAGCGGGTACTCTCCGCATCACGTCCATTTTATTGAGGGTCCTTCGGGTGCCCGTAGAGACACCGAGCCATACGTTGGGGTAGCCATCGCCCCAATCATGCGGGAGGCACTTCTCAATGCGATCAGGGCGCTTGGTCAGAATGAGCCAAACAAGATGTGGCGTGCGTTTGATGATTGCCCACGCTTCTCTGCGCCAAGGATCGGCCTTGATGTGAAAGAAATCTGACAGGGAACAGGTAAAGACACGCTTCGCATAGCGATTGCGAATGCAGTCCGCTTCCCACTTCCATGGGTCCCCCCATGTTTGCGTGCGGTACACTTCGCCCCAAGACTCGTAACCTAGCTTGGGGAGGAACCGCCCGATGTAGCACTTGGAGCACTCGGGAGCGACCTTAGCGCAGCCCACCCAGGGATTCCAAGTGCCATGCGTCCATGAAATACCAGAGTTCTCTGCCATTACGCTGCCTCGCTTTCTTTGCTTTCTTCCGCAAAGATTTCCTGCCGCAACTCCTCGAATCGTTTTCGGCGTTCTTCCCCGGTAAAGCCGCTGAAAACGCCGATGGCGCCAGCTATAAACTTAGACCATGCGAGTTTCCGTTCCTCATCGTCGGGAAGCCGAGGCTTCTTTTCCGCTCTATGCTTCTCCGCTTTCCAGCCGTGGAACTGCATTAACCGATAGGCGGTCATGCGTGGAATTCCCAGTTCTTTCAAGTGTGTCCAGAAAGTCCCGTGCCCGGGCTTCGCAAGGTGGTTGTGCAGTGCGATGAGCGCCAGGGCGAAGGCTTTCGAGAATCGCCTTTCTTTCTTCTGGTACTCGATCCACGCTTTTTTGACTACGGCTATTTGTCTTGGTTCATCTTTCCCACGTGGGAAAGACGACTTTCGTTTACGTCGGGCGGTGCCTCCGCACTCCCTTGGAAGCTGAGCAACGCTGTGACGAGGCTCAAGCACAACAGGCGGCGCTATGGGGATATCGGGCATACCTTTTCCTTGGATTGAATTACGGAAGGGCTTAAAGAGGCGCTCTTACTGCCGGGCTGGGCCGGTCATCAGTTTCCGCTATGCCTCGCCCGTCATCAGCAACGGGTTGAAAGTTTTAACGTACAGCCAAGCACCACGCTTGGAATCCCGCACGGCGGCACACCCCGAGGGCCGGGAATACGCCACGGTTTTATTATAGCACATCTGGCGATGTGTTCCGAACAGGGACGAAAAAATAGTCCAGCATTAAATAATAAAGTTGTCGAACTCGTCCACGACGAGAGCGACGTAGGAAGAAAGCTCCGTGAGAGTTGGGATAATAGACTCTGCTTCCCGCCCACGCAAATCCTTGAACGATATCTGCGGGGTGATCTGGCCATATTGGTCGAATTGTCCTTTGAGTTCGGGGGACATCGGCAACCTTTTGGACAGGTATGCGCTCATTTCTGTCATCAGCGGCAAAGGCCCCTCCATTCGTCCAGTGGAATGGGTAATTACGAGTTCTCGGTGCTTGTCGATAATGTCCACGTTGTTGATGAGGTACAACGGATCGATGACGGGATCACTTCGATGGTAAGGCTGAAATTTATCGATCAACTTAAGCGCAGCGACGTTCGTCACTCCCTGTATTTTTCTGTCATAGCTGGTAAATTTGTTTTCCGCCGTTGGCCCTTCCTTAAGAATGGGGAATTCGAGGAACTTCGCATCTTTCGAAGTTCTGACCGCATCGTTCGAGAACTCCCAGATGATGTGATCCAAACAGGACCGCAGATGGTGGACGATTTCTCCAGAGAGAACACTAAAGCGGAGCGGGATCGTCAGCTTCTTGAAATACTCGACAGCCTCCGCATGTTCCTTGTCCTGTATCTTGGGAAGGACGGGGTATTTGCATTCCTGAAAGAACCCGGAAACCTCGGACTCAAGATTGAGGATGTTCTCATCGGCCCGTTTCAGTTTTTCCTTAATGCCAGAGAAATCCGCTGTCATAGGGGCCAGAATAGCAGCATGTGACAAGTCGCCAATTTAAGCAGCCTTCCGCTGCTCGTAGGCTTCCCACAGCGTAACCAGGTCGTTGACACTCCAGAGACGATCTGTTACGCCTGCGGCCATCGCCGGGGACGTGCGAAGTGTACGATTAATCTTGACGAATGCGCACAGGGATGAGCAAGGGGTTATCTTGAATGTGCCAGGGGACTGCGCTTTGGGTACCCTCGAAGGACTCAGGCCCGGACTGGCATCAGGGCTTTCCTATTTGTGGTCCTTCAGTAAATGCTCCTTCAGGTGTTGAGTGCAGAAATACTTTCCACATTGGCTACATAGGGAAGGCGTATAACCTTCGGTGATGCCCTTGCCGCATGTGGCGCATTTTACTTCCGATTCAGGCATGACGTAATTCTCTCTCCATTCCCCACTCTCTAGCAAGCCAAATTCCAGCTAGTACCGGCACCCAAGGATTTGCCCAGGAGATTTTCCGCACGGGCAGGGGATTTGCTCTGCGTGTCCGTCCCCGGCTTGCTAGGTGGGCCCCAAGCGGCTGCCTAGCCCCCTTCGTGATGTGCAGGGTGGATTCCTTTGGGCTGGCTCCGCAACTGCTGAAGGAGCCAAGCATCTGCCCACCTCAAGGCTTGGGTGTTCGCAGTAGCGTTTAGACTGTGTACGCTAGGCCTGTGACTTCCGCAGCAGCGTTGCCTTGGGTACGCCCACACTGTCTGCTATCTGTGCCCAGGATTGCCCAGCGGCCCGTAGACGCTCAACCTTGGCTTGTGGGTACGAATGACGTGGGCGTCCCAGACGCTTACCCTTGGCAACAGCGTTCCGCAATCCTGCCCGCACACGTTCCTGAATGAGCGCACGCTCGAACTCAGCCATAGCGCCGATGATTTGGAACATGAGGCGCCCTGATGGCGTAGTCAGGTCTAGGTTGTCACGCAGAGAGACAAAAGCAATACCCAGAGCCTCGAACTCGGCCAAAGCGTTTACCAGATGCCTCAGTGATCGAGCGAACCTGTCCAGCTTCCAGACGAGCAGCACATCGAACTTGCGTTGCTTTGCGTCTGCCATGAGTCTATTCAGCGCTGGCCGTGAGTCCTTCGAGCCCGACACACCGTGGTCAATGAACTCTCCGGTCGCTTCCAAGCCTCGGCGTACGGCATACTCACGCAGTTCCCTAAGCTGCATCTCGGGATCCTGCTGGCCGTTGACCGTGCTAACTCGGGCGTACAGGGCAACTCTCTGTCGGTCCATAATCCCTCCTATTCACTGCTCGCTAAGTGATGGCCCAGACTGAAAGTTCAGAGGCTCATTTCACTGATCCAATTATATATGTTTATGGACCGCCTGTCAAACAGGTGACCGAGGCCCTGAGCGGGCCGCATGGCAGACGCAGCGAATGACCTAGGCAGGCTGCTGGGCACCGTCCTGGGGAGCCTGAGGGCAGCGGTTCGATCTCTATAAGGCGGTTCGATCTCTATAAGCTAGATGCGGGTAGACCGCCAATCCTGCCAAAGAATGGCAAGACCGATCGCAGCCAGAAATATACAACCGAAACCTGTTCTATCTCCGATGTCCACTACGTGGCCCGGATTGAGTATTTCTTCAGAGGTATAGGCCACCCACAGAAACCACGCTGCTGTCAAAATAATGAAGAATGCGGCGAAGAGTTTCACAAACCGCAGATATGGCTTCATGGGCACAGGCTCAGGGAAGCGTGATTATCATCAACCAATGGAAAGCTTTGGTAGTGGGTCAGTGTGATGTCCACAGGGGGGCTTAGCCTCTCTGTTTGATTGCCGGGTCAGCGCCGCTGCTTGACACTACTTGCCACCTGCGGGGAAGAAGCTCGTTGGCCTTATCAGTGAATTTCTTCCTGAATTTCTCATCAGTAAAACGGAAGGTAACAGTATGGGCTGCGGCTGTCCACTCAGCCGTTTTCGTTCCACCATATCCAACCTCCCGGCCCCCCGGGCCAAGCCCACGAGGGTGCTGCGCCCAGCGGCATAGGGCACGCAAACAATAGAGCACAGCGTCATCATCAGTGTGGATGGTGATACTGAATCGAAATTTGTCATGCACGCCCAAGCTCAAGCTAGTTCCTCTCCGATGCCTTCAGGGCACCCGCAACGGGCGACCTTAAGAACGTGCACGATATTGATTGATTTTGCCCAGCAGGGTCCTGACTCCCTTCGGCATTTTTTGTCGCTTAAGTTTGGGCTTGGCACTGTTGGCCGTTGGCATGGCGGCAATCAGGATACCTTCAAGCTCATCCCTGTGCTTTTGGTCAGCCACTGCGAATGCCGAGAAAAAGTTCCAGAAATGGTAATAGCGGCCTTCTGCTTGTATCGCATGGCTCCAGAGGCGTCCCTGCAATCTCTTAGCTTGGCCGATGTAGTGCGGCCTATCATCCCTGTAAAGAATGTACACACCAGCATTGTTGAGAAATGCTAAATCCTTTTTTAGATGGCTTTCTTTCCCAAACACTTCACGTGGCCACATCCTCGCATACCCGGTGACAATGACGCCTTGTTTGGCTGCCATCTCCTTGCCTCCGTATTAGTCATATTGGAAATCTAGGGCCGAGACCGCCCGGGGAAGGCGTGGATTATCTCACGGGGGACGGGAACGAGAAGCGTACAGTCTCCCAAGGGGTGCGCAGGGGGCTTCCGTTCAATGTCAGAAACCCCTGCGGCTTGGTCAGAGTCCATCCGACGCCCGGAGATGTCGAGTGCTGAAGTGCTTACGCTGCCAGCAGAGAAACCTTTTGGTGTACTGCCTGCAGATCAGACGTATTGAGGTTGGCGTAGCGCCGGGTCATCTCTAGGCTCGAATGCCCTAGCACCTTCTGCAAGTGGAAGACCGACCCTCCACGCCTGAGGTAGTTCACTGCGAATGTATGGCGAAAGCTGTGCAGCGTTCGGGCCGGTGGAGCGAACCCCTGGCGCTTGCAAAGCAGCTTCACGTCACGAAGCACCACCCTCCGTCCTAGTTTGTAGCCCTGCCGTGTGCTAAGCAGTAGGCTGTGTGGTTGTGGACAAAACTCCCGTGTATAGCGGAAGAGGCCCTTCCGCAGTTCTAGCGAGAATGGAACCCTACGTTGTTTCTGCCCCTTGCCGCTCAAAGTGACCAGCAGATTATCTAGGTCGATGTCCTCGACATGCAGGCTGAGTGCTTCGCTGATTCTGCACCCGGTATCGAGCAGGATGAGGACGAGCAGGTGCAACCGGCGCTGATAGAACCCTTGAGGCTTACAGTTAACGAGCAGGGACACCTGCGCAGCGGTGAACGTGGGCAGTATGAGCGAAGGTTCCTTCATCCGTGGCACACGGTGCGGTGACCCAGACCATTTCAGGTAGACGTTGACTGCACGGATGCGGCAGTTGCACCCGGTCGCTTTCAGCCCCTTTTCACGCATTCGCATGACGAAGTCTTTCAGTTGGGCTTCGTTCGGTGACTCGGTGCCGAGCCATGCAAAGCTCTGCTCGTACCACTCGATTGTTGCGGGGGAGACGTTGGTGAGGTATCGCCGTTCCCTAAGGAACTGCTCGAATGACGCCATGATTTCCTCCTGGGCAGGTGCTCAATTGGAGGAAAGCCAAACCGTAAGTCATTGATTGGTCGGGGCGAGGAGATTTGAACTCCTGACCCCCTGCGCCCAAGGCAGGTGCGCTACCAGGCTGCGCTACGCCCCGACTCCGTGGTAATCGTTTCGATTATAGCTAAGTGTCGTGCCACCGATCGCGCATAAACCCGCGTCATGCTCCCG
>Ga0182018_10004178_pt1 | contig 12371 bp, 8 predicted proteins | sample 812P2MmetaG_FD_120490 | JGI IMG/M metagenome (GOLD analysis project Ga0182018, IMG submission 120490) | Permafrost microbial communities from Stordalen Mire, Sweden - 812P2M metaG | ecosystem: Environmental > Terrestrial > Soil > Wetlands > Permafrost | place: Sweden: Stordalen | collected...
ATGGAGATATGGAAAACGCTCTGCGTTTCCCACATCCCCACACCCCCGGCGGCGGCTACGGACAAATGTCTAACAAGGCGTTACACTAACACTCCACTTGGTACAAAAGATCGGTCCGGTCAGAGGGAATAGGCTCTGCTGAAATAGTTGGTAAGGTCGGCAGCTTGCCCCAACTGTGAATTGCGCGAAAAGGTGAATCGCTTCAGCTCGGTTGCCCAAGCAGCTTCCAACTGCAATGGCAACTCTAAGACCAGGGTCTTCTTGGGGTTAAGGGCCAGCTCGAATTTGGATAGGCAAGTATCAAGGATATGAAAGGCGTTTTCGGCCTCGGTTCGAGTTTGAAAACTCAGTTCGTAGTCGTCGATGAATCGGTGACCTTTGAGGCCGGGCAGTTTGGCGAGAAGCTCGTCATCGCATCGCTGCATGATGAGTTCAGCCATGACCAGTGACGTATCCGGCCCAATCGGGATGCCAACGGTCTGCTGGTCCTGTCCCATTCGTACCCAGTAGTCAATTTTATTCCCAAGAAGGTTCAACGTACGATTGGCCTTGGCTGTAGGCTTTGTATGCAATGCCCACGAAATGGAGTGCGTGTAGATACTGTCGTAGAACCGGCTGATGTCTGTTTGGAGGACATAGCGCCGTCCCAGTCTAGTACTCTGGGCAAGCTCCGGGCGAGCGCGTTGCGGCCATCGGCCGTCGATGGCACGACCGACAGTCTTGAACTCCGGAGTGGTTGCGGCAAGTGACGTTCCGGCGACGCGGGGGGCTATCGAGGCCCAGTTCTGCATCATTTCCTTACAAAGAAGAAAATAGTGGAGCGGATTGCAGATGCTCAGTGGTCGTCGGAGTAAACCTCCCGATGGATGTCCGAATCGCCAAGCTGCTTCAGGAGTGGCGTTCCGTCTCGAAGTATTCGGAGTCACAGCACTACGTTTTTGCGACCGATTCGAATCGCGCCAGTGATCAGCGGGGCAAACAGCCAGTTTCTCTGGCGAAAATCATGCAGCACCATATCCAGCGTGTAGCATGCGCGGTCGGCATCACAAAGAAGATAGGATGGCATACGCTCCGCCATACTTTTGCCACCTCGTTACACCATAATGGAGAGGGCATCAAAGTAGTTCAAGAGCTTCTACGGCACTCCTCGTGCCGGATAACGATGGACATCTATGCGCAGGCCGTTAACATCGATAAGAGGAAAGCACAGAGCCGGGTAGTCGAAGATTTTGTGAACGAGTTATCTAGTGCCTAATTGTGCGTCTGCGCCACGTACATTGAAGTCGTGGTTTAACTGACTGTCCGACATGCGGCATACAGCTTGATCTACTTGTTTCTAGGCTGTTTGTGTGTCAGGCCTGTGCTGGGCAGGGCTGTAGGTCAGTGAGTTGCAAGCCCAACGGTCTTGACGGACCAGCGGCTCACAGGATTTGTCAGACGTTGCTTACCAGTCGAATCGATCGACTGCCGGTCATAAGCAAGACACGAACACAATCGCCGGAGCATTGCTTTCTTGCCAAGCCTTTGCGGAGAATGTTTTCGGTTTCTGACTGCCCGGCAGCCCACGTAGTCTCCGCTAACCGTTCAAAGCTGGTCCACAGGCCGCGCATTCCTATTTCTTTCTGTCCGACCATCGCCCGCCGTTCACTTTCGTCAAAATTGTTAAACTAGACTCTGTCCCCTATCTCCCGCTCAGGGCGCTGCGCGTTCGTGAAAAAGGGTAACGAGAGTTCGAATCTCTATCTCTCCGCCATATAGTCTGCAGTACAACGAAATCAGCCCGTGGTTGCTCGATAATCACGCGAAATCCCCGCCAATTGGCTAGTTTTTATTGCCAAACCGGACCAGAGAAAGTTTTCGTGTGAGCGTTACACCTCGACACTCTGCCTGTTTTCTCTGATCGGCAAGAGAGCAGTCCGGTTTCCGCCATTTCAGCCGGCGAATGAAACACGACGAGAAAGCGATCAATTCACGAATGCGATTTGACTTCCACTGCAGTCATTACTACCGAGAGTGAGTGTGATCACTTCCTAAACGAATCGCTCGACAAGCGCGTCGCGTCAGATCGCCCGCTCACAGAAGCCGACATCCATGAGGCCGCCATCGAGGATGCTGTGCATCGGCTCCGGCCAAAGCTGATGACGGTCTGTGCCGTGCTCGCCAGCTTGTACCGATCTTGTGGGCAAGTGGTGTCGGTTCTGACGTAATGAAGCCGATTGCTGCTCCCATGGTCGGCGGAATGATTACGTCCACGATTCACGTCCTGATTCTAGTTCCGGTTTTCTTCGTGCTGATGAAGGAACGGTCTCTCCGGCGTGGTACGTTACAGCCGGAGCCGCTGGAGCAACGGGGGTAAGGGAACCGATGCTCGGCAACTTCGTCAAGAACTGATGACGGAACAGTTCGGTCAGGAGAGCAAAGAACATGCAGGAACTCGAAGTTTATTCGATGATTGGCACGGAGGGTTTCACACGCTTGGTCGCCGCCTTCTATCGACAAGTTCCGCAAGATGACCTTCTGGGCCCGATGTACTCGGCGAAGGATCTTCCAGGTGCCGAGCAGCGCCTGCGAGATTTCCTGATCGGCCGGTTCGGAGGGCCTCAGACTTACATCGAACGAAGGGGCCATCCTCGCCTTCGTGCCCGGCATTCTCCGTTTCGTATAAATCAGGCGGCTCGCGACCGATGGATGCGGATGATGAATAATGCTTTTGCGGAAGCTGCGCTGCCGGAAAAGGCCGAGCAAATTCTTCGGGAATTCCTCGATGAGATGTCGACGTTCATGATCAATCAGCCTGCGTCTGAAATGCTCTAGCGCACAACGACGCCCTAGTCGCCCGTTCATGTCGTTGAATTTGTGACGGGAGCTGAGGAATGAGGCACAACCACTTGCTCTGCATATTCTGCTAAGTTCGGAACTAGCCACCGAAACAAGAAGGTCGCGGACAAGGCTCCCGCCAGTTGTGCCGCGATGAATGCAGGGACGTCAGACAGTTGAATCCCAGCGAAGGTGTCAGAGAGGGAACGGGCAATAGTTACTGGGTTTGCAAACGAGGTTGAAGCAGTGAACCAGTAGGCGGCGATGATGTAGCTCGCAACGGCGAAGGGCACCGCCCCGGAGCGTAGTCGCGAACATCCCCAGATGACCGACAGCAGTCCGAACGTAGCCACGAATTCGCTGAGGACTAACGACCATCCGTGTCGAGAATGGGTCGAGACAGAATACCAGCGCAGCCCAAACATCAGATGCGCGATGATCGCTCCCACGACTCCGCCGGCGCACTGCACACCGATGTAAGCTGCTGCTTCGAGCCAGGGAATCCCTTGTTCCATCGCGTCGGCAAGCGTAACGGCTGGGTTCAAGTGTGCGCCGGAGATCGGCCCAAACGTCAGAATCAGAGCGACCAATGCCGCACCAGTCGCAATCGTGTTTGCAAGCAGGGCAATGGCGACGTTTCCACCCGCCAGCCTTTCGCCCATTATGCCGGAGCCGATCACAGCGGCAACGAGGAACGCGCTGCCTAGAAACTCCGCCGTCAATCTGGCGCGCAGATTGAATTTCATTGACGCCCGATCTTGTCGATCTCTTTCTTGATTGCCAGCTTGTCGATGGTTACGAGAGGGAGACAGAGGAAGAGGCTGATTCGGCGCTCTAAAGTCAGAAAGGCATCACGGTAACCCCGTTCAATTTCCTTCTCTGTCCCTCGTACGGCAGCTGGATCCGCAACTCCCCAGTGAGCCGTCATCGGTTGGCCCGGCCAGATGGGGCAGAATCCATTCGCTGCGTTGTCGCAGACGGTGAATACGAAGTCCATCTTGGGTGCGTCTGGTTTCGCAACCTCGTCCCAACTCTTGCTTCTGAACAATGTGGGCTGGGCAGTATGCCTGGCGGAAGCAATTGGTCGCGACAGCCTGTCAGTGAGAAGAGGGAATGAACAAATAAAGATCGGGGCGGGATTTTTCGTGAATGTATCGGAACTGGCTACTCGGAATCATCGCTTATCGGAACTATTTGCTGATCTTCAGGCGCGTCTTATGTCTCCGGCGCCACCTGGCGTTAAGGGCTAATCTTGTACCTCATTCTTCCTCCAGATAAACCGGATTATCACGTGGCAAGAATGCTGCCAAGAGGCGCGCGCGATGATGGGTCGGATTCTGTCGAGGTGATGCACGTAGGCAACTTGGCCCAAACCCGCCTCTGCGACCGGCGCAAGCGCAAGCCCGAGGGCAGCCCAACATTTCATGTGAAGTATTGAGGTTTTGCGAATGAGCTAACGGAAAATGTTACGTCCCAGCTCTCTTCTGGAGCTCCAACAAAAATGGCGATGCGCCATTGTGAAAGCGAGAACCAGTCTGGCTCTCCGTAAATCCAGAATAGGTGAGATGAACCTCACGCCTTGCACGAGTTACGCCAACGTAGAAACGCCTCCTAGCCTCAGCTTTCTTGTCAGGCGTGTTGTCGCGCCAGGAGGGTAAGCGCCCCTGGTCTATGCCCAACAAAAAGACCACATCGTATTCAAGTCCCTTCGCCGAGTGCATTGTAATTAGATTTAAGTGATGAGGTGAACCCGCTTTCCCTGAAAACGTCGCGATTGTTGATCCTTCGAGTTCTTTTCCTTTCTCCGTGAGGCGGATAATCGCAGTTACGTTTTTTTCTTCGTCTCTCAACGTTCCTTCGCTGGCGAAAGCCGGAGCCAGGACTTCTTCACGAAAGCCTTCCAACCAATCCTTCAGCAGCTTGTCGGGCGCGCGGTTTTCGAAAAGATAATTGACAAGAGCGTTCTGGATTCGGCGGATATCCGAGTTTCGGCTGAGAGATGGATTAAAGCGAATCCACGATTTGATAAGCCATGCAAGGCGTGGATGCGCGTTCTGCCATCCCCCTGCGCACCATTCTGCGCAATCCTGGAGCCATCGGATAAGAGGTGTCGTAGGGATGGGGGCGCCATTGTCAATGCGCACGAACTCCATGCCAGCCTCCGTAGCGAAGCCCGAAATGAGATTGCCGTCGTATTGGTCGTTATAAAGTACCGCAATGTCCCCTAGCGTTCGTTGCTTGTCGCGCTCCAGTGCCTCCGGGATCAATTCTTCGATAATGGCGTTCGCTTGCTCAGCGAGACCCTCTTCGTAGTAATGAAAATCGACGATTCCCTTGGTCGTGCTCGTCGCGGAATACCCCCTTGATGCCCCCAGCACAGCTTCTCCCGCGGCAACGATTTCGGGAGCGCTTCGATAGTTGAAAGGCAATGTTATACGCGTAACGTCACTTCGTTCAGACAGCTCGCGCAGCAGTTCGGGCCTCGCTCCTGTGAATCCGTAGATCGACTGGTCGGCATCACCGACCGCGAAAAGGCGTATGCCAGCTTCGAAACAGAGGCTCATGACCATGCGGTGGAGCGGGACTCCAAGATCCTGGTATTCGTCCACGGCTAGGATAGGAAACTTGGCGGCTAGGGATTGCCTGACCCATTGGTGCGACTCCACCAAGCGCAATGCGATGAGCATCATGTCATCAAAGTCGATGAGCCCGCTCCGGCGCAACCGCTGCTCGTATTCCGTTATCACGGCGGCAAAGTCGGGGTGTTCGTTCCAATCAATACGATCACGGTCCAGATGAGTGCGGCGGTACGCATCGATGGGAACCTTGAATTGGGCCGATTTTGCGCTTTCGCCCAGAATTTTGGTTATCGCCTGGTCGAAGGCCTTTCTTTGCTCCTCTTGGGTCGCCACTTTAATGGGCTGGGGAATTTCAAGGCCAGCGGTAGATGCAAAGGGAGAAACAATATGCTTGAGAGAAAACGCGTGAATCGTTCCGATGAAAAGGTAGTCGCTCTCGACGATGCCAAGGGCTCGCAACCGACGGCGCAACTCACGTGCACACTCATTGCTGTAGGTGATGCAGGCAATACCCCTTGGAGGCCTCACGTCTTCCGCCGACATCCGGGCTAGCTTGATGGTAAGCGTTTTCGTCTTGCCACTGCCGGGGCCTGCAAGGACCACGCAGTGTCCGGAGGACTCATATGCCGCCCATTGGCCAGGATTGGCCCGCAATTCTTCTGCCGCCCTCAGGTATGCCGTGTGCATTATTGTTCGAGCGCTTTCTTCACGTGATCGATCGCATTCCGGATGTATCGCGGGCAGTTGTCACTGGTGATACGCGTCGCAAGCCTCTGAGCGAACCTTCCTTTACCGATTGCCTCAATGTCACTGAGAAACCGTGCATCATCAAGCGTGTTTGGATTTTCTTTCCAGCCTTCCGCCCGTTTCCTGGCGGCTCCGGATTCCGTCAGCTCGGCCTGTGTTTTACAGATGGACGAATGGCGGCCGTTCTTGAACAAGTCTATTTCGAGCGTCGAATGTCCCACGAAAAAGCCGTGCGATTCGGCCATGGACTGCAGATAGCACGTTGGCAGTCGTGGTCAAAATCGTGCACGTCTCTAAAGCTTTTCCGCTTGGACCTGTCCAGGTGTCCCATAGCCCGGCGAACGCGAAGAGCTCGCCTCGATTGACTTCAAAACAGTGAGGCTGCTTCGCCTTGTTAACCTTCTGCCATTCATAGAAGCCGTCCCCCGGAATCAGACACCGCCGGAATTTCAATGCGTCAGAGAAAGCGGGCTTGATGGACGCTGTCTCGGATCGCGCATTGATCATCGCTGCGGCCTTCGATGAATCCTTCGCCCACGAAGGCACCAGCCCCCAGCGAATCAGAGAAAATTCGCGACTGACGCTCCGGAGATTTCGTCTGATGACGGGCACGAGCTGTGTCGGAGCGATGTTGTACCGAGGACTCCAGTCTGCATCATCTGAGATGGCTGCGAACGGCTCCTCCAAAATCTGCTTCTTCCGCGACAGGCGGTAGCGTCCACACATGTAGATAGTATGACCGAAGAAATCGATTCGACGCAAAGTTATGAAAGTAAGGCGGGTTGGTATCATTGGGAAAAGAAAGTTATTGCATATTGACTTTGATGGGCTGTCCTAGGAAGATTGACCGTTCGCCAGTAGACGATACCTTCGTGGCTATCGGAGGCGTAAGTGACTTCGTATCCCGCTGAATTTCTCGATTGCCAATCAGGCAGGTATTATCACTCCTTACACAGAGCTCGTCGCACTGCAATTAAGGGCAATTTGTCTTACGTTCCCGTTATTTTGGTTCTCTTGGTGCTTTTTCGAGCCTTCGGATTTGCTTCCCAGCTAACGCCTGTATCTTTGCCAATTGTTTTCGAGACGAATATGGGGCAGGCGCCACCGGCGTATCAGTTCGTATCTCGCCATGGCACTATGGTGGCGCTCTTTTCGAGCTCCGGTGTGGATATGTATCTTCCCCAAGGAGCCCGCAGCCCTGCCCGTATCGGCTTTCATCTTGTTGGAGCGAGGTCTGATGTTTTTCCCGAAGGAAGGGGTCTTCTACCTAGCGTGAGCCACTATTTGTTGGGACCTGACCCTTCGTATTGGATCCACGGTGTCTCTAATCACTCCGAAGTAGTCTATCCAGAGATTTATGCCGGGATTGATCTTATTTTCCACGGTTCCGGCGACAACCTGGAACACGATTTCAGAATTTCGCCTGGGGCGGATCCCGCACGGCTGCGATTTTCGATTGTGGGAGCGCGATCTCTTTCGTTATCCACCACAGGGGATCTCGAAGTCTCTTTGAGCGGCGGCACGATGATATTTCACAGGCCACTTACCTATCAGGAGTCGACCCAAGGGCGAAAGACAGTTGAGTCCGGTTTTGTTCTCAATTCGGATAACACGGTACAGTTTCGGTTAGGGCCGTATGACAGAGGTCGTGGATTGGTGATCGACCCGGTGTTCGGCTTCTCGACCTATTTAGCTGGTAGCAATGCGGATTACACCGCAGCGGTAACGAGTGATTCCAGCGGAAACATCTACGTTACAGGCTATACCTACTCTTCGAACTTTCCCATCGAAGACGGAGTGCAGGCCACCTATGATGGCTCACCTGACGCTTTTGTCTCCAAGCTTGATCCAACTGGCCATACTTTGCTCTATTCGACTTATATTGGCGGGTCTTCCAGTAATTACGGTAATGCAATCGCAGTGGATTCCAAGGGAAATATTATCGTCGCCGGTACTTCGAGTTCGAAAAAGTTTCCGCATGTTGGTTCTGTCCCGGCGTTGACTTGTGAAAATACCTGCTTCTTCCTGGCATCTCTTAAGCCGGATGGAAGTGCCTTCAATTACGCCGGGTTGATCGGAGGTACTGAGGGTTCGTTCGTGGGGACAGCCACCAGTGGCAGTGGAATTCTAGCGCTGGACGCCGCCGGGAACGCCTACCTGGCAAGCGTAACCGACGATTCCAAATTCGAAATCACTCCCGGCACACTCTCGCCTACCGTTCCGGGTTCTCCTTACAATTCAACTTTTGTTCTTAAGGCGAATAGCCAGGGCGCACTTGTCTACAGCACAATAGTCCCCGGTACCGCGCCCGGCGATCCGGGCACTTTAGTGAATGTGTTTATTCCTACAGGAATTGTTGTAGATATCCACGGACAAGCGACGATTGCAGGTACAGCAGGTATTGGATTGCCGACCACCGCCGGGACCATAGCGCCTGCATTCCCGAACAATCCCAATGTGGAGAACGAGTCGGCTGGGTTCGTTCTCCAGCTGAATGACACAGCATCATCTATTAACTATGCAACGTATATTCCGGGAACCGACAATGTGGGCGGACTGGCCGTGGACGGCGCGGGAGATTCGTATTTAACGGGAGAGACCAGCGAAACCAATCTTCCCGTCAGCAGCAACGCATATCAAAAGACCCTCAAGGCGGGACAAAACTGCACCTGCAATAGCGGCTTTCTTCTCGAGCTGGACGGGGCGGGTAAGAATGTCCTGGCTGCCCATACCTTGAGGGAACTCCGGCAGCAAACAACTTAGGAACAGCCTTCACCGGCATCGGGCTTGACAGCCGTTCAAATGTCTATGTGGGCGGCAGCACAGGGTCGAGCAATTTCCCTCTGCAGAATCCATTCACCAGTCTATGGAACTCCGACGGCTACTTCTCGGACATGGTGGTTGCCGGAATGAACTCTGACCTCAGCGCTTTGCAGGTTGGTAGCTTCCTGAGCTCCACGGACCAGACTTCTGGAGGTTCGATGTTCTCCGGATTGGCAGTTGACTATCAGGACAACCTGATCGTAACCGGCGTCACCAGCGCAACCGATTTTCCGACAACCCCCGGCGCCTTTCAGACCGTCCCGCCAACTAAGGCTAGCCACGGTTTTGTCGCCAAGTTCGATATGGCCACGCCGGCGCCGTCTGTGTGTCTGGATACCTGGAATGTGAACTTTGGACTCGTCCCAGCGAAGAAATCCAGTACCCAGGTCGTTCTCCTCACCAACTGCGGTAACGCGCCGTTGGATCTGGCTAGCCTCGTGTCCTCCACAACGACAGTTAAAGCCGGCGAGACTTGTGGCACCATCCAGCCGGCGGCCGTTTGCCGCATTCCCGTGACTTTCGAGCCAGTGAACGACTCGTCGGTCGTGGGAACCATCACCATCAACGATAATGCAATTATAAGCCCTCAGATTCTTAGTTTTTCGGGTCAGGGAGCTGCGCCGCAACTATCGCCGAGTTTGGGTAGCTTCAATTTTGGGCATCTGCTGGTGAATACGAGTGGCGCTGCCGTTTTCTTATCGTTCGACAATATCGGCAACCTGCCGCTGACTATTTCGTCGGTCTCAGTGGACGGTGATTTTTCCGTCAGTGGGGACGGCTGCATAGGAACGAATTATCCGTATAACTTTTGTGCCATTCGAGTCGTTTTCTCGCCCAGCGCAGCGGGAATTCGCACCGGAACGTTGTTTATCACTTCGAACGATCCGGTTACTCCGAAAGCGGCGTTTAGCCTGCAAGGCGTAGGAGACACGCTATACGCGGTTCCCGTCGTCGGCTATCTGAATTCGCCAACGGTACAGATTAAGAATGGCGCAGTAACGGTGGGAATTACCGGAGCGAACTTTTACCCGGCATCAGTAATTGAAGTGAATGGAAAGCCGCAACCGACAACATATTCCAGTGCAGGGTATCTGCAGGCCATTCTCGACTCCAACGTCGTAAACTCCATAGGTGAGATCTCGCTGAGTGTGTTTAATCCTGGTCCGGGTGGCGGCGCCAGTGTCGCCATACCGTTGACTCGCTACGAGGTTGTCAACCTGAATGCCGCGTTCCTGACCGCGGTTCCGAGTTCGAACCTTCTTTATGCATCGATTCCCTCTAGCGCGCCGACGAATCCTAACACGGTGATATCGATCAATCCGGCCAATGGAGCCCTGGGCAAACCAATTCCGGTTAGCCAAAATCCTGGGATACTCGCCGCATCCAGTGATGGCACCTCTCTCTTTGTCGCGGCTAATCAAGACCAGACGGTACAGCAGATTGATCTGGCTACTCAGGCCGTTATTCACACGTTCCCGTTCCCGCCTAACAGTACTGACTGTTGCGGTGCGCTTTCGGCTACGGACCTGAAGGCGGTTCCGGGCTCTCCACAAGAAGTCGTGCTCGCAGTCGGAATACCGGGTTATGAGTTTGGCGAGATGGCGTTATACAACTCCACGGGACTGGTGAACTACGTGCCGACTACCGCGTCTGCTGCGGGTGCGATTGTCTTCTCCAGCTTTGCTTATGCGGGCAATCCGCTGACGATTTACGCGCTGCCGTTTACGTTCGCGCAGAATAGCTTCTTCAATATCATCACGCTCAGCCCCAGTGGGCTGGGGTTTACGCCCGTTAGTGGAAATTCCGAGGGCAATAACACCACTGGGGCCGAAGTTGTGTCGGATGGCACGCTGCTCTACACCAGCGCCGGCGAGGTGTGGAATCCGGCGACTCAGACCCAAGTGGGTACATTCCCGGTGAGTACTGCCAATGACACTACTTACCCCAACCTATACAACTTAGTTATGGACCTGCCTTCGGGACATATCTTCGTGATCGGAGACCAGGACTATGAAAACGCTTCCACGGCGATCACACTTTCGGCCTATGGCCAGAAGTCGCTGGGTCTCACCGGCGCTCTAGCATTTCCTCAAGTGTCTGTGCCAACTGTGAGTTCTCTCGTGCGCTGGGGGTCCGACGGCTTTGCATTTATTGCCGGCGAAGGAGTGTACTTGCTGACAAGCAGCGTGGCGACACCTTTGAAAGCAGATGGTGTTCCGCTTATCGAATCTCTTAATCCTTCGTCAATACCAGAAGGTAGTCAACCACTTCCACTGTTCTTAAATGGTCAAGAGTTCGCGGAGAATTCCGTGATCAACTGGAACGGCAGTCCTCTTCCGACAACCTATGTGGCGACCACAACACTGATGACCACAGTGCCCGCTTCTGACTTTACCAACAGCGGAACGGCCTCGGTCACCGTGACGAATCCGACCCCGGGCGGCGGAACTTCAGGTACCGTGCCATTCACGGTTTCCGCACTGGCGCCGCTACTATCGTTCTCTTCGTCCATGCTCGACTTTCCTGCCCAGTCGGTGGGTACCGCCAGCGCGGCCCTGACCGTCGCCGTCCAGAATCCCGGAACAGCGCCGCTTAGCATCTCGAGAATTGCCATGGCTGGCCCCAATGCAAGTTCGTTTCACGAAACCAGCACCTGTGGAAAATCTTTGGCTCCGGGTGCCAACTGCTTATTCTCGGTGGTTTTCAAGCCTACCTCAACGGGATCGTTGACGGCTTCTGTGACTGTGACTGACAATGCGACCTCTTCACCGCAATCGATTTCTCTCGCTGGTGACGGGAATTGATAGATAGACCATCGGTCTTACTGAACTGAGAATGTTTGTCCGAGACTCGCGTACGTTGCGTCGAAGCTAACTGAATTGTTGATTCTTCTAATGGTCGATCCCTTGGGAGTCTTCCGCTTAGGTCTCTTTCACCGCCGGCGGAGCCAATCTGCCATAGCTTCCCGCCCGCATAAACACTGCCTGATTACCCTGGCACTCTAAACGGGCCCGAAGTCCTCTTCGGGGAGATCAGCAAATGATTTCGTCCAAGCCCCTTTTCTGGATAACTTCCGAGTTGCCGACAACACAACCAGAATCGTCGCATTCTCTCTAACGTGATGCACGGGCTATAATTGCGCCCACGCATGGCTCTGACCTCTGGCACGAGACTTGGCCCTTACGAAATCGAATCGCCGCTCGGCGCCGGCGGAATGGGCGAGGTGTACCGGGCGCTTGATACGCGCCTAAATCGTACGGTGGCGATCAAGATTCTTCCTGCGCACTTGTCTGACAACTCCGAGGCCAAACGGCGCTTCGATCGCGAAGCTCGTGCGATTTCTTCCTTGAACCATCCCAACATCTGCACGCTCTACGATGTCGGCCACCAGAGCGGGACCGACTA
>Ga0182018_10004179_pt1 | contig 12369 bp, 8 predicted proteins | sample 812P2MmetaG_FD_120490 | JGI IMG/M metagenome (GOLD analysis project Ga0182018, IMG submission 120490) | Permafrost microbial communities from Stordalen Mire, Sweden - 812P2M metaG | ecosystem: Environmental > Terrestrial > Soil > Wetlands > Permafrost | place: Sweden: Stordalen | collected...
CAGTTCGGCCTTGATCGCGGCCTTCACCCGGCGATTGCCGATCTCGATCGTCAGCCCGTTGTCCGTCACGGACACGCAAGGCGGCTGGATGATGCCGACGGCCTTGATCGAGGCGAGCAGTTGTTCGTCCATCGCCAGTGGCACCGGCGTACGGCGGGGATTGTTCGGGTTGGGTTGGAGGGTGCGGGGATCGACGCTGCGAAGCTCGGCCATGGTGGGCTCCTGTGGGTTGGGATTTTATCCTCCCTGTATTTCGGGAAGACCCCTCCCACGCGGCGCGTCCCGGACGGCGGGGCAAGGGCGCGCGCAGCGCGAGGCCATCGGCCGGTCCCTTGCGGCGGCGGACGGAGATGCGGCAGCCATTTGCTTGTTTCCCCCGTTCTCAATTCCCTCCTTGCACATTCCATTCTCGCGTTGCTCACTCTCGTTGCCTGCTTTCAGGCGATTACCATCAAGGCGAGGGCGGACGGCGGGGCAGGGGGACTACCGCAAGATCGATCCATCCTAGGATGGGCCGCGTGGGTAACTCCTCAGTTTGAAGGTCCGTAAGGAGTGGAGGGGGACAATTTTGCGGCGCCGATCAACAGGCGGCATTTGATCCAAAGGCGGCCATTATTCGCTTTTCTGACTATTTCAAATAATTTGGGGTGTAGGTCGTAAGAGTTCGTTTAGCCAACTCGTGTCCGTGACGGGCAATCCTGTCGAATATCTCGACCGGCAGCGCGCGGAGGTCGGTCGGGTGGACCGCTGCAGCGGCAACATCACGCTCGGACAGGGTGTCATCGTATTCTGCGGGCGCGGCGGCACGACCGGACTTGAGATCGAGGTTGCGCGTGGAATTTCCCATCCGCAGCAGGACCCCTTGAACCTCGCCACGCTTGAGGGCGCCGACGAACATCCTGCTTCGTAACGCGCGAATTTGATCGCTGGAGATGTCGAACAAGAGGGGGCTGGAGAGCCGGCCCCGGAGAATGTTGCCCAACCGGCTGCCTTCCTGCACGGTCGAAAGCGGGCCGGATGCGTCGCTACAGATCAGGAAGTCGCAACCAACCAATCCCTGGTCCACCTTGTACAGCGATTCCAGGCCTAAATTCTCGTAGGCGCCACCGTCCCAAAGGCGGACTGCGTCCAACCTGGGATTGGTGCCATGAAGTGGCTTACGGGTCGCCGGATCGGTAGCGTACCAACCATCTTTCGGAAGCTCGAAGCGCAAGGCGCCGATCGCATAGGGGACTGCGGCCGACGCAGCAACCGCCTGGGCAAGACTGAACGGCGGCTCATAGTGCCGCCCAAACTGCCAGTCGCCCATTTCCCGCTTCGAAAATCGCCAGTTCTTCCCGGTCTCCAAACACGTGGTGTTGATCCACCACACCGGTGTCTCCGGAAGATCCTTCAGTGTCCCGCTGATCCCCCACTGTTGCCGTAGAAGACCGACGAGGATATCAGCGCGCGAATTGAGCAGCCGGATGTTTTGGCGGATCGCGCCCCCGATCCCGAGCGCCCCCAAGGTGAACAGGTCACGTGTTATCAGTAGCTGCTTGAGCGCTGGATAGACGCTTTTCAGATAGAGCGGGGAGCTTGGCCAGCTCATTCCGCTTGTCGTCATTATCGCGGCGGCAATCAGACTCCCGCCTGAAACCGTCGACAAATGGGTGACCCGTTCCATCGCCCCATGCTCGGCGAGGCAACGCAGAACCCCCAGATGAAAGACTGCGGCGCGTACTCCGCCTCCCGATAGGGCAAGGCCGATATTCGCTGTTCCGGGCGCTTCGTCGACCGTTTCGTCCGGGCTGTCCGTTGCTTCCATCGAGTCCTCTATGTCCTGGTGCCGTTAGGGGCACCGCCAAATCTTGACATGACCCAACGACTCTGTCAGTACGAATCATGCGATCGCATGATCGCACGATTCGGAACTAAAAAGGAACACGATCAATGGCCAGGCCGTCGCTCGCCGAACTCGAGGCGATTCTCAAGCGTGAAGACGAGGTGGAAATCGAAATTCTCCCAAATGGGGAAGTTCGGGCGAAGAACCAGACGACGCCATCGGAACGGGGCGGTAGAAAGCCCTTAACAATGCGCGAAGACCTGGGCGGGGAGTACGGTGGAGCAAGCGCGTGAACATTCCGCGAATCCGAACCGAAATTCGGGCTGCGATGGAACATTTCCCTAACATTGAAGCATACACGACGACGGACGGTGGCATCTACATCAAGGTCGCATTTCAGACGTCAGTTGGTCAGATGTACATCGCCATGGTCACATTCGAGGGTTATGCGTCGGCCATGCCCAAGGTTACGATCATTACGCCCGCCGTGAAGCACGTCCAGCACATATATCGTGAGGGATATATCTGCTACATGCACCCGAGCTTCTGGAACCCGGCACGGCATGATCTCCTGTATGTTCTTGCCCAAACAGCGGTTTGGCTGAATAAGCACGAGATCTATATGGCCAAAGGCGTGTGGCCGGGCCCCTCAATACCGCACATCGCATGAGACTCGATTTCACTACGCTCTCGATGACAGAGCTACGCACGCGCCCCGGCGAAATTCTGGATCGCGTCGCCGAGGACGGAGAGTCATTCTTGATTGAACGAAATGGGCGCCAGCATGCCTGCCTCGTTCCGATCTCCGTGTTTCTGCCGGACATCTCGCCGGCTCGCATTGCCCGAGAACTGGACGAGCTCAAAAAGGCTAACGAGGTGATGTCCACGACGATCACCGGGGAAAAGGAGGTCGCAATTCGGGTTAAGCACTCGCATGGTGACAACACCTTTTCGATCACCGTCATGCTGCCCCACAATTATCCCAATACCTGCCCGCGGGTATATGTCAACGACGTTGACGAAAACGCTCCACACCGATTCACTGATGGGGCTCTTTGCATTTTCGGTGTCACGAGTTCTTGGAACCCGGGCAAGCACACGGCTCGCGATGCGCTAGACAGCGCGCGCCAGTGGCTTAACCGCTATGACACGTGGCGGCACACCGGCTTCTGGCCGCGAATGGGAACAAGCGATGGACAGCAAGAGCAGACTTTTTGAGCGCATTGAGCAGCTCTACGATGTCGGCCTGATCGGTCAGGCAAAGGTGTTGGTCGCTGGGTGCGGATCGGGTGGAAGCCAGGTTGCGCTCCAGCTCGCCATGTCCGGCATCCACAATTTTGTCCTCTACGACAACCAGACGCTCGGCGAGGAGAATGTCATCCGCCATGCCTGCGGTCTCCGTTACGTCGGATGGGATAAAACGGAAGCCGTGCGTGATCTCCTCAAAGATCGCAATCCCGACGTCAACGTTGATCTCCGGAATGAGGATCTGATGGAGGTCCCCGATCTCGAGGATCGGGTCCACGCTGCCGATGTCGTTATACTTGCAACCGACAACGAGCCTTCGCGCTTCCGGCTCAACGAGGCTTGCGTGCGCACGGATACGCCGTTCGTTGTCGGTCGCGTATTTACTCGGGGGATTGGTGGCGAGGTATATGCATTTCGCCCCGGGGAGAGCGGTTGCCTGGGTTGCTTGGAGATGTTTCTCGACCGAAAGCCGCTCCGCGACGGCGTACGGGAAATCGATCTCGTCAGCCAGGAAGAACGGGATGCGATGTACGGATTGCCGGTTGCTGAGATCAAGGATTCTCCGGGCCTCAATGTAGACATTGCGTTCATCACCAATTTCCACACACGCCTTGCTTTAGACGCTATCGCTCGGCGCTTGCCCGAGCGACCCAAGAACATGGAGCCGATCGATCCGAACTATGTCGCGTGGGGAAACCGACCGGTGCATCCTTTCGACAAGCATTTTCAGATCGAGAAATGGTTCTTGCCGGCACTCAATGGCTGCAAGATTTGCGAGGAGCACTTCGTATGAACTTCACGAGGGCCAACAATATAACGCTGGAGATTCCGCGCGCCGCGGTGGAAGCGATATTCGACGAATGTGATCGCTACAACGTGGACGAGACTGGCGGCCGGATTCTCGGAACCTATATGAACACGGGCCAGAAACTCGGAATCTCAGTGAGTGGTGTTATCGAGCCAGGTCCTAACGCCCAGCGGACGCAGACCTACTTCAAACAGGATGGTGAATACCAGGAAACTGTGTTCCGCAAGGTCGAGGAGCGCATACCCTCCATCGAGCATCTGGGAAATTGGCACACGCACCATGTGAATGGTCTGCGCCATTTAAGTGGCGGCGACATTGAGACCTATCGCCGCACCGTCGAGCACGCTAAGCACAACACCGACTTCTTTTATGCGTTGCTTGTGACTGAGAAAAAGTTGGGTCAAACCGGGCTACAGCGCTATAGTTTCAAGAACTATGTAATGCGGCGCGGTAGCGATAAGGTCTACGAAATTCCTCCCAGTGCCGTGACGTTGGTCGATTCTCCGTTGGTGTGGCCAACGTTAGAAATGCATACAGGCGGTCAAAAATCCGCTCGTTCCGGTGAGGTTCAGTCTCATACCTTTGACTGTGCAGTTGCACCCGATCTGATCCAAGATCAGGACGCCATCTCGCAGTTCTATCCGAAGGTAAAGATGCTCCAATCCAAGGAGCTGGGAATTTACTGGCGCGGTCCGATACCTCTGGCCGACGGTTCAGAGCAGGAGGTCGTCGTTTTGCGCGATACCGCGGCACCATTCCAGTGCAGCGTGACTTTCAGAAACCCGCCGGAATTGTTGGGGCACGTGGAAAAGTCTCTCGGCAAGGTCACGTTCACGAGTGGTCGGGCCGCCTTGATTGGCGCGGAGCGAGCCTGCAACGCACAACTTGTGTCGGCGATATCACCCAGGAAAAGACGGGGGCGGCTATGGATGTTCTGACGTTATTCGTTGATCAAGGCGCGCTCGCCGGGATTCGGGTTGGCGGTGAGGGTATCATCGTCGACGCGCACATGCCGGAATGCGAAAACGTGAATCCGAAAGAAATCCAGAAGAGCCTCTCCCTTTATTTCAATGGAGTCGATGTTAGGGGGCTCATCCTCACCGGCTTCGATTCTGACCACGCGCACGATCTAGGCGTAGAATGGATTCTTTCGACCTTTCAGCCGGCATGGATCATGTACCCGAAGTATTACAAGGATACGGACTGCGCTACCGCGTGCTTCAATTCGATCAACAAGCATGAGAGGCGCCGCGCATCGACTGTACGGCCGTTGATTAAGCATTCGATCCGCATCGACAAAATGGCATCGCGAATGATCGGTGGACTAGGAAGAAACTTCTCCGTTGAACTCTTCTCACCCCACTTCGAAGACATGGACTCGTCCAACAATTGCAGCATCGTTGCCAAGATCATCGGGCATGTGCACGGCGGATTTCGTTATCTGGCGACCGGCGACACCGAAATCGACCGCTGGGAGACTATCAGCCGAATCTTCGGTGACAAACTTGCAGCCGACGTCATGGCCGCGCCTCATCACGGATCGATCTCGGGCGCCTATTCCAAGGCTCTGCTGGATATCAGCCCCAATACGGTGCTGGTGAGCGCTGGGGTAGAAAGCCAATACGATCACCCACACGGTGCGGCGATCTTGGCTTATCAAGCCGTCGCCCAGCATGTATGGGCGACGAACGCAGGCGGCGTAGGCCGCAACTTACTCACCCGCCGCCGCGGCACGGACTTCGAAACGCGGGTCTTTCAGCATGCGTCGGCCACGGCGTAGCGATTTAGGTCCTGCCTCTACGTGCGTTGTCTTCAATGTTCATGACGACGGCAGTGACTGCGAGTTCGGCAAACAGTACTGAATGGGCCAGGTGACGGATTTGACCGAGCTGGAATTCGCGGCGCGGGGCGAAAACGCGCAGCAGCACACGCTGGCGACCATCGGCTTTACAAACGCATTGTCGATCAAACCTTGTCCTCCCTAATCGAATGCCCGAACGTCATTTGTTGTGCACCAACGTCACGGCAAATGGACGATCTCAGGTCTCCTTAGGTCGGCAAGCGCCATTCAAACGGAGGTAACTTCCGCCGGATGAATCTCGCTGACCACGCCTTCGGGGTGGGCGAGGTCCGCCTCGATGCCAGAAAGTTGGGCCAGCTTGTCGTCCAGTTCGGCCTGCAAGGGGAACGATTCTCCGAGACGCGGCTCGTAGCCCGTCAGCCGGGTTTTCGCGTCGATGGCGCGGCGGCGTTGCTCCAGAAGGTCGGCGTCCATACGGTCAAGAACATGTTCCAGCCGGGCGATCAGCCCGGCCTGTGTTGTCTCGGAGTCGATGCCGATCGACTGGGCAAAATCCGTCCGTTCCAGCATGAGGGCCGGTTCCAGCCGCCCGTCAGGCCCGCCAGCCTGGATCGCGCAGGTCAGGTCGAAGCCCCCGATGCGCCCAACCGTCCAGGTCCGGCGGTTGCGTTCCCGCGCGGCGAGGCGATTCTTTGTCAGTAAAGAGGCGCCGGCGATTCTGCGCTGGGTGACCGTTCGGCCTTCGACCTCCATGATGAACGCATCTCCACGGGTCGGCGTCCGGCGCGCCAGGTCGGCGGTGATCGCCACGATCCGCGCCTCGGCGTGCGTCTGGTCGTGCCGCGCGTCGCGGATTTGCCGCCTGATCGCGTGCTGGTCGTCCATATGCGCCGCCTGCTGGCGCCGAAGCCGCGCGATCTCGCTTTCCAGTCCGGCCTTCCGCATCAGCCGGCTGTCACCCGACGCGATCGCCTTGGCCATCGCGAACTGGTTGGCCTGACCGCCTTCCTCTTCCAGGCGACGGATGGTGCGGTCGCCGGATAATGCCGCTTCGATGAACCGCGCCTTGCGCTCGTTGTTTTGCCACATCGTCGCGTCCATCGAACCGAGCGTGGCATAGGCGAAAATCTCGATTTCCTCGTGCTGGTTGCCCTGGCGTTCGATGCGGCCTTCGCGCTGCTCGATCTGGCTGGGCAGCCACGGCACGTCGAGGTGGTGCAACGCCTTCAGCCGCTGCTGCGCGTTGACGCCGGTGCCCATCGTCTCCGAGGAGCCGATCAGCACCCGGACACGCCCGGCGCGGAAATCCGCGAACAGACGCTGCTTGTCCGCCGATTTCTTGTAATCCTGCATGAACGCGATCTCGCCGGCGGGCACACCCAGCACGATCAGTTGCTGTCTTATCCAGCGATAGGCCGAGAAGCCTCGGGTGGCCTCGACGTTGATCGTGCCGAGGTCGGAGAAAATCATCTGCCCCGCGCCTGGGTTCGGATACGGCGTGCCGTCGGGCCGGAGATAGGTCTGGTCCGCCGTCTCGCGCCAGATGCGATGGACATTGCCGATCAGCTTGTTGAGCTTGTTCGCTGGTTCGTCGCCGCTCGCGGACCAGACCAGCCGCATGTCGATCGCGGCGTGCCGACCGTCGGTGATGACGGCGAGCAAAATGTCGTCGCCTTTCTGGACCCGGCCGGTGCGGGCCTCGATCGCCGCGATCCGCCCCGCGAGGTGCTTCTGATAATCCTTGAAGGCCGGACTTGCGCCGGACGTGACCAATTGACGCTGCCCGCCGCGAATGTCCGGCAATTTGAGATGTCCACGCAGGTCACTCTTCCGCACGACGTCGGCGACAGATCGAAAAATCATCATGAGGTCGGCGACGTTGACGAAGGCGGCGAAGCGGGTCACCGGCTTGTAGGTGCCGCTGGGCTGCAACTCCAGTTCCGTCAATGTATCGCCGAAGGCCGAGGCCCAGGCGTCGAATTCGTGGATGCCGCGCTCGCGCAAGGCATCTTCGGCCTGATAGCGCAGCAGTGTGTACATTTCTCCCAGCGTGTTGGTGATCGGTGTCCCGGAGGCCTGGATCAGCGCGCGGCCGGGCCGCTTGCGGTCGAGGTATCGCGCCTTCACGAACAGGTCCCAGGCGCGTTGCGAGCCGTCGGGATCGACACCTTTCAAATTGACCTGATTGGTGGCGAAGGTCAGCTTCCGGAATTCCTGCGCCTCATCGACGATGATCTGGTCGATACCGATTTCTTCCAGTGTCACCATGTCGTCGCGGCGGCCTTTCAGCGCCGCCAGCTTCTCGCCGAGCTTTTCTTTCATCGCTTCAAGCCGCTTGCGGGTAATCCGGTCGCCGTCGTCGGCGCGGATGACGAGGGCCTCGCAGGCGGCGATCTGCTCCGCGATCATCGCGCGTTCAAAATCCGCCGGCACCGGGATGAAGCGGAAGGCGGCGTGAGTGATGATAACCGCGTCCCAGTTCGCCGTCGCCGCGCGGGCCAGGAAGCGGGATCGCTTTTCCTTCACGAAGTTCGTTTCGTCGGCGACCAGGATGCGGGCGGCCGGATAGAGTTGCAGGAATTCCCGGGAGACCTGCGCGAGACAGTGGCCGGGCACGACCAGCAAAACCTTGTTGATCAGGCCAAGCCGCTTCTGCTCCATGACCGCGCCCGCGATGGCGTAGGATTTCCCGGCGCCGACCGTGTGGGCGATATAGGTCGAACCGGCCGCGACAATCCGCCAAATGACCCGCTTCTGGTGGTCGTAGAGGCGGATGATCGGGCTTGCGCCGGGCAGCGTCAGATGCCGTCCGTCGAAGTGGCGCGGCACGAGGTTGTTGAAGCGGTCGTTGTAGACCCGCGCCAACCTGTCCGTGCGGTCCGGATCGGTCCAGATCCAGCCAGTGAAGGCCTCCTTGATCCGTGCCAGTTTTTCCTTGGCGGCTTCGGTCGCCTCGCTGTTGAGCACGCGCTTCTCCGCGCCGTCTTCGATGATGTTGTCGAAGATTTGCGGCGAGGCGTTGTTCAGCGCGTCGTGCAGCAACCAGCCGGCGTTGCGCCGCGCGGTGCCCCATTCTGACGTGCCGGCGGCGGTAAATGAGAAGGGCGCGGTCTCCACGGACCACGAGGCGATCTCGACGGTATGCCGCACGCGGGTTTCCGTGCCCATGATTTCCTGAACGAAAGCCTCGATATCGGCGGCGGGAACCCAGGGCGCGCCCAGGCGCGCGGTGATGTCCGACGGCGACAGGTCCTCGGGCTGCACCCGTCGTAGCGCGGCGACGTTGCGCGCATAGAGCGGGTCGCGCCTGGCCGCCGCCTCGGCGATGGCGAGTTTGGTGCGGACGGAACCGGACAGGTAAGCGTCGTCGGTCTCCCAGGCTTCCGTGGACGGGTCGCGGAACACCGTCTCTCCAAGCTGGATGAGGGCGGTGTCAGGATCGCTGTCGAGCAACTCGGCGAGGTGGTCGATATCGACCCGGCCGGTCTCGTTGAGGGTGACGGCCAGTGCGTCGGCGGCGGTCGCGATCAGCGGCGCGGCTGGAGGCGCGATCACGCGCTCGCGGAAGATTGGTCCCATGCGGGCGAGGCCGCTTTCGAGGTCATGGTCTTCGATGCTGGCGACCAGCCAGCAATCGGGATCGTCGGCGAAGGGCGCGAGGTTCGGGCGCCGATGGGCTTCGCGGTCCTCGCCGGTCTCCGGGTCAGATGTGACCGAGACGACGGTGTGGTTGATCGGACCGAAGCCACGCAGGAACCCGCCGTAGGCGATGCGCAGCCGGACCTGGGCCGCCTCCCAGGGCTGACCGGCGGCCTGGGCGCGCAGCACATCACGCACCGCGTCGCGGATGGGGAGGAGGGCGCGGATGATCTTTCCGTCGCGGGCCAGGATGCCGCCGCTGCCTTTGCCTTCCCGGATCGCGACGGGGCTAACCTCGCCGTCCACGATCTGCGTCAACTGGCCAGACTTGCCGAGCAGGTAAGATCCTTCCTTGATCGTGGCGCCGTCGGCGGCGGTGCCGATGGGCGTGGCCAGTTCGGCTTCGCGGTCAGGATCGAGGTTTTCGTCAGAATCATCGGATGCCGTGAAGATATCGGCGGGCAGGCGGTCGAGGGCGGCGGTGAGCAGGGCTTCCAGTGACGCGCCGTCTTCACGCGGTCGGCAGGTGTAGGTCAGGCCGGGACCATAAATGCCGCGCTTCAACGCATGCACGCCCAACACCATCTCCGGGTGATCGGCGAAGTAGCGGTTCACCTGGAGGACGGATCCGGCTGGGCTATCGGGATCGTCCTCCGGGTCGGCGTCATCATCCGTCGCCGCGTTCGTCACCGCAGCGAGATCGATCCAGGCTTCGCCCGCCGGGGTCTGGCCGTTCGCCCGGCGCTGAAACACCAGCACGTCGATCGTGACATCGGTGCCCGCGCTCGCGCGCATGCTGCCCTCGGGCAGACGCACCGCGCCGATCAGATCGGCCAGGCCGGCGATGTGTTCCCGCGCCGTGGGACTGATCTTGTCCATCGTGCCTGTGCTGGTGACGAACAGCGCGAGACCGCCGGGGCGCAGCCGCGCGATCGAACGGGCAATGAAATAGTCGTGCAGCCGGAGGCCGAGGGACCGCGTGACGGGATCGGCCCGGACGACGCGATCGGAGAAGGGGGGATTGCCGATCGTGAGGTCGAAGTGCCCGGTCAGATTGCTGCGCGCGTAGTCCTCGCACCGCACCCGTGCCTCGGGATGCACGAGACGCGCGATGCGGGCGGTGACCGGGTCGTATTCGATGCCGGTGAGATGGCAGGCGCCGCGCAGTGTTTCGGGCAGCAGGGCGAAGAACAGGCCGGTGCCCATGCCGGGTTCCAGCACACGCCCACCAGTGAAGCCCAGCCGTTTGGCGGCTCGCCAGAGTTCACGGATGATCGTCTCCGGCGTGTAGTGCGCATATTGCGTGGCCCGTTGGAGGGCGGCGTATTCCTCCGGCGTGACGGCGGCTTCGAGTGCCGCGCCGGTCTCCTGCCAGTCGGGACGGAAGTCTTCTTCGCCGGGGCGGCGGAAGCAGTTCTGGGCCAGGTCGGTCGCACCAAAGCCGGTGAAGCGCAGCAATTGGGCCTGCTCGTCGGAGGACGGTGCCTGGTCCGATTGTTCCAGCGCCTTCGATAGGGTGATCGCGGCGATGTTGTCGGTCGCCCGCGCCGCCCAGCCGCGGGCGAGAGTCCGGTCGCCAGCGAGATAAAAATTGCTGCCGCGCATGGCCGGATCGCTCGCCGGCGGTGGAATGTCACCACCTTCGTTGATGTCGTCATCGGCATCGATCTCATCGGGTTCGGGTGCGTCTGAAGCTGCGGGCGACGTGTGCGGATGCCAACCAAACGAGTCTGCGGTGTCGAACAGACTTCGCGTGAATTCGCCGCGGCGTGCGGGCAGGATGGCCTCTTCGGTCATTGTGGTTTTCCTCGCGCGAGCGGTCGCGCGGCTCCGGCCGCGTAGAAGCGGTCGAGCCGGGCGATCATGGGGTGATTGGAAGGGCAGGGGGCTGACCGGTGTCCGGTCAGCGGGACGGTCTCACGCCGCGGCGCGCATCGGCTCCGGTTCGCCGGCGGCCTCACCATCATCTGCGGCCGGCACGCTCTCGGGTGGCCCAGCCTGGCGCGCGTAATCAGGATGGAAGGCGAGCAGGTAATCGGCGATTCGTTGCGCATCCGCCGCCGCGCGAAAAATCTCCTTGCGGTCGGAACGCAACTTCTCCAGCCAGGACGAGAGATAGGCGGCGCTGTTGGAGAATTCGTCGTCGGAGACTGCGATTCCGAGTTCGCCGCAAACCATCATCTGGCCAAGCTCGGCGCGTAATTCTTCCCGAGAATACTCATGTGAACCGAAACGATTATGCAGATCGCGATTGAGCCGCGACGGCGCACCAGACCAGTGTGATGCCTCATGAATTAGCGTCCCGCAAAATCGTTCCGCTGTCGCGAAGGCCGCGTGTGGCGGCATCTGAATGTGATCCGTCGCCGGGGAGTAGAACGCACGGTCGCCGCCGAAGCGGACGATGGCGCCGCTGTTGGCGACAATGATCTCCGCCGCTTCGGGCGCGCGCCACGGCGCTTCCTCGATGGTGGGCGGCACGTAAGCCGGAATGCCGTCAATCTGGCTGGCGTTGAACAAGGTGAACGAGCGCAGCAGCGGAATTCGCCGTACCGCGTCTTCAGTGTCGTCGGGTTTCGCATCGTCGCGCAGTTCGAGACGCTTGAAAAAATACCCGGTCGTGCCGCGCTCGCCCTTGCGAACCTGCCAGCCCCGGTCTTCAGCCTGCTTGTAAGTCGCCCAACGGGGATCGCCGCTGATGAAGGCCTGCACGGACATTCCAAGCGTGAGCACGTTGATGCCGCGATAGCGCTGACCGGTCGCCGCGTTACGCGGCATCGCCGGGCCACCGGCCTTGTCCGGATCCCACGGCTTGCGCCAGGGTGGCGTGCCCGCCTCTAGTGCCGCGATGACGCGGTCGGTGACCTCCTGATAGTGGTCGCGGGGCACGCGATTATTGTTGTGGCTCCGATTGATTGGTCTGGTTTGGGTGCTCATCGGGGTGTCCTTCATGAGTTTCTGGAACACCCATCCCGCCCCGCGTCCCGGCCGAACGGGGCAAGGGCGCGCCTCTCGCGCGAGGCCATCGGCCGGTCCCTTGCGGCGGGCGGA
>Ga0182018_10004180_pt1 | contig 12369 bp, 11 predicted proteins | sample 812P2MmetaG_FD_120490 | JGI IMG/M metagenome (GOLD analysis project Ga0182018, IMG submission 120490) | Permafrost microbial communities from Stordalen Mire, Sweden - 812P2M metaG | ecosystem: Environmental > Terrestrial > Soil > Wetlands > Permafrost | place: Sweden: Stordalen | collected...
AACTTCATCCAGAGCCGATGGACACGAACCACATCCTCGCCACGCTTCGTCGGCACGCCCCGGAACTCCAGGCTGCAGGACTCGCGCACTTGCGTCTCTTCGGCTCCGCGGCACGGGGCGAAGCGACCTCGCATTCCGACATCGACCTCCTCGCCGACTTCACTCCCGGGGCGCGCATCTCCCTGTTGACCCTCAGCGGGTTTCAGATTCAGCTTAGTGATCTCCTTGGAGCCGACGTTGATCTCTCCTCGGAGGCATGGTTGAAAGAACCCGTGCGTGCCCGCGCTGCGCAGGAGGCAGTCCGTGTCTTTTAGAGGCCCGGAGATGCACTTCCAGGACATGCTCAAGGCCATCGCCCTGATCGAGCAGTTCACCGACGGCATGGACTTTCCCGCCTACAGTGCGGACATCAAGACCCGGGCCGCCGTCGAGCGCCAACTCCAAATTCTCACCGAGGCCGCCTACCGCCTCAAACCCGAAGACGAACCCCTATGCCCCGGACCGGACTGGCGCAAGATCCGTGGCATGGGAAACATGCTGCGCCATGCCTACGATCGCCTCAATAATGAAGCCGTCTGGCTCACCGTCAAGGACGACCTACCCGCACTAAAACAAGCGGTCGGCAAGGCCCTCGCGACCCACTTCCCCACAACCAACTCCTGATTCACACGCCATTTCCCGCACTGCGCCGTTTTCAACAACTTCTCCCGCAGATTCGCGTCTACACTAAGGCGCAAAGACGCGCGGAAGGAAACGAACGCATGAACCTATCCAACAAGACTCTCCCTGCACTGCTCCTCTTCTCGCTCGCCCCGCTGGTGCTCGCCCAGGCGCCCATCGTGCGCCAGCCACCGTCGACGCCGCCTCCCGGATACGACCAGCAGGCCCCGCCGCAGCAGCCCGACCAGCAGGTGCCGCAACAGCCGCCCGACCAGCCGTCGTACCCGCAGCAGGCCCAGCCGTATCCGCAGCAGGCCGAGCCGATGGGCCAAGCCCAGCCGGCGCTGCTGCCCCCCGACCAGCTCGACGCGCTGGTCAACCGCATCGCGCTCTACCCCGACCCGCTGCTCGCGCAGACCCTGACCGCCGCGACTTATTCGGATGAGATTCCCGACGCGGCCGTCTGGGCCGGCCAGCACAGCTACCTCCATGGCGACGCGCTCTCCGCCGCAATCCAGGCCGACAACCTGCCCTGGGACCCCAGCGTCCTCGCCCTCCTGCCCTTCCCCTCCGTGCTCGACATGATGGCCCGCGACCCCAACTGGACCGCCCAGCTCGGCAACGCCGTCCTCGCGCAGCGTAATGACGTGATGGACTCTGTCCAGCGCCTGCGCCGCGAGGCCTACGGCTACGGCTACCTTCAGTCCAACTCAGATGTCGACGTCATCGACCAAGGCGGCTACGTCGAGATCCAGCCGTTCAATCCCTACCTCTTCTATGTGCCGGTCTACGATCCGCTGATCGTCTTCGGCCCGCCGCGCCCCGGCTTCTTCGTCGGCGGCGCCATCCGCTTCGGCCCCGCGGTCACTCTCGGCGTCTCCTTCGGGCGCTTCGGATGGTTCGGCTCGGGCTTCGGTTGGGGCTCGCACGCAATCCTCATCGACCACCGGCCCTGGGTGCGCACCTATGCCAACCGCGGTGTCTACGTCCATCCCTACGCACACCCCTACGTCCGTCCCGCCGCGCCCCGCGTGGAAGAGCACCGCGCCGCGCCTGCTCCACGCGCCCAAGGACATCAAGACGGAGGCCACCGGCGCTAGGCTAATCCGCAGCCCCACCTTCCTCGCTAAACAGAACGCCCCGCATACATCGTGAGACACCCATGTCTCTACGGTGTCCTGCGGGGCGTTTGCTTTCTTGCCAGGATGGCGTCGAACTCCGCGCGCGGCATCTTTAGCTTTTCCGGGTGGGCGTCGATCCATTGGGCTAGCGCCGCGTATTTCGCCGCGTTCCACCCGCCTTCAAACTGCCCGCCATTTGCGCCGGTTTTGTTTAGCTCGAAGTTGAAGGCGTCCTGCAGGTTGGTGAACTCGGCGTTGCTGATCGCGGCCTCTGCAAGCACGGCAGGGATAAATAGGACGCCGTCCGATTTGGCCAGCACCAGGTCGCCGGGCAACACCACCGCGCGCCCAATCCGGATCGGCGCGTTGATCGCGGTCAGCGTCATGTCCGCCCACGCCGATGGATCGTACGCACGATACATTCCGTTGAAATTGGCGATCTCGCGGTTCTCCTCTGCGTCGCGTATGCCCGCGTCGAAGACAAACCCCACGTGGCTATGCGCGGCGATGCCGCTGCCCAGATTGGAACCGATCAGCGTGCCCTCGACGATCTTGCCGAAGCCATCCGCCACATACACGTCTCCGATCTGAAGTTCATTGATGGGCCAACTGTTGTTGTCGCCCACGCGTCCCTCGGCCTTCCCTTCGGCGGCAATCGCCCGCGTCATATCGGGTCGCGACGGCATGTACTGCGCAGTCACCGCCCGCCCGGCAAACGGCTTGTCGGGATGCAGCATCTGAAACCCGGAGTCAAACTGGGAGCGATAGCCCGAGCCACGAAGATAGTCCCACACATCCTCGATCGACACATCCAGCGCTCGCGTCAGCAGATCATCCGGCAGCTTGGGCCGGCCATCGGGAAAGCGGTCGCCCTTCCAGTCCGAGGTGTAGAACATCATCTGGTCACGGGTCATCTTGACCTGCGCCGCAGCAGGCCTCGCCGCAATTAACGCCGCCGCGAACACCGCCATCACCAATAGCCTCTTCATACGCACCTCGCACACTAACTCGGCCACCACGCCTGGCTGCACCAACGTACAGACGAAGCGTAAGAGACCGCTCGATATAGAAATTGTCATCCTGAGCGCAGCGAAGGACCTGCTGTTTGCTCGCGAGCCCAAAATCGTTACGCGCCTAGCTCCAGAGCGCATCGTCCAGCGACTGCACCTCATTCCACATCGGCGTGGGTTCGAAGTAGCCCGTGCCGGGCCTCAGGTGCTTCTTCACCTCGTCGTCGTTCAGCGTGATGCCCAGCCCTGGCGTGTCCGGAACCTTGATGTATCCCCGATTGATAATCGGCTTCTCGATGCCGTTGACCAGGTCCTGCCAGAACGGCACGTCGAGCGAGTGGTTTTCGAGCGCGAGGAAGTTTCGCGTCGCCGCCGCGCAATGCACGTTGGCCATACACGCTACCGGCGTCCCCGCAAAGTGCATCGCCATCGGCACCCCGTTCTTGAACGCCATGTCGCCAATCTTGTGCGTCTGCAAGATACCGCCCGAAGTCGACAGGTCGGGATGGATCTTGTCCACTACATGCTTCGTGCACAGTGTCTCAAAGTCGCTGATCTGGTAGATGTCCTCACCGGTGAGGGTCGGCGTCGGGCTGGCGTCGGTGATCTCCTTCAACAGGTCGGTGTAGAACCAGGGGATCACGTCCTCAATCCACTCCAGATTGTATTTCTCGTATGCATTGCCGAGGCGGATGATGGATTTGACGCCCATGTGGCCGAGGTGGTCCATGGAGAGCGGCACGCTGTAGCCGATGTTGTCGCGCACCGCGGCGACGTACTCACACAGCCGGTCGATGCCTTTGTCGGTGACCTCAATGCCGGTGAAGGGATGCGGCTGATTGCCCAGCTCCCAGCGGCTCATCCCGGCGGGCTGCATGACAGTGTCGGGGATGCCGTCGAGGGTGTCGAGCCCCAGGTCCATCTTCATCCAGGTCAGGCCCATGGCGATGCGCTCCTTGGCGCGCAGGCCGTACTCCTTGGGGTCGCGAGACTCAGTGGTGTCGGCGTAGATGCGGATAGTGTCGCGCCACTTGCCGCCCAGCATCTGGTAGACGGGACAGTTGTAAACCTTGCCCGCGATGTCCCACAGCGCCATCTCCACCGCGCAGACGCCGCCGGCCTGACGCGCATTGCCGCCGAACTGCGCGATCTTGTCGAACAGAAAATTGATGTTCAGCGGATTCTGCCCCAGGATGCGGCTCTTCAGCACCATCGCATATTGGTAGCCCGCGATGTCGCGCACCTCGCCGAGGCCGTAGACGTCCTGATTGGTATCGATGCGGATGATCGTGCACGGGCTCGGCCCCGGCTTCACCACCGTCGCGTAGCGCATGTCCGTAATCTTCAGGGTCGAAGGACTGGAGTTCAGGTTTACGTTCTTGATTGGCGACTGCGCCTCCGCCTCTTCGCCGCGCGTCAATTGACCCAGTGCTCCGCCAGCCATCGCTGCCAGCGACGACTTCAATACTCCCCGGCGATTGATTCCCATTCCTCTCTGCTTCAACATCGATCGTTCCTCCCTTGCTCTGCCGGTCTAGTTAGCCGGCGCTGCTGCCGCCAACCTCTTCAGCCGCTCATTCACATTCAGCAGCGCCCTTCCGTCGTGGTACGCCGCCTTCCACATCCGGCCCTTGCCGGTTGTCGTTGGCGTGCCATCGGGCCTGATCAGCTCATAGTCTCCATGAAACTCCGCATCCACCTGGTAGCGCTGGATGTACTGCCACTGCTTCTGGAAGTCGCGCCAATAAACATCCGTCTCCTTGCCATACCTCTCATGCAGCAGCAGCAGCGTGTTCAGCGTCTCCATCTCCACCCACCACTCCTTCAGCAGGTCGTCCGGCTTTCCACTGAACGACCCCGAGTGGTAGATCCCTCCATGCGCATCGTCCCACCCATACTGCAGCGCGTGGTCCGCCAGCATCCGTCCCACATGCTCCGTCCTGCTCTTGTCCGTCTCCCCAATCGCGTCCGACGCCTCCTGCATCAGGTACGTCGCCTCAATATCGTGCCCGTACGAGTCATGCTCCGGCACCGCGTGCCAGTCGTTCGTGAAATATAAATTCATCGCCCCCGGCTGGACTGACACCTTGTCTCGCACCACATGCAGCAGCTCGGCAACCCGCTGCTTCAACACCGGGTCCTTCCACACCGCATACAGCTGCGTGAACGACTCCAGCAGGTGGATGTGCGTGTTCATCGATTTGTATCCCACCGGAAACCCGCCCACCGGCCCATCCCGCACCACCGCGTCGTACGGCTTCGCCTGCACCGGCGTGCCGTCGCGGGTCAGCCACTCGTAGTAGCCGCCGTTCACCTTGTCGTGCGCGTGCTTGTCCGTCCACAGAAACGCCTGCTTCGCCAGCGCCAGCGCGCGCGGATCGTGCGTCGCCTGGTACGCCGCCGCCAGCCCATAGATGCAGAAGCTGATCCCATACAGATGCTTCCCATCGGTAAACTGCGGCGAGACCTTCCCATCGTCGCTCAGCCCCCAATAGAACCCGCCATCCTGCTTGTCCCACATCGTGTTTACGAGATAGTCCACCCCATGCCGCACATACGGAAGGTACTGCTCGCGCAGCTCCGGCCTGCGCAGCACCACCTCCGCCGCGACCCACGTCATCCGCCCCTGAAACACTGAGAACTTCCCGTGGCTCGGACTCCTCTGCCAGTCACGCGTGAAGTCCGCATAGAAGCCGCCGTTCGTGTCATCGATCGCTCGCGGAAACCACACATCCAGCACATCCTGCCTCAGCATCCTGTCCGTCTCTGCCGCGTAGTGCAGATAGGCATCCCTCCCCGCCGGCAGCAGGTCGAAGTGGTCCGGCGCAGTCGTCTTCGCCTGCGATCCCTGCGCGTGCAGGAAGCCTGAGCCGGACAGGCAAAGCGCGCACGCAAGGGAGAAAGTTAGAAGTCTGGGAATGGTGACCCCGCGTATCGGTCGATAGGTTGGCATCGGGAGTGTGAAACACTGCGCGACCTCAAGCATCGTTCAATCCAGCTGAGCGGCTGCGGAGATCCTCGTATCAAGAATGACGAATGATAGCGAAATCAAGCCTGCCTGCCAAGCCGCACCCACACATACCGCACTGCCCAAGCCCGCACCACCGTACTGCCCAAACTTCTCCTCCCAGCGCAGCACAAGAATTCTTGCCTTCAGGAGCTTCATCGACGACGCTTTGGCGATTCGCCTTGCAATGAGGGTGGGCCTTGTGGTTTTCTGGCGTATCGCCTTCGGCCTCTACGCTAAGGCCGGATAAGGATGAGGTTCGAATCGGGCCTCGGAGTAGACAAAACATCATGGGAAAGCCAATTCCGAAGAAGAACGTTGACCGTAGAGCATTTCTGAAGGGCGCGGCATTGGCCTCTCTGGCGCCCGCCGCGCAGGCCGCCTCGCCTGGGAGCAAGTGGAATCAAGAAGCTGACGTCGTGGTGATCGGGTCGGGCGCTGCCGGGCTGCCCGCGTCCATTATCGCCAGGGAGAACGGCGCGTCGGTAATCGTGGTCGAGGCCAATCACGACATCGGCGGCCACGCCGCCGTCTGCACCGGCAACATCCCGCTAGGCGGCGGCACCGCGGCTCAGAAAGCGGCCGGAATCGTGGATTCGCCCGACATCCTCTTTAGGGACCTCACCGACTGGTCCGTCGTGGGGGGCAACGGCGCCGGCCAGTACCGCTTCAACGACCGCGACATTGTTCGCGCTTTCGCCGACAACAACGTCTTCGCCTACGACTTTCTCGTGGCCCATGGGCTGACATGGACAAAACCGGTTCCCGACCGTGTCGGCATGAACCAGGCGGGCCAGTCGGCTCCTAGGGCCATGCACGCGGCCATCTTGCAATACGAGCGGATTCAGACCGGCGTAGTCGAGCCGCCCGACGTCGGGAGAACTACTGCCGGGGGCATCGGCATCGTGCGCCCGCTGGAGGCAGCCGCGCGGAAAGTGGGCGTGCAAATCCTTCTCAACCACAGGATGACCCGCATTATTCGGGAGAATAACAACACGGGACGGGTCACCGGAATCACCGTGGAGGCTAAGGGCGCTCAGCTCAACATCCGCGCCCGCAAAGGCGTCATCATCTGCACCGGCGGCAGCACCGGCAACGTGGAATTCCGCCGCATATTCGACCCCCGCCTCACCGAGGAATACTGCAGCAACGCGGGCGAGCCCTACACTACCCAGGATGCCAGCGGAGAAATCGCCGGCATGGAGGTCGGGGCATCGCTTTGGGACACCGCCAACATGACCGCGGAATACGGCGCCCATATCTCTAAGCCAGGGTATATCGGGTGCCAGCACGGGTACCCCTCCATGTTTCCAACCTGGCAACCGACCAGCAAGTATTTCCACCTGGCCCGCGCCACCGGCCTGCAGGTCAAGAATTATCAGAACGTGATCTGCGTCAACCAGGTCGGCGCGAGATTTTATGACGAGACGAAGGGCGCGTTTGGCAACGCCGCCGCTGCCCTCGAGGCCGACCAAAATTACCAGCAGAACAATTGGCGCAACGCGGCCAATAACAAGTGGGATTCCATGGGCTACCTTCCGGCCGCCATGGGCCTGAATGGCGGCGCCGGCCCGGGCGGCGGGCCGATTTGGGCCATCTTCGACGCCGACGCCGTCACCCGCGAGATATGGACCGTGGCCACGCCCTCTGTGGATAGAGAGGCTGGCTTCTTCTTTAGTGGCAACACCATCGCCGAGTTGGCGCCCGCCCTCAGCAACAACAAGTATATGAAGAAGCCGATGTCCGGCCACGCGCTCCAGGAGACCGTTGCCCGCTACAACTCTTTTGTGGACGCGGGCAAGGACGCGGATTTCGACAAACCCGCTCCCACGTACAAAATCCAAAGGCCTCCGTTCTACGCCGCCTGGGCCACGCCGGTGACTCATGACACCCGCACCGGCCTGCGCGTCAACGCAAACTTCCAGGTGCACGACCTCAAGGGCAACGTGATACCGGGCCTCTACTGCGCGGGCGAGTCCGCCGGTGGATTCGGCGAGCACGGTATCGCCAGGTGCGTCGTGGGTGGCCTCATCGCCGGCAGGAATGCCGCCGCCGAAAAGGTGTGAAGTGCCATCCGCTCGATGAGAAGAGGTTCGATGCAACGACGCGTAGACTGGATGGCACTCTTCCTGCTCGCGTGCGTCCTTCTCTTCGCGCATCCAGCCTGCGCCCAAAAGAAGGTGGGCGAGCCGCCGAGGCCGATTGCGACCTTCACCACGGGCTGGACCTATCTGTGGGCCGACCAGGGAGCGAACTACCGCGCCAATCTCAATGGGTGGTTCGTCAAGCCCGCGGTCAATCTTCCGCGCGGCTACTCTGTCTTCTTCTCGTCGACCAATTACTACGGGAAGAACGCCAAGGCCTCGGTGAACTCCCATGGCTTCACCCTCGGCCTAGTAAAAGAGGTGTTGTCGCGCCCGAGGATCAAGCTCACGATCTTCGCCGAGGCGGGCGACGTGCGCGCCTCCTCGGCGGGAACGATCACGAACGAGCTGCTGGTCGCCGGTGGCGTCGGCGTCTCGATCCCGATCCGGAGATGGGTCTCACTGTCGGTGACTCCGGCGGAGTACATCTTTCTCTATCCGAGGGGCGACTGGCGGAACGATTACAACGCGAAGGCCGGCCTGAGCTTCCCGATCGGCCATCGCTGATTGGCGGAGAGAGCCAGACATAGTGCAAATCCGCTGAAGAGCGATGCACTTTTAGCGATTCAATGCCAAAAAGGGAGATTCCAGGTATATAGTTGCTGTTGCTCGAAAAGGGTGTGGAGGAAAGACGATGAAGTTATCAGCAAGCCTGGCTGCAATAGCGTTCGTGGCAGCAGTGGTCGCACCGGTCAGGATGGTAGCCCAGGCGCAACAGTCAGCGCCCGCCAGTTCCAAACCATCGGGGCCTGCGCCTCTCTATAACACTGCGAAAGCGAAGCTTCTGGCAGGCAAACAGGTGTTCAGCTTTACCCAGTCCACGATGGATCCCGCAGGCTACTGCGAGAAGGCCAAACACTACGACTTCACCTGGTTTGAAATGCAGCACAGCACCCTGGAATTCAAGGACATTGAGGCGATGATCGCAGCGTGCCCGCATGTGGCTGCGATACCTATGATCCGGTTGCCGGATGCGCAGGAGTGGCATATTCAGCACGCGACCGATATCGGCGCCCTCGGCGTGATTATTCCGACGGTAGACGACGTGGACCGCGCCCGGGAAGGAGCTAAGTGGGCCCGGTACCCGCCAGTGGCTCGGCGCAGTTCAGGCCAGGGACAGGCTGCGAGCATCTGGGGCATTAATGGCATCAACTACCGGCAGACCATCAATGACAACATGCTGGTTGTCATCATGATTGAAACGCCGACGGGCGTGGCCAACGCGTTCGATATCGCCTCGGTACCCGGCGTAGATGTCGTGATCACCGGCAACAACGATCTGAGTCAGTTTTCGGGCTATCCGCAAACCGATGACCGGTATCATGAGCTAGTTAGGAAAGTGCATGACGACACCGTAAGAGCAGGCAAGATCTGGGGGCAGGCTGCGGCGACGTATGCGACCGGGCCTTACAGCTACGGCGCGCTGTTCTTCCAGAACGGCCCCTCGAACGATGGCTATGTGCCGCCTGCGCACGGTCCTGCACCGGTCAATGTGAATGCGGCGCCCAAGGGCGAAGAACCGTAGAGTGTCGAAATTTCTTCCGCGCTTTTTGTCCTTGCCAATCCTGAATTAAAGGATTCGGCATCGGCCACATGAGCAGAGCATGCCCCGGCGTTCCTGGCCTCCGCGCGGGGTTGCGTCCCGCCACGCCAGCCACCCGGCCCAAACGGCGGCACGCAGTCCTTTACGATCCAGCAATTACTGGCCGTTACCCACCATCTCCGGCGTAGGATAGTTCCGTTCCAGATTCTCTCCCAAGGAGCGCCCTGCCGACCCATGCAACCCAACCTCGGCAGCCCCTCCAATCCCACCCCCACCTCCGCCGGCGAAGTATCCGCCAGCCTCGACAAGCGCTGGTGGGGTCTGCTCCCCGCCGTCTTCGTCACCTACAGCCTCGCCTATCTCGACCGCGCCAACTTCGGGTTCGGCGCTGCCTCCGGCATGGCCGCGACCCTCCACATCACCCAGCAACAAACCTCCCTTCTCGGCGCGCTCTTCTTCCTCGGATACTTTTCCTTCCAGGTCCCCGGCGTCCTGCTCGCGCGCCGCTACAGCCTCAGCCGCGCCGTCTTCGTCGCCCTCATCGCCTGGGGATCGTTCGCCGCGCTCACGGGCGTCATCCATTCTTTCTGGCTGCTCGCCCTCGACCGCCTCCTCCTGGGCATCGCCGAGAGCCTCATCTTCCCCGTCATGCTTCTCCTGCTCACCCGCTGGTTCACTCGCGCCGAGCGCGCCCGCGCCAACACCATCCTCATCTTCGGCAATCCCATCACCGTCCTCTGGATGTCCGCCATCACCGGCTTCCTCATCCAGCGCTTCGGATGGCAGCGCACCTTCATCCTCGAGGGCCTTCCCTCCATCCTCTGGGCGCCCATCTGGCTCGCCACCGTCCGCGACCAACCCCGCACAGCGCGCTGGCTCTCACCCCAGGCCGCCACTGTCCTCGAGCAGCGCCTCGCCCAAGAGCAACTCGGCGTCGCCCCCATCGCCGCCATTCGCAGCGCACTCCTCCGCGCCGATGCCCTTGTCCTCTCTGCCGCGTACTTCTTCTGGAGCCTCAGCCTCTACGGCTTCGTCCTCTGGATGCCCTCCATCGTTCGCCTCGGCTCCGGCGTCACCATCGCCCAGACCGGCCTCCTCACCGCGCTCCCCTACCTCGCCGCCATCCTCCTCATGTTCCTCGTCGGCTATCTCGCCGACCGCACCCAGCGCAACCGCTCCCTCGTCTGGTCTTTCCTGCTCGTCTCCGGAACCGCCCTCACCGGCTCCGCCCTCATCGCGCAGCGCAGCTTCCCGCTCGCGCTCATCGGCCTCGTCCTCGGCGGCGGATGCCTCTACGCTCCCTTCGGCTCCTTCTTCGCCATCGTCCCCCAGCGCATCCCGCGCAACGTCACCGCCGAAGTCTTCATCCTCATCAACAGCATCGGCGCGCTCGGCGGCTTCTTCGGGGCCTACTTCGTCGGCGCGCTCCAGTCCGCCACCGGAAGCTCCCGCGCCAGCTTCTTCCTCATGTCCGCATCCATCCTCGCCGCCTCCGCACTCATCTTCTTCCTTCCCGAACCTCCGCCAACCGCGACCAGCGAATAACGATGCCCGAAGCAACTCCCCTCCCGCGCCGAAGCACGATCCCCGCAACCGACGAACCCACCCACTGGCCCTTCGTCCTGCTCGTCACCGCCGCCATCGCCATCGCCTACTTCGACCGCCAGACCGTCTCCGTCGCCATCACCGCGATCCAGCGCAACATCCCTATCTCCAACCAGCAATTTTCGTATCTGCAAACGGCGTTCCTCCTCGCCTACGCCGCCCTCTACATCCTCGGCGGCCGCATGCTCGATCGCCTCGGCACCCGCCGCGGCTTCCTCCTCATCATGACCTGGTGGTCGCTCGCCTGCGCCCTGCACGGCCTCGCCACCGGCTTCACCGTGCTCCTCATCGCGCGCTTCCTCCTCGGCATGGGCGAGGGCGGCGCCTTCCCCGCAGCCACCCGCGTCGTCTCCGAGTGGGTCCCCATCCACCACCGCTCCTCCGCCATGGGCGTCATCAACGCCGGCACCGCCGTCGGCTCCCTCCTCGCCCCACCCCTCATCGGCCTCGTCCTCTTCCTCAGCGGATGGCGCATGGTCTTCTTCGTCTCCGCTGCCATCGGCCTCGCCTGGGTCGTCCTCTGGTCCCTCACCTACCGCGACAATCCCGCAACCCCGGCCCACACCCCGACCGCCCCCACGCCCCCACTCACCCTCGCCCAAATCCTCCGCTCCCCCCTAGTCCGCTCCCTCGTCTTCGCCAAGTTCATGAGCGACGCCGCCTGGTACTTCCTCCTCTTCTGGCTGCCCAAGTACCTCTACGACGCGCGCGGCTTCGACATCAAACACGTCAGCCTCTATGCCTGGATCCCCTACGCCGCCTCCGGCATCGGCAGCCTGCTCGGCGGCTTGCTCTCCAGCCGCCTCCTCCGCACCGGCCACTCGCTCGACCGCTCCCGCAAGCTCGTCCTCGGCCTCAACGCCTGCTGCATGCCCGCCGTCATGCTCGTCCCGCTCGTCCCCGTGCAGTACGCGCTTCTCCTCTTCAGCATCGCCTTCTTCTCGCAGCAGTCGTGGTCCGGCCTCATCATGACCATCCCCGCCGACATCTTCCCTCTCTCTGCCGTCGGCACCGTAGCCGGCCTCGTCGGCTTCGGAGGTTCCATCGGCGGCGCAATCTTCGGCCTCATCGCCGGCCAGCTCCTCGGCCACGGATTCTCCTACGGCCTCCTGTTTATCCTGGTCGGAACCTTCCACCTCATCGGCTTCCTCGCCCTCCTCACCTTCGGCGGCAAGCTCCAACCCCTCCGCTCTGGCATAATCCTCGAAAGCGAGAACGCATGAAGATCGCCGAAGTCGGCATCCGCAAAAGGGGACGTGGACCCCAACGCCTGGGATGC
>Ga0182018_10004182_pt1 | contig 12363 bp, 16 predicted proteins | sample 812P2MmetaG_FD_120490 | JGI IMG/M metagenome (GOLD analysis project Ga0182018, IMG submission 120490) | Permafrost microbial communities from Stordalen Mire, Sweden - 812P2M metaG | ecosystem: Environmental > Terrestrial > Soil > Wetlands > Permafrost | place: Sweden: Stordalen | collected...
AAACAGGCTTGCCTCCGCAGCAGGCGGCAGGATAGAACAACCTATGTCTTGGACGGCTTCCAAAGTATGGCCGGTTTTGAACTGATCATGTATGGCCGCTTTTCAGGTGATCACTGAGGATAAGGCGACCATCGCGCATTGGGATAAGGATTACAGCAAACAGGTCATCTGGACAGATGACCCAGAAAAGCTCTTCCGCTACAAGGTCCACACCGAGGACATGATTCCGTCTGTCAGAGGGGGCAAGCATATGGGGTATCAACCCCGCGGCAAGAAATCAGTCGCAGTCGGTGATGCTACTTATATCTGCCTGCACGGGAATTGCGAAAACCTGACCGCGGGCGGAACTATGTATTGCCCCGACCATTGGGTGTACAGCACGATTGCACCACAGGGAGGGGAGAGGTTATGAAAGAATCTGCACAGATCACGCAGTATACCCGTAGCGATCTAGGACTCTGACATACCACGAAAGACGCTACACAGTTTTTACGACCGCTACAAATTGACGTACCCTGTCCCTGCGGATGAATACTAGTAGAAATTATGTACGTACCTGCAAGCAAGCAACACACCCCGTGACCCGCGAAACATGTCGGGCAACACAGATCGGAAAGTATCCAACACGAAGCAAAAGCAACAATCTCCCCAACTCCTCAACAGCAAAAGGTCATTCAGTTTTTAGACGGCCTCAACCTAAACCAGTTAGACAGCAGCGAATACGCGCACCGAAACCTACCCGCACATCTGTCGGAGATTTACGACGCAGTAAAATCCATCTGCAATAGTACTTTCCTTACCAACGCAAAGCTAACCCTCCGCGAAGCGTTTTCAGACCTGATACACAGGTTATGGGTGCATGCAGATGAATTTGCTGGTATGGACTCAAGTCTGCGCCAGCCGTTCGCGATAAATCTTGCGCAGAAGGCAGCGAATAAAGCCGTCCGTAAGCCGAAAGAACTCCAGATTCCTATAGCGAGAGAAGTTGACATAAGCCTCAAATCGCGCAACCTCAACGACGGGGGATTACTGACTGGTAAAAAGGGCGAGAGGGTGTACGTCACAGAAGTACCGCGCGGACGTGCATCCTGGACCCTCGCGAATGAATATGAAAATTCACTTATCGCGCACCTGGATGCAAAGCGAAATCCACAGCCCGAACCCGAAACGGATTTCGAGTGTTGCGTGCGGCTGTTGGGAACGGAAGATGCGAATTTCTATTGGTCTTATAGAACCGACACAATTATCACCCGCCAGCGTTCGGAAGGTAGGACAGCCAAGACACCCGCGGAGAAAAAGCGATTTCAACGCCTGTGCAAGTTGCTACCCGCCTATATCACCTTATGTCACCGCCCAGCGCTTAAAGTATAGGACGGATTAAACCCCGCTTTTCCTCAAACGGCAGGGGGTTTGAATCAGGCTCAGGCCCACAAACCCCAACGCCAACATACGCTACAGACTACTAGAAACCGTCAGGCCGTCCAGGGGCAGCGGGGGCCTGATGCTCCTCTTTCAACCGCTCCCCTTTCCACTGGGGGATTAGTGAAGAAACAACGTGAGGTCAAGGGAGCTACGGCCAATTGGAAGGCTCTAGAATCCGCCAGTGAGTGCTTCCGACAAATCTGGGTGCGCCAAAAGCTCCGCAGTCCATTGTCAAACTGCCGAAGCAAGCGGGGGATGCCGAACGCGGGCAGTTCTCAAATTGATTTTTTAGCAGATTACATTATCGCTGTGCGAACTACTTACACACCAGCCCAACGGACATTCTTCTGGCAGTGGCTGTGGTCACCAGTGACCACCAATGGGTATAAGCCAGGGACAGAACGATGGGCGCAACGGCTTGGTGGGGCCATAGTTAGTAGAGGCCTAATTCCATCGGAATATTTCAGGGGTGTAATCCGCACTGGCAAAGATGATCACAGCCCGCTCATCGGAGATTTCCCGCGGATGACCGCCATACAGGCGAAGTACGATTATCTTCGGGCGAAGTATCCGAAGAAATTGGCAAATGAATCCGAATCATCCGAATCATCCGACAAACATACCGAACAATATGCCGAACGATATACGCCTTAACAATGTAAGGAATTACAATGACGGGCACCCTCGATAAACTGACATTTTACCTTCAGGCAGTCATCGAAAAGACTGGCGTTGCTAAATACCGATCCGTCTCAGCTGCATTGTTGCCAGTGCTTCCGCAGATGATACAGGCTATCGCAGATGTAATCGCCGATCCAGGGACCACCGCGGCACAAAGAATTCAATGCGCGGAAATGTTAATGAGCCTTTGGGGACGCTGTCGTGCCGACGAATACCGAGAAGAACGCGTGCTCACCGTCAAAGAACGAGCGATGGCCGCCAAGATCGCAGCTAAAACCCAGGACAGGAAACACAAATTAACTGTGCTTGCCGAACAGAAGAGGATTGACAAACTGCTACAGCAAGCCAAGCAGACAGGGGGGAACAATGGCAATGGATAAACAATCTTTGCAGTCGGTGATTGATAACCCGATGAGCACTGAGAGCCAAATCGCCGAAGCAAGAGCGCTGTTAAATACCAGCACCGAAGACCACAAAGCGTCTGACAAACTTCTCGGCGAGATGCAACTGGCGTATAGGGCAAAATTGAAAGCATATATCGCAGGCGAACCTAGCGAACCTAGCACGCTTTGGGCGAGTGTTGAGGAAGCGAAGAAAGAGCTGGCAATGACCGACAACTGGACACGCTGGAAGGTGTGTAAATGACATTACCCGACATCTGCACATATGCGGGCATCCCCAGCACGATAGCCGCGGATGCTTCGGTGCCTCAGCGTAACGAATGGCTGCAATCTTTAGTTGAGATAAGCCGCCCTGCGATTATGGAATGCATTCTTTTGCTGGGTATAGACCAGCAGTTGCACGAGCCATTATACGCGTATATCCACACTTATATCACTGGGCTAGTTAGTTTCGAAGTCTGCACCTATGACGCTTTCAAAAGTGAGTTGCTGGATTGCATAACGGAGTCGTGGGCTATGGCGCAGGGTCATGATGTAATGAGGGATATGGAAGAGTTACAAGTTTCCCGCGGGACTACACTAACACCAGAAGAAACAATCCAGGTCCGAACGGAGTGTAGACAGATAGCGGGGATAGCATAATGGACGCATTCAGCGTCAATCATCAGAAGACTACGAATAAATGGCTGGCGTGCTACAGCGTCTATCACAAGTACAAAATTAACAGGGTCGAGACGGAACCTTTCCGCCCAGGAGCTACGGCAAAGAGCACGTTTACCATTGTCTGCCCTGAGGAAGACTGGAAGCTGCTTATCGAAGAATTCGACAACGCAGACACACCTATCGTGATGAAGCCATTCTGTGACGCAGCGAACATTATCTCGTCACTCATCACCGTATCACACAAAAATGGCGGGACCTATCAATGGGTAAACGGATTTAATGGGGGAACACATGAGCGTAAATAGTTATCGGTCACAACAGACGAAGATAGAATTGGATGAGATAGAGAAAGAAATTAAAGCCGCCCAGGCGAAGGCGAAATATGATTCTGAAGCACCTGCAAGAGAAGCCGCCGCACAGCAGAAGGAACATGAGCTACGGGAGTTGAAAAAGAGACTATTGCTAGACCCTGCGGAATCGCACGACTTCCAATTTACGGCTTACGATGGACGGCTCAACACCTACACACCTGCACAGGTCACCCAGACCATTAGGGATACCTTCCAGAAATTTCTGGAAATTCGAATGCTGGACGAGCAAGCCCAGAACCTGGTGAAAATGTTCGCGCATATTCAGGGTAGCACCTTCGATTCTACGCGTATCGAGAACTGGATCGCCGCCGAGGAATACCTTACGCGCCGTCTATATCCCGCTGAGGCACCAGCACCGATAGAGACCGCGGTAAATGAACCCGAGAATGTAAAACCTGTCAATCCGTATCCGATGAACAGCAGGTTATGGGAAGCAGAGGAACGTCGCATCTACCAAGCGGAACTATTGCAGGAAACCGTCGGCGATAAACTATTTCACGATACGGTGCAGGAGATTTTCTATCAGACGCCTACCCTGCACACTCTTACCACTGACACGCAACTCAAGTTTAGAGCGGCCATGTCCCTGCCAGTTAATCGTAAACGGTACACATTTACCAGAGAGGGTATTAGGCTGTTCGCTAGCGAATATTTTGCAGAGACTAGTTTTCTTACAGAAGCCGAACGTCAAGAATTGGCCTATAGGCGCAATGTTGCTGCAATGACCAGTGACGATATGAAACGGGCGGGTGTAACAGTGACCAGCGACGTATGCGAAGGATACGCGGCAAGAAGGTATTAGGTAGTCAAATCCGATGAAAGGGGGAGCATGACCGAACACACCAAGATAATTGCGGGGGAGACACAGATATGTACCGACGATAGGCGAGTTTCGTTCTTTGACCATGAATACTTTCTGAACCATCCGTTGTTATCAGATTATCACCAGTTCAACAGTGAGAGCGCAGAGTCGGATAAGCCTATCGAGTCCGAGGCAATCAAATCCACATTTCCTTTAGGTATCATTGACCAGAATGTTAGGGGTATAAACTTTGATGGACTTCCTGATGCAGATATCCGATGCATTGCACGTAACGGTTTTGATACATGGCTAAACGAATATGAGAATCGAACGGAACAAACTTATCGCGCCTTATCGGAAACTGAACTGTCTGCAATTAAGTATACCGATATAAACCTTATCGAGAAGTTAGTGCGTTCTGTTCGACGTTCGCACTGGCATCGTGAGAAGTTCTACGAGCGAGGTACGATAAAGTTGGCTTGGTTTCTGAAAGCGGGCTATTCGTTAGTAGAGTCGAAGTGTAAGGAACTCAGTTCTACGACGCTAATTAGTTTCTACTCAGACTGCACCGACGAAGAAATGAAAATGTCCGATAAAGCGTTCGCATCAATTTGGTCTGATGAGTCGGCACACACCCGACGCAGGATTCGAATTGAGAAGGGTCATTTACAGGATGATTCGGGCAAGATAATCGTAAAGGTAAAGAAGGCTGCAAAACGAATCTTCAAACTAACTTGTGAAAAATGCAACGCTACTTTTCCCGCGATTAGACACGGGGTAAAAAAATGTCAGCCTTGCGGAGGCCCACCAGACCCTACACGAAGATATTGCTCGCTGGGGCCGAAGTGCTTCAGGGGTGCGAAGAACCGACCGATGGAATGTAAGCCCAACAGCCCATATTGCTCAGAGACGTGTAAGGGGGCCTTTCAGGCGTCGGTAAACCGGTCCAGACGGACAGAATAGTGCGGGGGTAGTTAGCCCGTCTCAAAAACCCTTCCAGGATATGCGTATTTGGCGGGTTTTTGAGGGATAAAATCACGATTTGGTCAAAAGTGGCACTACTACGCATACGTGCCGTTTTGAGCAGTATTCCGACCGTTCTATCGGTCATTCTATCGGAGAGGGTATTTGGAGGGTTATGAGCAACGATACAGACCAGAAGTTTGAAATTGAAGTCGAGACTAGCACCAAACCGAGTATGAACTGGCATCGTGAGAAGTTCGTGCGAGAGAAACTGCACATCACGGGTCCGAATGCGCTAGCGGGATTCTACCAATACTTCGATGACATCGGAGTGCAGTTGTAATGCCATCGTTATCTGAAGCGTTGTCAACGCAACTCTCTGCTTCGAAGTATACCGCGGTTCCGACTAAGCCGCCGGTCATTGCTATGATTCCTTTGAACTCCGCGCCTGCAAACAATCTGCGGTGCATTCTACCGCCGTTCAACAGTGACCCAGATACGCTCCGTCAATTTGATAACGTTTCAACAGGTCCGAAGAATCGCATATGGCCTTCGCCGCAACCATTGCCGTCTACTTCGACGGTCACCGAGACAGTGTCTTCTGGTGGGTCAACCTCCAGTTCATCGAGCAGTAGTAGCACGGTAACGCTGTCTCCTAAGACTATTACCTTTACAACGGGTTCATTGCCTGCGGGTGCGGTAACGCAAACCTCTTTGCAAATGTCTCAATCATTTCAGGCGCTTTCATTGTCTGTTAACGGGCCGTGCGAAGTTCGAATGTACGGGACGCAGTCAGCGCAATCTTTTGATGCAGGCCGAGCAACAGGCGCTCCAGTTCCGCCCGAGATAAAAGGCAACGTCATAGTGTGTGTGACATTCGATACGTCGCCTTACGATTGGACATTCCAGAGCATCGCAGGAGCGAATGGGGCGAATCCCCAGACATCTACGATATATGTAACGGTGTTTAACACTAATCCGCTGCTATCGAGTCCTGTTACCGTGTCGATTACGTATCTCCCCTTGGAAGGAAGTGTATGAACCAGAGAATTACCGACCAGATGATATTCGAGGCAGGCCATAGTTCGCGGGCATCTTATATGCGGGCGCAGAAGTTAGAACAACGCAACCAGAAATTGATTGCACAGCGGGAAGCGAACACTGTAGACACTTCGCGCAACCCGAACAGGTTTAACCCAACAGATGACACGGGAACGCGCCAGGTTTATAAGCAATTCGCAGAACCGAAACCATTACCAGTACCGACGCCACCTGTAGCAGTAGCACCATCCGCCCCGAAGATAGACGAAGTAGCCGCGGGTGTCGCATGGCGCAAATATTTTACCGCGGATAATGGCACCGACAGGGGCAATGCTTTCGTAGAATATGGAATTTGCATAGGTGAAGTCCCCCCTACAGCATGCGGTGTACGCGACCAGGCACAAGCGGATAAAATCGCCGCAAGCATAAACAGCCCTTACGCTGACGCACGTCATAACGACGGAACGATACAGCGTGTGCAGCAATTGCACGTAGTTTGAAATTCGGACGAGAAACAGACAGTAATGTCTTTGACATTTCGATAACCCCGATAGTGCGGACGTAATTCCAAAAAGGAGTTGCTCTGGCCGCACGAATAAGTCTGCACCCTGGTTACAGGCGGGCTTCATATACCCGCACACCAGGGGCAGCAAACATTAGAACGGAAGTAAAGGAGACACATGCCATTGCCCGATATCAATCAGAATAGTCCAGGCAACACCAGCACGGATACGCAGACTGATACATCGCAGAACCAGATTCCGAATCCCATTCCTGCGAACAGTCCCGCATCTTTAGGCGTAACGCCGCCTGTGCCCGTTGCTGCACAGCCATTACCTAAAGCAGCACCTAAAGCAGCACCAGCACAGCAATCTAATCAGCAGCCTGCCCAGCCTGCCCAGCATGACATTTTTAGGAACGTGCTCGGTATCCTCGGTGGGGGTTCAAATCGCCCCGTAGTCGGAGCGAACGGTCAACCCGTTACCGACGCGAACGGCAATGTCGTTATGCAACGAGCGAGCGTCAAATCACTCGGCGCGTCAATTCTAGCGGGCGCACTCTCTGCTATGGCCGCAGGTATGGCCGCGCCGACTACGTATCATGAATTAGGTGGTGGGCGCACGATTGCCGACAACAGTGCAGCATTCGGCGCGGGCGTAAACGCGTCCCAACCGATGACCCAGCAAGGAGCCCAGGCGGCTGCACAGGCCAAAGCCAACGCTGCCACGGGCCAGCAATACGCAGCCACAGAACACAACCTGAAGATGCACGCCATGGTGTTGGGCAACCTCAAGGCTCAGGGCGATGTCATGAAAGAGGGTGTATCCGACGATGCTCCGCTTATCGAAGCCATGAAGTTGAATCCTACCGCTACTGGTCCTGATGGTAAGCCGCTCAGTGTAATCGCAGGCGAACATGTAACAGAGCAAGATTTACAGAAGATGATGTCCGACGGAAGCACTCATGTAACCCGTGATTCAGTTCTCCGCGATGGTGTAACGAATGTGTATAACCCCGACGGGACACAGGTAATGAATCCTGACGGCACGCCCCGCCAGGAATACACTTATACGGTGTATAACCATGGTGCCGAAGTCGCCATGACTGATGAGATGAAAAAAGATAACCCAAAGTTGGCTTACGTCGCGAATGGCCAGACCGTTCCTATCTCAGTGCTCGCGCAGGGTACGCGCCAGAAAGGCGAGATGGCTAACGCCCAGGCGTATACAGACCAATGGGCGAAGCAGGTGTCAGACTTCAAGGGCGGGAAACCTGTGAATGTGGATATCAAATCCGCTGTGAGTAAAGACCCGTATCTCCAGAAACTCATTCCACAGTTGGGAAGATACGCAGGCATGGCTCCAGACCAAGCCATCGAACAGATGCGTAAAGATAATGTCGATCCTGCTCTCATCGGTAAGTTTTCCAATATGTTCGGTGGAATTGACGCCGTCGGAATGAACCAGAAGCGTATCGATGATCTAAAAAATAGTGAGAAAGGCGCAGACGCACTAGCCGCACAACCTGCATTAGTGGCCAGTTTCCCGAAGGATATAAAGACTTACAATCCTAGTCTTACTACGGGACAGGTTTCTTCTTTGACCAGACAGTTAGGCCCGAATCCTACGCAGAAGGATTATAAGGACGCGCTAGAACAAGCGGGCAAACTGGCTGACCGTAACATTGCTAAGGACGCAGCACGGACGAAGTTAGACGACACAGGCCAGAAGCAATTGTTTGACTATGGCGTTTCAGGAGATACACGTCTTAATCTCGACAACGCTCCTGACAACATGCTGGTGAACAGTAAAAATGGAACGCCCATTCCCTACAAACAAACTGCGTCATTGAAGCCGACGATGCAGGAAAGCAATCGTAAGGACTTTGCAACGTCGGCAATCCATAGTCTTGATGCATTGAATAATCTCATCGCTACGAACGAGGCGAAGTTCGGACCGATCAGTGGCCCTGTCGATAAGTGGATGGCAGGTCACGGACTAGGCGACCAGTACCAGCAAGCGGCTTTGAACTATCTTACATTTGCCCAGAGTGCTGCAACAGGCGCACACGTCGGTGGAAGGTTCAACGTTCCGATTATGGAAAAGATGGGAACGACGATTAACGTCAATATGAACCGCGACCAGTTGAAAGGCGCGATGGATTCTATCAAGGACGTTATGCAGCAATATGTCGATCAGGGCGGGCGTGTGACCGTGGGCGAATATCGTGATATGTCACCAGCAGCAAGAAAGAAACTTGCTGGTGGTGAATTCCAAGCACCTACGTACAGGCGTGACCCTGTTACCAAGGCAGTTCAGCAGTCTACCGATGGGGGTAAATCATGGCAGTAACTCCTGCACCTAACGCAGCACCTGAGTCGCAAGATTCACTTGCAGCGGAATATATAAAACAAAACCCATCCGCGAATCCCATGACCGCGGCAAGTACCGCACTTGCATTGCAACCAAGCGCCACCGCTACACCGACGAACGCACCTGAGTCACAAGATTCACTTGCAGCGGCTTACGCTACGCAGGAACAAGCGAAATCACAGCAAGCGAGCGCTGCACAGATAAAATACAAGCAGGATACAGCCGCAGGCCCCTTTACTAAACCGGGTGCAGCGGAAGCAGCTACAGACGTGCGAAGCCCTGAGGCGTTGCAGAATATGGCGATTGGGGCGGGGGCAACTCTGGGCGCACCTATTGCTGCGCCATTGGCAGCTAGTGTGATGGCTGGGGAGGCTCCTGCGATTCTTAAAGAGATTAGTAGACAGGCACTAGAGTATGCTAACGGCAAAGCTGAGATTGCAAACGAGTCTCTGTCTAAAGTTACGAATGCCTATCCAGAACTTTCTAAACTGGTGGGCAAGATGGGATTTGGAAAGACAGCGGGAACTCTCGGAATAGGGTACGGCTCGTGGGAACTATTTAAGCACATTACTGGGCTTGGCGGGAAGTAGCGCCGTCAAGATACTCGGTAGAATGAATAAAGAGAAGCCAAAAACCACAAACCAGCCGATGGTCAGTAAAAGACAAAACATGCCGATGAAATCAATCACAGTGATCTCCTAGTTTCAATGCACTTTATTGGCGAGTAAAAAACGCACTGATTTCTTTGTAATATCACCACAACGATTACGACCTGTAGGACCACGGATGCTGGTATCATACACCTACTATTCTACTGGTGGAACGAGCGGACAATGGCAACCTTGTGCCTGTACTACTATCTAACCTTATGCAGATAGAATTCAATATCTCCCGTTATCTTCGGGTTTCTTAGGGTTATCACACGCTACATTACTACGTGTTTTATGCCTGTTCCTTATGGTTATCTTCCGCATACTTCGTTAGTTGTCCTAGTAACTGATATGACAATAGGTAACAGGCGCATAAACATTGACTAATTTACGCATTCGCTAATGGGAGCCTGGTATTAAAACGTTTCAATAGACTTAGGTTGCTAATTTGCCAGTACTAAATCGGTTTAATAGGCTGGCATACTCATTGTACGGGATTACCCTGTATCGCCTTATATCACCCTGGTTTCGTAAGGTTACTTTAGTTTTTTGGGGGGAACCATTGAAGGAGAGGGGGCTGTTGCTGTTGCTGTTGCTCTACAGGTGATTTTGACTCTGGGGTTGAGTTTGGAGTAGAGAGGTACTTTACTAGGGGTCTTTGGCGTAGAGTGCCGAGTGTGCCTTGTAGTATTTAAAGGACTTATGAACACGTTTATTTTCATCATCATTGCGCTGTAGTCATTTGCGCCTTGGCGGACGTATGATGCCAGCCCGTAATCACTTTGCGAGTTTGCGTACGAACTTTCCGATGGAAGAATTAGCAATAGCGGCATAGGAGCGTATATATCAATCTAATTCAATCTAACGCAGGCAGTTCAGCCAGTTTCGGCACCGAGACAGGCATTGTCTTCCTTCCCTGCGGGCCTGGGTCATTTCTCAATGCCACCGTTGCAGGAAATTTAATTATCGCAGTCGTATATCTTACGGTGACAGGTGCATCTGGAAGTGGGCCGAGTATTGGCGTAGAGTCGCCTACATTCAATGGAAACGCGATGAGCGTGTTCGGTGCCCCAAATATTACGACAGGCAGTAAGAACGCGTCAGTGTATATCTGTTATAAAACCAACTGCCCGTCCATCCCGACCAGTGCAGGTCTTACGCTCTCATGCAACCTGACCAGTGGAACCGCGGCATCAGTAGTGATCGAGTTTGACCTCTATGAGTTCAGTGGTATCTCTCATAGTTCTGGCAACGACGTAGAAAGTCAAGGCTATGAAGCAAGTCAAGGTTCTATCCCCCAGAGTGCAGTGTTATCACCAACCCAGAATGACCTCATCCTGTGCGCTTATAATGCACCAGCAGGGAGTGCAGTAAGTGTTGGCTCGGGGTTTACCGCGGGCATCAGTCCGAGCCTTTCTGTAGGTGGTTTCCAATATAAACTCGGTGCAGGGCCAGGGTCAGTATCTACGGCCTTCGGTAACGGGGTGTCTGGGAATTGGGGCGCTTCAGGGCTTGCCTTCAAGTCTCTTGCTAGCAATCTATCAGTATCGCCAACCAGTATTACCGCGATTAACAAACTGTGGGGGTTCTCTCCGAATTGCAATGCTCAGTACCCAACAATCCAAACCTTTACTGTCACGACTACAGGCTCATGGACAGCCGTAAGTAACGAATCCTGGGCAATCGTAAAGGTTCTGAACGCAACCCAGTTCAGCGTAAGTATCTTTGATACGGCGATTAATAACACGGGATATGCGGGCCGAGTCCACAACGGTACTTATAATGCGACGATTACAGTTACCGAGGGTTCGTCAAATATAAGTGTGCCTGTGGTTTATGAAGTCGGGTACGCCGATAACCTTGACAGTGACTTCCCATTTAACCCGTTAATTATCGGGTATATACCTAATTAACTTACATTGTGGGCACCCGTGCCTTAGCGGGGCGGAACTCCAACCGCTGCCCACATTCTTTTTGTAATAACGTACGCGAGAGTCTCGCAGAAATGGACACATATGGCAAAGAAACAAGGTAAGCCGCTCGAACATACAGAATTGCTTTTTAACAACACTCAGAAAGCCCCCGTAACTATCAATACCACGCCTGTATCAAAGCGTGGGAGAGAACTAGAGAATTTCACCATACGCAGGAATGGTTCTACGTTAACGGCTGATGGAGCCCCGACAGCCGCCAATGTTCCGAATACTGGATTAGGTAAGAAGTCATGGTAACAGGCAAAGTATGCGCGCCCCCATCATCTTGTTGAGAATTCTAAATCCCTACCCAGAATTCCGACGGACTAGTCATTTAGTCGCAGCCAAATATGCCGAGTTATCGCCCGCCGTACCGACGATTGTGATTAATAGGGATGGGAGAATAGTCAATGGCCGCCATCGCTTGATAGCGGCAGAGATGTTAGGCCGGACGGAAATAGAAGTGATATTCGTCTGATTATGGATTGGATAAAAGGGTGGAAGAATTAGCGGCACTCCTTGC
>Ga0182018_10004183_pt1 | contig 12363 bp, 13 predicted proteins | sample 812P2MmetaG_FD_120490 | JGI IMG/M metagenome (GOLD analysis project Ga0182018, IMG submission 120490) | Permafrost microbial communities from Stordalen Mire, Sweden - 812P2M metaG | ecosystem: Environmental > Terrestrial > Soil > Wetlands > Permafrost | place: Sweden: Stordalen | collected...
ACGCGCAAGCTGAAAACCCAGTTGGGACGCGTGGTTCGTGAGATAGAACGTCAGGTTGAGACGCCCTCCAGCACACTTTCGAAGTTACTTGCCACAGCCCATCAAATCTACACACAGCAGAGGCATGACAACAACAAGATCTACTCGGTTCACGAGCCTGAAGTGCAATGCATCGCCAAGGGCAACGCAGGCAGGCCGTATGAGTTTGGTAACAAAGTTAGTGTTGCGGTAAGCAGTCGTGGAGGCTGGTTCGTCGGCGCCAAGAGCTTCACTGGCAATCCCTACGATGGCCACACGCTGGCCGGGCAGTTGAAGCAAGTCGATCACTTGATCGGTGACAAGGTAAGTGAAGTGCACGTGGACATGGGCTATCGCGGCCACGGCTATGACGGCGCGGTTACGGTGCATGTGGATAAGCGAAGAAGAGGCAGGACTCCACGCGCTTTATGGCGATGGATGAAACGCCGGGCCGCAGTCGAACCCAGCATCGGACATCTGAAGAGTGAGCATCGGTTGGAACGCAATCGGCTGAAGGGTACTGACGGAAATGCGATCAACGCCATCCTGGCTGCCGCCGCGATGAACTTCCAGAAGCTCCTTGGAGCTTTTTGGCGCATTTTTCTGAACTGCCTGCTGAACATAGAGTGGGCGCTTCAGTCCAGAAAAGGTTCCCGAGCCGGCCAGTCTCTATATCAATATGCCTGAAAAGGACTTTTTCAGGATCGACGCATTAGTCAGCGACCGAAGGCGCTGAGCTCCAGATGGCCAGCCAGTCGGACATTGGAGGCATGCCCGTGGAAGTCTCTGTTGATAAAAAATCGCAACCTCGTTCTTTGACCGGTTCAGTTCAACAGATGTCCCGTTTGCATCAACTGACACCGAACTTCCGGGTAGCCCAATTCCGCTGCCGAGTCCAGAATCGCCCTGAATTGCGCCGCTTTTCGGCCAAGAGGCAGGTCAGGTTCTGCGGAAACCTCTCAAGAGCAGCAAAATTTGGCCGATTTAGAGCCGAAACAGGAGATCCCAGGTATATTCGCCGTTATTGTCACATTTGGGACAAGTCCAAATAGGCTCGACTTGTCTTTGTTCTGAGTGACCAAAGTCGCTGCTTCCAAGGTCGTCGCTGTTCTAATGTGTGATTCAAGGAGATCGTCATGACAACCACCGCACAGACCGTCCGCGAGATTGCACTGGAACAGCCGTCCTCGATTCGCGTATTCGAAGAATACGGTATTGACTACTGTTGTGGCGGCCGCAAACCCCTCGTCGAGGCTTGCGCTGCCGGGAATCTTGAAGTGGATGCTGTGATTGCCGCGCTCGAACTCGCGGCGAAGGCGCCCACTCCCATCGCCACTGACTGGGCGCAGGCCTCGCTCGAAAGCCTGACCGGACACATCGTCGCCACGCACCATGCGTATGTGAAAAGAGAACTGCCTAGGCTGGCCATTCTGGCACAGAAAGTCGTGAACCGTCACGGAGCGACGACGGCAGAATTGCCGGTGATTCAGACAACACTGGCGAAATTGGACGAGGAATTGAGCCAGCATCTGGCAAAGGAAGAAGCTATCCTGTTTCCGTATGTGGTCCTGCTGGAGCGTGCCTCAGCAAATGGCAGCGCAAAACCTCATGGATGCTTTGGCACGGTTGCCAATCCGATCGCGATGATGACCCAGGAGCACGATGCGGCTGGGGCGCTGCTTGCCGAGATTCGGCGCCTGAGCCACAGCTTCACTACGCCTGCTGATGCTTGCCCTACGTATCACGCATTTTATGACGGTCTGAAGGATTTCGAGCAGGATCTCCACCAGCACATTCATCTGGAGAACAACATCCTGTTTCCTCGCGCGATCAATTTGGAGGCATCCTACGCTCCGGCATCGTTTATTTCATCTTAGGTGGTGGAGCGGTCGCTGCAAAATCCCTGCTGCCCGATTCTCCAGGTAAGATGGCTCCCCGGCGTCTCGCCTTCTTCGGTCCCATCAAGTGGGTCAATCGCCCTGACCACCGTTGGCTCAAGACCTGGCGGGTGCTTCAGCCGCTTCTGCTGGTTTGTGGTTTCGCCAGAGGGGAAAGGGCAGCCCCGCAATCCGATTGATTGCGAAAGCCTGTGCTGTGAGGAGGACCACTGCGACCTCGATGATGACGAGTTCTTTGGGCTGGGAGATGATGCCGAGCGAAACGATGAGAGTCGTCGCTCCTGCAGGCGGATGGCTTACCCGGAACAGAGCCATGAGCGCACCCGTTGCCGATAGTGAGAGCGCAGCGGCCAAGACTCTGGGGCCATGGACGCCGGGATGCATACCGAAAGGCGGACTGGAGGCCACGGTAAGCGCAAAGGCGGCATAACCGCAGATGAGTCCAATGGCGTGCCCCAGGATTGTATTGCGAGGGCTGGATGCTTCCGCTAGCGGGGAAAAGAAGAAGAGATACGCAGTTGGTCCGAGCGATGGAAAGACAAAAGGACTGCCCGTAAAAAGGGCCAGCATCGCGAGCAGCCCGATGGTGATGAAGCTGTTTATGCAGACATAAATAGCCCAAACCACGCGTGGTGGAAAGTGCTGTAAGAGCCATTCCATCCGCAAATGCGCAAGCAGAACAGAGACATGCTCGAGGCTGCCGTGCGGTGCGCTCGCAGGTTTCTGTTTGTCCATGGGAATCATCAGATATTCGGCAGCAGATCAAAGTATTCATCGTCTTCGTTCTTGCCGCCTTCCCCCAGGCCGATGGACTTCTCCGACTCGATGAATTCAATGCGCTCAATCCACTTGACCATCTTGTAGCCGAGCTGGTTTTCGACCCGCAGCCGCAATGGTGCTCCATAGACCTCGGTAAGTGGTTTCCCATTCATCTCGGAGGCTAACAGGCATTCCGCCTTGAGTACATTGTCGATGCTCTGCGTGTCGTAATACCCGCCGCCATAAAGCGACCCGCCAAATGAAAAGAACGCAACAACCCTGGCATTTGGCTTTGGCCGGACGAGTTCGACAAGAGACTTCATGGGAAGGCCGCCCCATTTGGCAATGCCTGTCCAGCCCTGAATGCAATGATGCATGGTGATGTTCTCGGCGTTGCCCAGCCTCTCGATGTCTGCAAGAGAAAGTTCGACCGGATTCTCAACGAGCCCACCCACTTTCAACTTGAACTGCCGGAACCCTTCCTCTGCCAACTGCTTCCAATCCTCGCGTTCGGGAATCTTGCCGTTCGGCCAGAAATGCGGAGAGATATCTTGCTCTGTGTAATGCTCATTCGGTGGGAGGCGGTTAAGCGTAGAAAGCAGCAAAGGATAGGTGATGAACTTCTGCGCGTGCTGTAGAAGACGAGGGTAAAACCACGAGACGTAGTGCGCCACGATCCACGAAAGAAGAACTACGCCGATGCCGACAAAGCCCAAGCTTGCTCCCAGATGATTCTTGTCGTCGGTGCCCATGACAATGTGATTCATGTTGCGAACGAAACCCGTCATTACGATTAGCGTCACATGCACGATAATGAACGAAAAAAAGCTGAGCATCGTTAGAAAGTGAACGGAGCGCGCCGACTGCCTGCCTCCAAAGAGTTTTGCATACCAAGGGAAGCGATTCACTGCGGCGGGCGACATGGCGATACCGGTGAGAATTGCCAGGGGGCCGAATACAAAGACGACAGCGAAATAGGCGATCTGCTGGAGAGCGTTGTAGCCGTAGTATCCATTGAACTCAGATGGCAGGTGGAATGTCGCATAGTGTACCCATGTATTCCAGGCTTGCAGCAGTACCAGCGGCGATTGGGGAACGAGCCGCCGCCACTGTTCCGTATCGAAGAGCATGATGATGAAGAAGATACCCGTAATGATGAAGCCGTAGACGTTGAGAAAATGCCATGAGCGGGCGATGCCGATGGTATGCCGGTAACCCGGTGTAGCAACGATAGGCGAGATGTAGCGAGCGTCATCCTTTGCTGTCCAAAGCCGGTCTGTAGGAACCTGGATCGGAGTCAATCGAATCCACTCGCTGCCTGGTGTACAGTCATCGTTGAAGTAGAGGCGAGGATGATCGACCAGGATCGAAAGACCGCTCCGAATCAGCATCGTAACAAATAGGAAGTTGAAGAAGTGGCAGTAGCGCACCCATAGCGGAAAGCCGTGTGGGCCTGCGAAGTTGTTGGGATAGATCTGCGGGACAGGCGGAATATGAGGGAGTCCAACAAACAGAACTTCAATCCATGCGGCAACCACAGGCAGCAGCACCAGCACTGCGGCTGTCATCATGATCGAGGGCCGGATCCAGACGCGAAAACGGCGATCAGGGGGATAGTGAACGGCGGCGTGTGCCGCATCGAACTTAATCATTGAAAATCTCCTGGACGACTGTCATTCTCCTGGGATCGACGAGGACGAGACCTTCGCCGTAACTTACCTGTTTCGCTTCGATTCACGCATGAAAGCTCGCCTACGCCCAACCAACAATTCCTGGGCGCTGATACTCCCACGAACCCGCCCGGTCTCCCGATCCACCACGGGCATGCTCGCCACTCCGGAAGTTGCCATCTCTTCGGCGACCGCTCGGCAGGTCTCGTCGGTATACGCCAGGATCTCTGGCAATGCTTCAGCTGGGTCGCTAGTCTCCCCAGCCTCGTCGGCTGACACAGAGAGTTCTGTCATCACCTCAGCCACGCTGATCATTTCAAGCGGGTCGACGCCGTACTCACGCGACAAATGGTACCCGCGGCGACTCAGTTTCTCTGTCAGAATCGATCGAGGCATGGTCAGCGAGGTCACCAAGTAGGATGCCGCGCATGCAAGCGTCAATGGCAGCGGTGCGGGTAGGGCATGGGTCAACTCAAGCGAAAGAAGAATTGCAGTGAGTGGAACGCCTAGAGCGCCCGAAAGCATCGCTCCCATCCCCATCAAAGCCCAGAGCGCTTGTGTCTCTCCCGGTATGTGCGCCAGCTGCGCCACTGATTCACCTAACGCCGCACCAATCATCAACAGAGGCGCCAGCACACCACCCGAAGTTCCCGGACTCAAAGAAAATGTCCAAATCGGCGGCTTGGCGACAAGCAGGCCAACCAATAACGTAGTCGGAGCGTTCCCACGGAGAAGCTCCGCGATCTTGTCGTATCCGACGCCCAAACCACATGGGGAAAAAAGCCGCCGATGCCGATGCTGCCAATTGCCGGCCACCACATCTAGTGCACTCCCAGCCGGCCACAAACATGCTCAAACCCATGTTCAAAGCTATACATCAAACGACTCAGACCAGCCGAAGCAAGACACACGAGCATTCCAACTGGAGCGGCCAAAAGCAACGTGCGTCCCGAAGGAATGGTCGAATGGAGCTCAACGGGGAAGAGTGGACCTGCTCCGAGCCAGCTGATGCGCAACGCGACAGCCATCACGCTCGCCACTGCTACCGGCACCAGCGAGCGCGGCCGCCACTGGAAAAGAAGCAGCTCAACCGCCAGCAAGATCGCAGCCATGGGCGCCGCAAAAGTTGCCAACATGCAGGCAGAGGCACCCGCCACCAGCAGCGTCGTTCGTTCTGCATCGGTCAACTTAAGCCATTGTGCTACCAGCGAGCCGAAGGCTCCGCCCGTCATGATGATCGGACCTTCGGCGCCGAAAGGCCCGCCGGAACCGATCGCAATTGCAGCCGAGAGCGGCTTGAGTAGCGCTACCTTCAGGTCAACGCGGGCGCCACGAAGCAGGATCGCCTCAATGGCCTCTGAAATTCTGTGGCCACGTATTCTGTCCAATCCATAATGCGCAATGAGCCCCACCATCAGCCCGCCAATGATCGGTATTAGCGGCATGAACCATGGTGAAAGCCGCGGCCTCGCTGGTCCCACCATGGCCACGCTTAACCTATGGTAATAGAAGGCGTTCGTCGCCGGCGCAATGGCTCGCAACAAGAGCACGGCCAAGGCCGCACCGCCTGTGCCAATAAGCAGCGCTACAGCGGACAGCAGCCACACTCGACGATCTACCGTGAAGCCGCGTAATGCAGATGGGCGCGACCTCATCGAGCCTCCGCGTCGTTTGATCTTTGTGCATTGAATGAGATGTGCTTCAACGCCCTTGTCAGCCGAGGCGCCAGCTCATTTAACTCCTTCGCATGGTTGCCAGCGAGCCGGCCAAGAACCAGTCTGCCTTTGCGAGTAACAAGCAAAATCGATCGTCTTTTGTCATCCACATCAGCCGTACGTTCCAGCAGTCCTTCGCGTTCTGAGCGGTCAACAAGTTCCACAGCACTGTTGTGTTTTAGCCCGAGCCGCTCGGCCGCATACGCAATCGTTATAGCCGTATTCTCGGGGGCGCCTGCCACCTGGAGAAGAAGTTGATGCTGCTGGGGCTGCAATCCTGCTTCCAGAGCTGCGCATTCGCTGAAGAGCAAAAAGCGTCGCAGTTCATAGCGAAACTCAGCTAATGTCCTGAGAAGTAAGTCCGGACCAGGCGCCGCGGGTCTATTGGCCATATATGTATCGTGACACGATAGTGCTCGTCGCGCAAGATTCGGGTGCACGACTACCGCCGAACCTGATCTCATAGCGCGGCCGAGGTCACGAAACCAGGTTTCGTTCATTTCGCTCTGGCCAAATGAGCTCTCAAGAATTCACGAAGTGCAACCGCATTGTCATGCGTTTGGCCGTTCACGCCGTAGAGCAACGTTACCGCTCCTTCCCTCACGGCCTCGACAATGGGCCGCCACCCATTCGGATTTGCCCTGAGTTCAGAGAAATACCGGCGACGGAATTCGCTCCACTTGGTTGGATCGTGGCCGAACCACCTTCGCAATTCTGTGATCGGAGCAACATCCTTAAGCCAAGTATCCACTTTCGATTTATCCTTCCCAATCCCTTTTGGCCACAATCGGTCAACGAGAAATCGGATTCCGTCTTCACCGTCGGCCGTGTCGTACACACGAGTTGTTTTGGTCATCGCTTGCGCTCCTTCAGTGGCTAACCGGCCCATCACTTCACTATGAAGCCCTAACGCATTGACTCGAATCTCATTAAGGGCCACCAGTCGGTGATCTCTGTCTATGTGACTGCTGGGGGCTTTGCTTGGCGTACCGATGGCATGCGAATCCGCAGCACTCTCTCGCGAGCGCGCTCCTCTTCAAGGTTTTGAATTCTTGCGCCGAGTAGATCGTTGAGAGAGATCATGCCGACAAGCCGTCTCTCCGATTGAGGATCCAGGACCGGAAAACGGGTAAAGCCCGACTCGGCCATTCGCCGCACGACGACACGGAGAGGCTCGTCGGCGAAAGCCACCACTGGCTCCACAGATGCAATTTCCGAGATCCTTGTTCCCGGTGCTTGACCAGGCATTCGGTCAAGTAATTTCATTAGGTGTTTTCGAGTGACAACCCCGAGCAACCCATTCTTGGAGTCGACTACCGGGAAGAGATATTGGCCTCGTGGACGGCGGTCGTTGTGAATGAGTTCCTGCGCTTCCTCGAGTGTTCCATCGCCAGGTAGGGCAACAATCTTCGTGCGCATCACTTCTCTCACGAATAAGATTTCCAGTGGATCGAGGCCGTATTCGCGGCTCAAGTGATATCCGCGACGTGAGATCTTCTCGGTGAGAATGGAGCGCTTGAGCGTAAGCACCGTGAAGGCATGCGCAAGGAAGCAGGCCACGAGAAGCGGGAGCAGCATGTTGAGGTCGTGAGTTAACTCAATCGCGAAAACGATGCCTGTGAAGGGCGAACGCATTGCGCCTGCGAGGATAGCGCCCATGCTGACAAGGGGCCAGAACCCGAGACCGAAGTGAGGGAGGAATATGCTCTCGACGCCGCCAAGGGCCGCGCCCATCATCAGCAATGGTGCAAGGACGCCGCCCGAAGTCCCCGAGCCGAGCGAAATCATCCAGATGGCGGATTTAACTAAAAGGACTCCGGCAAAGATGCTGAGCGGGACGTTTCCCTGCAGCAACATCCCGATCGTGTCATAGCCAACGCCCAGGGCCTGTGGAAAGATAAGCCCTCCCAAGCCCACGAACACCCCGCCAATCGCAGGCCACCACATCCAATGAATCGGTAGCCGCTTGAAAAGATCTTCCGCAGCATAAACCCCGACGGTGAGCAGGGCCGAAAGGGCCCCGGCGGCAAGTCCGGCGACGATGCAACCGACAAGTCCTAGGGGGCCGATATAGGCGGGATGGGCGGGAACCGGAAATAGGGGTCCCATTCCGAGCAAGTAGCGCCTGACCACGCAGGCCGTGGCGCTTGCTAAGGCGACTGGAATAGCGCTGCGCGGTTTCCATTCGAATAACAAAAGCTCCACACCTATCAATACGGCGGAAAGCGGAGCGGCAAAAGTCGCGGACATGCCGGCAGCCGCTCCTGCCACGAGCAATGTCCTCCGCTCCATACTTGTCAAATGGAAGAGCTGGGCGATGATCGACCCGACGGCGCCTCCAGTCATAATGATGGGTCCCTCGGCGCCGAATGGGCCTCCGGAACCGATGGAGATTGCCGCTGAAAGTGGCTTCAGAATGGCCAACCGCGGGCGGATACGGCTGCCATTCATCAAAATCGACTCGATCGCTTCGGGGATCCCGTGGCCGCGGATCTGTTCGGATCCATAGCGCGCCATGAGTCCAACGATTAGGGATCCGACAACAGGCACTGCTATCGCGTAAACGCCGAGATGATTGCCGACGGGCGACGCAAACATAGTACTGAATCGATGGTAGTAGAAGACATTTGTAAAAAAACCGATCAACTTCAGTAGAAACAAGGCAACGTATGCGCCAACGACGCCAATGGCGACGGCCATCAGCATAATCGGGACGACACGAACAGTCGTCGTAAAATCGCCAAGCTCCTTCAAGGAGGACTTATGCTGTCTAGCGCGAGAAGGCTGATCCATGCTGACTCCTTCCCCGCCCCACCGAGTGGGCCAGTACAGCCAAGAGCGAATCAGAGAGACCTGGGCCCGACACTCTCAATTCCTGCCAGAGCAGTACGGAGAGCTGATGAAGTAGTTCTTCGCCGTGTGAAGTAAGCTCTATAAGTACTTCACGACGGTCCTGATCACTGTGTCGACGTGTTACCGCTCCATGTTCCACAAGGCGGTCTATTATCTCAACCGTACTGTGATGGCGCAGGCAAAGCCTTTGCGAAAGCGTCCTGACGGTGGGACGAGTTCCTTCAGGCAATCCTTTAACGGCGAGCAGGACCTGGTGTTGCTGCGGTTCAATGCCCTTAGACCGAGCGGCTTCTTCGCTCAGGTGTAGGAATTGACGGATGCGATAGCGGAACTCGGCAAGCTGGCGATACTCGGCAGCAGAAACCTCTCTGCAGTGTGCTCCCGAGGAAATATCTTGGCCGCAAGGAATCATTAGCTACACCTAATACTCATATCGTATCACGATGTATTTTATCCTTGTCAACCGAAGAACAAAATGTAGTTTGGCCAGGCTCTTGCGTAGAGCGCATCAGACGCTCAGAACAGGACACGGTGATTCGCGAATGATAGTACACAGCTGCGAGAATGCGCGCGAGAAGATTCCTCTTTCGCGTTCACGGCCGACAATTATTAGGTCCGCGTCTTGTTCAATCGCGGTCTGACGAATGTTTGCCGATTTCTCCCCATTGAGAATTCGTAAGCAAACATCTGTGGAGATTCCCCATCCGACGGCACGACATCTTCGGTCAAAGGCCTGCCGGATAGACTGAGGAGTGCACTGCTCGCTATCTTCGTTGGATACTGATCGGATGCGCAGGAGGCATAGCCTTGCATCGTAGGCCTGGGCAAAAAGGCTCGCAGCCTCGAGAACAACATCCTCTTCCCGACTCATTCTTGTCGCGCAGAGTATCGAACGATATCCGGTCGGCGAAGCCGATGTCCGCTCAATCCTCTCGAGGCTTGTCCATACCGGACAGACGATTTGGTGCAGGACCTTCGATGTCACCGAACCTATCATCAAGCGACAGAACCTTTCCAACTCGCGGGTGGGCATGATTACCAGGTCTATGTCCTCGCAGTCTGCAACCCATTCGATGACTGTTGCCGGATTGCCATCTACGATCCTCTCTGTGTGCCGTATGCCTGAGAAATGAGTGCGCGCAAACTCTTCCAGACGGCGCTCTTAGCGGTTGCGTACTTCCTGCAGTGCGGGAGAGAACAAGACAGGTCTATCATTCGAACAACACGGAGTTTCAGGCGGTGGTCCAAAAACATATTCGGGGACGGGATTGAATGCATTTAACACTACGACCGCAGCGTCGAAGCGCTGTGCCATCTCCTTGACGGAAGGAGCCAAGGCAGCGGCCGTATGGGAAAAGGCGATTGGAAAAAGATTCTTTCGAAAATGCGTCATCAGCTTGTCAATCCTTCAGTTTCAAAGCCAGCATGCTTACAAGATTCACACAGAACTGACAGACCCCTTGTGTGTCCAGGTTACTGTCAAAGCATTGCGAACCTCCATCTAGCTCGCACCGACGCTTGATACGAGGGGGCCTGGGCCAAGGCCCAGGTGATGACTGGAACTTGTATCGTGCACCGGAATCAAGGAAGCCAAGTGTGCCGACACAAGCTCCGCCATTGCCAAAATCGGTGTTCTCTAGGCAACTGTTGGCTGCGAAACTGGTTCGACGGACAGATGCAATGCCTTCTGACGCAGCGACTCGAAGAGCACGCTGGACAAGTAGCGCTCGCCGAAGTCGGGCAGAACCACGACGATCATCTTGCCGGTATTCTCGGGTCGAGCGGCAACTTTGACCGCAGCGACCACTGCAGCTCCTGAGGAGATGCCCACAAACAGGCCCTCCTCAAGTGGAAGTCGGCGAGCCATTTCGATCGCCTCATCGTTGGTCACTTGAATCACCTCGTCGTATAAGGCTGTGTCCAGTACGTTGGGCACAAAGCCTCCGCCCAGGCCCTGAATCTTGTGCGCTCCGGGTTTGCCGCCCGAAAGGACAGCACTGTCGCTTGGCTCAACGGCAATGGCCTTGAACCCCGGCTTACGCTCCTTTATGTACCTGGAAACGCCAGTAATCGTGCCGCCTGTGCCTACGCCGGAGACAAGAATGTCTACCTTGCCATCTGTATCTTCCCAGATCTCCGGGCCCGTAGTGGCGTAGTGGATGGCCGGATTGGCAGGATTGTCAAACTGCCGCACGATGAAGCCATTCGGCGTCTCGGCCAAGACCCGATCTGCCTTAGCGATGGCGCCCTTCATGCCGTCTAGGCCGGGTGTCAGCAGGATCTCTGCGCCGAAGGCCAAAAGCAGCACCCGGCGCTCCAGGCTTGCGGTCTCGGGCATGGTGATTATCAACCGATAACCCTTCACAGAGGCTACAAACGCCAAAGCAATGCCTGTGTTGCCGCTGGTCGCTTCGATAAGCACGGTCTGCCCGGGCTTGATCTTACCATCCTTCTCGCCGGCCTCAATCATCGCCAGGCCGATGCGGTCTTTTACACTGCTAAGTGGATTCTGGCTCTCCAGCTTAGCCACAACGGTTGCCGGCAATCCAGTCGCCACTCGGTTCAATCGCACCAGCGGGGTGCGGCCTATGATCTGAGTTACATCCGCGGCAATGCGTGCCATAAGATCTCCTTTTCCCGGGATTTGCTCCCGGTGCTCTTTGAAGGGGTTGGGGTGACTTTCTAATTGTCAGGTGGGGAAGGACGTGCGTGATCAAAACACACACCCGTATCGCAACCGGTGCCAAGTCGGTACTAACGACATCGACGCATAACTACCGATGGGTATGCGCACGATTCAACCAGTAACCTCGACACTAGGGGCGATTCGGTCATAGTCATAAGCCTCGAAATCAACGATTGGTGTCTTGGAAAAATTGAAGGCCGGAGGGGGCGACTGTGTTGTCCACTCCAATCCAGCTGCACGCCAGGGATTTGCTCCAGCGATCCGCCCGTACTTGAGCGACCAGACAAAATATAGGACTGGAAGCAAATAGCCGATCGCAAGAATTGAGGCGCCGCAAGTTGACATTACGTTTAAGGCCTGGAACTCCGGTGGGTAGGCGTGATAGCGTCGGGGCATACCAAGATAGCCAAGAATGAACTGTGGAAAGAATGTCAGATTGAAGCCAATAAACAGAATGACCGCAGCCAGCCTCCCAAGTGTTTCCGGATACATCCTTCCCGTCATCTTCGGCCACCAGAAATGCAAACCAGCCATGAAAGCGCTCACCATCCCTCCAACCATTACGTAATGGAAATGCGCCACAATGAAATATGTCTCGGTGAGGTGGATGTCCAGGCCGAGCGACGCGAGCATGACTCCTGTTATTGATCTCTGTATAAAGAATGCAATAATAGATATTGAGGTACAGAACAGCTATGCCCAGACTAAAAGGGAGTGCCGATCTTCTGGAAGACCGGCGCAGACGAGCTTTGGCGTTGCTGGAT
>Ga0182018_10004185_pt1 | contig 12361 bp, 12 predicted proteins | sample 812P2MmetaG_FD_120490 | JGI IMG/M metagenome (GOLD analysis project Ga0182018, IMG submission 120490) | Permafrost microbial communities from Stordalen Mire, Sweden - 812P2M metaG | ecosystem: Environmental > Terrestrial > Soil > Wetlands > Permafrost | place: Sweden: Stordalen | collected...
AAAGTGGTGACATTGTTCAATGTTTGAGCGGTGTTGGCCAACACAGTGGCACTTTGCAACAGCGCGGTATTGACTGTGGTCAAACTGTTCGTCGCCGCTGCAAATTGCGCTGTGGTATTGTCAAACTGTGCAGACAACAAATTAAGCAGCTGACCTCTTAGCCGCTTCCCTTCTATCAAGAAGCTGTTTTGGTCTGCAGGGCTGACCCGTGCATCCATCGCATAGGAAAAGCACCGATTGATAACCGTCGTCAATGTCGCTGTGTCCACAGGTACAGTTGCCATCGTTGTCCTCACTTCACCAAAGGTTTAATTTGAGTAGCTAGCGTTTGAATCTGACTTACCCACGCGCCCAAGGCATCATTCAGGGACGCAAGGGACATCTGCTTCTCTTGTTTAGAAGCGGCGGCGCTTTTCAGCAGAGCATTATTGGCGTCCATCATTGACGACACAAGCTTGGAGGGAGCCGAGGCTGTTGCCGACGTAGCGGCGTCGGAGGCTGCCGAGATCTCGGCCAGGCGAGCGACACGCTGATCGTATGTCAAAGTTGCACGATCTTTGTTGTATTCCACGACGGCTGTGGCGAGCGCTTGGTTTGCGCCGGTGTCGACCTCAACAGAAAATATTTTATCCATATCATCCTTGATCTGAGCAAGAATGGTATTGACCTGAGGCCCTCCCTCTTGGATTGCATCCTTTACAAGTTTGTCACGCTGGCCGCTGAGGTACATCTTCCCGATGGTTCCGACCAATGACGAAATGGGGCCGACATAAGAAGCGGCAGTACCGTCGCTGGCACCAAGTTTTTGAAAAGTCGTATTCAAAGATGTAAGGCCCGTACCTAGTGCAGTCGACGCCGTGGCAAAGTCCGCTGGCGCGGAAGTGTTTGCTAGGGCATACAAACGTGACGCGTATACGCCTACCAACGACAGCGCGTCAAGGCGCGCCTTTATTGATGTAGGCGAGAAAACCGGCTGTCCTAGAGGCGTTGGATGTCCTGCGGCATCTACGGGTCCTACGGTTAAAGTGGGATCCGCGGCGACGGTGCTGAGGTATAGCTGAATTTCGTAAGAATTCCGCGACGTATAAAACGCGCTAATCACCGAAATGGTTTGATTTGTCGATGTTTGAAAAGCTGTAACGGGGGCGATGTAGCGGTTATTGAGGCATCCGGAGAGCAACGCACAGCCGAGCAGGGCAAAACAACTCACATTGGTTCTCTTCATAGCTTCCTCACTCCAGAACTCTAGATAATTGCTTGGGCCCGGAAACCTTCGACTTGGAGAGAACTAACCCGGGCGCAGGCTATAGCGGCATAAACTGCTGCGGCGTTCCTCCGAGAGGGTCATCCCCCATAATCATTAAGAGTGCCGTTCAAGTATGCATCTGCGGAATTTGTTGTTAACACACCGATGTATGTGGCCATTGATTTAGCTGCGTTGTGCGCAACCCTCATTGTGCAACAATTACTTAAGGCTATGACAACTAATGTCCCTCTCTTTCCGCATTAAGTGGAATGATCTGCCGCGGCGCAGAAAGCAAGCTTGTTTCGCTGTGAAGCCGTAGTCTTGACCTCGTTTGTGCTCTTATGTCGCGTTGAGTCCCTCAGCCGGTACGAGTGTCGACGAACTTGCTGTCTGGACGGAGTCTTTTGGTGCAGTTGAATCTGAGGCTGTACCTCCAGCGGGAGTCTTCGTCAGCTTCGAACTCGGGGGTGGTGTCCCGCGCACCAGAGCCGTGAATTTTTGCAGAATCGTCGGTCCGGATGCGGCGATTATGAAACCGACAGCTACTGCTCCCCAGAGATCATTCACTGTTACGCTGATAATGAACTGACTCTGAGCCAGTCGAGCCAACAAGATAGTCACGATCATGCTTAAAAGGACCGCCGACAGAAGACCTGGAATCCATCTCACCAGCGCCCAACCCGAAGGAGAGGATGGTTGAATCTTCGTCAGAAGTAAAAATGCGATTACGCCGCCCACCGCCGCACCCAAAAGGATGGTTGACTGAGGGGCGTTGATAGGCTCTTGCAACTCGGTAGCTTGTGTGTGCCGCTCAACACTCTTAGCCTTAGCACCCTCGTAAGTGTCCCAATAACTTCCCACGATCGTGAGTGTGTACGTTCCAGGAGAGAACCTGAGACCCCTAAACAACTGAGGGCAGTCAACGCCGACAAGCCCGCAGAGAGTGAAGACAAATCCTGCCGGGGCGACAGTTGATTGCGCGGGTTTGTTTCCGCTCCAAAATGCGGAAATATTGGACCCCGGTTCGAGGACAATTACGGTATCTCCGTATGGTTGGCCGGCTATGGGCAAAAGCCCCGGAAAGAACGCCAACCAGTCGCGCGGCCCCTCAGAGTCGAGCTCAGGAGGTGCTGTCATTGCAAAGGAGGAAGGAGCAATATAGACGGGTTGATCGGAAATATTTTCGATCTGTGCGGTGATGCCGAAGTCCGATCCTGCAATCGCTTCGTCGCGAGATGCTTTCACAGTTATCTTCAGGGCATTCTTATTGGTCGCAGCCAGATAGGAACCTACGCCTTTTTGAATTCCCTTTTGAGTTCCCTTGGTTGCACCCCAAGAAATCACCGGCACCATAAGAACTACGCACAACGAGAGAATGGTTGATTGCATGATTCAACTCCAGATCATACGGTTAGCTAGACAGTGTCCACACACATATTTGTGTACGCCTCCGAATGCAATCGGCGCACGGGTAAGGCGCGACTCGCTTGGAACGTCGGGGCTAGCGGGCGTATCGAAGGTCTTTCCAGTCAGACAGACAACCAAACCCGTTCCAAGAGCAGGAAGGGGGGGGCGCGAGCGCGAAGATCGTGAATGATCACGTCCAGGCCGAGGCTTGCTGCGGGTTGGCAGACTTGTCCCTGACATGCTAGGGATCTGAAAGGCCTGCGGGGCGGACACACTGCGGAAATAGAAGAGGGCAGGAAGAAACAGCGCGAACAGCACAAATAGGGCGCAATCGGAAGTCAACTGAGTAAAGCGAAGCACTGGCGGTCCTCTGGAGCCAACAAGTGGCTCTGAAAAGATTCGCCTACGTAGTTCCCCCTCAGGACGACGTTAGGTTAGCCGCAGAAGGTAACACACAGCCCTGATGAATACAACAGAAATTATAGGGGAAATTATTAGGGCTATCGCATGCCGAGACTGCGGTCCCGAGAGGTCGGAGTTTCTCATAAACGCGCAGGCCAGTCGGCCAGTCTGAAATCAGGGCCTGCTTGACACAACTAGGAGATGCAGAGCGATTTAGCGGAAAGCTCCTCTATCTGTGTTGGGGCGGCCATGGCATAGCGGACGAGCCGGACAATCGATACCTCTTCTATTGAAAGTCGCCGCTTAAAGCGTGGGAAAGGCTGAACGCAATCTGTGGGGCTCTGTCGCAGGTTCCCAATGCGATGCCTCCCCTGGGTTACACATGTACCCCTCACCTGCATCGCCTTACCTGTTAGGTAATCGCTGCTAAACCTTCCGAGCGTGAACGACAATGACAGCCTCCTCATAGCTCGGGCGGAGATAAGCTACCTCGAAGCCTGCCTGTTCCAGCCAAGCCTCGTATTGTGCCTGGGAATATCGCCTGGCGATTGTGTATTCAATATCTCTGTTAATAGCAACCACTTTGCGATAGTGTTGCTCCTTAGCTCCGAAGGTGCCATTGCCTTTAAGCTCAATCTCGATGGCCGCCAGAAGAGCGTCCAAGCTTGTTTCAGAGTGAGTGGTCGAGAAGGCAAATACACCTCCTCGTTTGAGAGCCTGCGCCGCCTTCCTGAAGCATCCGTACGGATCTTCCAAAGCGTAAACGAGGTTTACCGCCACGACTGCGTCAAAGTTCCCTTGCTCGTTTGGATCGATGTTCTCCACCGAGTCCATGATGACGCTCAATCTCCCCGTCTGTTCGAGCCTCTTTGCAGACATTCTCTCCAACATAAGCGGGTTGTTCTCGACTGCCGTAACGTGGTAACCGCGCTGCAGTAAAGCTCTGGTCACATTGCCAGTGCCCGCCCCGAGTTCAAGCACGCGTGTGGAGCCATCAGGGATGCCCTCAATGACCTCATTAATAAGGCGCCGATACAGGCTAAAGTCCGAAAGTACAATATCGTACGACAAAGCATAAATGCCCCACAATTTGTCGTCGCGCAGGCGCTGTAACAAATCTGGGCGGTACATATCCCAATCAATTTTTCTCAGGAATAAGGCGACAGCCCATGCTTTCAAATTGGCGTCGCCGTCCGTCAATTGAGTGGCGACCTTCTCAAATTCTACGATTCCGTAGCTCGCCGAGGCATAGACCAGCGGCTCAATATCGACAACCGGTAACTGCCCGTGCTTAACTTTCTCCGTGAACTCTCTCGCATGGTCGAACACCGCATCGTGATTCGCCAGCTCAGCAATCAAATAATTAACATGGCGGCGACGAATTTTGGAAAGAATGGGCTTGAAAATAAGTTCAAAGGCCACGTTCCAATGAATGACGCTTAGATGTTTGTCCAGGTAGTAGGTGGGCGTTGAATACCGCGGTACTTGGTGCAATACCAAGCGAAGTTGCTGTAGTTGTTTTATCAGATCGTCGTTGCTGAGGGGTGCTTTTTCTGCATCTATGACCGCTCCCCTATTTTCTTCAATTAGGCGCGCTTTTTCTGGCTCAGGCAAGGCAGCATCTTTAGGAGATGACCTCGAGTTGTCGGGTCCACGGCGGAGCACGTCAGGCTTATAAACAGCAATGACGGTTACAGACGCAATGACAGTTACGAGCAGTACAACCATTAGGACGACTACCCAGATTTTGGCGTTTTCGGGCGTAGATGGGATGGCTGCGCCAAGAATGACTTCAACAGTTAAGACAATTAGTGCAAACAAGCCGAGCACGCTGGACGCGGCGCGGATGATCGCCGGCCAGAACTGCTTCGCCTGGTCGGTCGTCAGCGATGAAGAGCTCTTCGGGACTTTGCCCCTGGGCGCAGTATTTGGGAGGGCCATAAAAGTAATTGCACGACGGTACGGACGTTGAAGGATCTTCGCTGCCGCTGCTAGGCCACGTGAGACAGACTCGCTCGGATCTTTGTTATCGACTCGGCACGCATTTCCATCGCGATCATGGTTCGACCCACATCAACGACGGGGCCTACGACGCCAGGAATCCGCTCAAAGCCATGCTTTTCGTAAAGCCTCTCGTGGACTTGAAGGCATTCAAGGAACAATCGTTGAGCGCCCCTACTAATGCTTCTTCGCAAAGCGTCTGCCACTAGCCTTCGTGATATACCACCTCCACGAAATTCCTCTGCAACAATGACACGACTCAATTCCCCGCACATCTGATTCTGCATAAAGATCTCAGACATAATCGAATTCATTGGCCTATGGGTTTGAAAGATCGGCAACCCGAGCCAATACGGAGTGTCGAGGCGCTGTTGTGCAACGGAGTCACCGCAGACGATTGCTTCGAACGTCTTCTGCAGCGTCTTATCCGCTTCGGAATTCATGACAACACGAGCCGTGCCCACTATCCTTTCTTGTGCTCCATTCCGGTAGAATGCTGCCATATGGACAGCATGGACGTCGGCCTCGTTTACCTCCAGTTTGCTACGGCTGTCTTCCACTTCTCTCTCAAGATAACCCATGATTGTGTATACATGATGTCGTAGTCGGAAATAATCTCTGAACTCAGTTTCGTTTGTATTCCTCAACGCGCGCACAGTTACTAAACTTTGATCCACCTGGGATAGATTAGCGGGTGCTGCAAGGTAGTTGAGGCGGCTAATTACCAAGCGCAATACACCTTCGAGGGCACTCTCAGTGCAGTTGGAGTCTATGGTTCGATCAATGTCTTCCACGCGGCGGGGAAGTGCAATAATCGCAATAGTTCCAAACGCGTCTTTTTCAAACTCCGCCTGGCATATTCTGGCGAGCATGTTTGCCTCACGATCTGAATCAGCCCGTACTAGCCAGTCAGAAATGAGTACCGCCATTCTGCCCCGTTCTTCTTTGAAGTAACTCTTTAAGGAATCGACTAAGTTTCCCTGTTCATCGCCGAGGTCTACGATTTCGCACATATTGACCGACAATTGCGACTGCATGCGCGGAGCCGTACGTGCCAGCAGTTCATGGAAGTGTGTTCGCGTTTTGGGATTCCTAATCCCAAGGGCCAGTCTGATCATCGTCTAACCTCGCGCTGTCCATACAGACCGGCCGCGCGGAATATTGAACAGGTGGTCTTTGCGGAGACGCCGCCAGATATCGGCGGCGCAGTGCCCGAAAGAGATCGTCAAAGCGGCAAGGAGTCCAAAAGCGAGAACTACGATCCCACAACTCATCGCTTCCTCATGAAAACCGCATGGTTCGCCAGACCTTGGCCGGACACACTGGTCGGGCGCACCTGGACTCGCTCCCGATTCAATATGAATCGCGCTAGCGTAAATCTGCTCAGACTTTGAGGGGAAGCAGCGATACAGGACTGAAGACGGAACCACAATCCGTCGCCCCCCGGCGTATCCTGATCGCTGGGACTTTCGAACGCACAATAACCTAGCCCGCTGTGGATGTCAACCAAGACTAGGAACCAAGACTAGGAACTGGGCGAGTGGCGCGGCGGAGTTTCAGGGATCGGAGGACGTCTCGAGGCACTCAACAAGTGCTCCAAGGGACCACGATTTGAGGTGCTGTTCAGTAGAACGGCTTTACAGTTTCCCGTGGATGCAATTGTGATCAATGTTTCCCACAAAAATGGGCTATGTGATCAGGATTCCTACACAAGACAGTCCTCACCCTTCGCCCAGCCATTACAGGCTAGCGCCGCGGCGTCGCTCCTAATCATCATTCGGCACACATTGGCTCTGCAGTGCGACCAAAAAGCCTTGACTGGCAAGTGGTTTGAGGCTTGGTGAATTGACCATGCACACGGGGGGCATGGATTCTGGCTGGGTCCCGATCAAAGGTCTGAGGCTGCCCAGGTAGAAACCTGAATGTGAGGTAACGCGCCAAAGGCTGAATCAATCGCCTTTTCGCTCGGTTTATCCCACGCGTCGGTGGACGTTGTGAAGACGACCCTCGTCGCACCGAGTCTGACTGCTAGATCTCGGTATTTCGCTGCAGCGGTACCTGCTGAAATACCTTTGCTTGCAAGAGTGCCGTTGCTCTTCGCCTCTCCTATGCAAAGTTTTCCGTCCGGGATACAACAGATATCAAGTTCCATAAAATGCTTCTCGCCACCGTGTTCACTGATTCGCAGCTCGGGACAGAACAGAAAGCTGTCCTTGCACTTTTCGCGTAAGGTGCCTAAGGTAAGGCGGATCGCAGAAAGAGCGACCCCAAAGTCTCGCTTCCGTTGCGCCGATATCTATGTCCGTCGATCTTATAGATCGATGACGTTCGATTGCGTGCTCACCTGTGCTCAGCCTTTTCGACGATCACAGGTGAATCCGAAATCAGCCCGATCTCCGACGCGGACAGTCGTTCTTGAAAAGGCCGCTTTCGAAGGCAAACCGGCACCCAACGTCATAGAATGGACGGTGATGAGCGCCAAATACTCCAAAGACCTCGCGCGTCTCGTGAGAGACTATCTGGAAACTAAAGAAGAGAACCCTCCAACACTGACCGTCATTGAGAAACTGTTCGAGGTCATGTTCTTTGCGAGCCTGCAGCGCGAGGAATCTCAGCTCATTTCATGTAGGGTGGCCTTAGTTGACCGTGAAAACCCGGACCCAGACCCTCCGGAGCGAATAGTCGCCAACAGATGGAACTATTTCCGACTGTCACAAGAGCTGCCGTTCACCGTTTCCAATCTCGTCAAACTCTCCCAAGCGGTTGACCCGTGGGGCTCAACGATGGCAGTTCATGCGGACAGCGCGGGAAACCTGAGCATCTGGGGTCTTATCGATCAAAGCCTGCACTTCAGCACGTATCTGGTGAAAGAATCCGAGACTGGAGTCGAAATGCCCGGCGTCTTCCAAGCTGCGATCATCGGTGTCGGCGAACTCGCAGCATATAGGAGGGATGTGCTCGTAGGACATCTCCGGTACGACACCTTATTGGCGCGTCAGCACAGGGTTTTCGAAGCTGGCCCTTTTCACGCGAAGATGATGCCGTGGATCGAGCGGTTTCAAAGACGAGTGATAGAAAAGGCGAACCACGAAGCATATAGCTCACGTGAGTACTGGGACGACAGCCTCGAAGATCTGTGGGCTTCTGCTTTGTGTCGCCTTCTCATTGGAATCCACAGATACGGACACGGGGGTGCGGTGCTCATCTCCGATCAAGTCGACGGACTGACGCCGAAATATTCGCTGCGATATCCACGCCTGGCGGATGCTCTTGTTCGGTTCGGAACTCACCATATAGACAAGACGTTTTATTCGGATAGGATCATGGAGAACTATGTCGAACAGGACATTGAAGACATGCCAGTTGATTTGTATTTAGACGATGCGGTTGAATCAGACAAGCTCGCTGACACTAGGGACGAAGTCAAAGGCTGCGTTCGGTTTCTCACTTCGCTCTCGCGTGTGGACGGACTGCTATGGCTCGACACGGGTCTGGAATTACGAGCCTTTGGAGTGGAGGTCGCGGAACGGCAGGACCCCCCGAAAGTCAGCCTCGCGCAGAATACTGACGGTTCAGAGAGGAAGGCGGTCGACCTGAATCAGTACGGTATGCGACACCGCTCCATGATCAGATATTGTGGATTTAACCCAGAGGCTGTTGGATTTGTCGTCTCACAGGACGGAGGATTGAAGGCCGTCACGAAGGTTGACGATTCGGTGCTGATGTGGGACAGAGTGCGGATTCATTCGCTACGCATGCCTAAGACGTCCAGGCAGAGGAAACGAAAAATTAGGAGGAAGCGAAACACTAAGTGATGGGCGGAAACCCAGCCTGTGCAATCGACCATCTCCAAACTGCCGATTTCAAAATGGTCCCTGTCAGCTTCGGCGTGCCAAGGTTTATTAAAATGTTCATTAAGACCCGACCACGTCATTGGGTGCGCAAAGGTAGCCAACCTGTTGCCGGCCGAGGTACGGCCCGGCAGCAGGAAATTGCGATTCGTTCGGCGTTGGGTGCTAGAGGCCGGTGAGCAGGGCCACGGCCGTCCAATGGCCGCCGCGGGCGAAAACTCTTTCCCCTCTTTGCACGATGGATACCGCCGATTCGAAGTTCGAAGGTACTGGGCCCGTCGTGTTTGGCGCTCAAATTGCCATGCATTTTCTTATTGTCGCCAAACTCCTGAACGGGACGGAAAGCAGTGTTCTACGATACTGAAACACGTGTTCTGCGTGCGGTCGTTACCTTGGCGGAAGAGTTGAATTTTACACGAGCTGCACATAAATTGAATATCAGCCAGCCTGCTCTCAGCAAACAGATTGCCGACCTTGAAGAACGCTATGGCTTTCAGCTGTTTACCCGCTCGAATAAGCGTGATGTGCAGCTCACAGATGCAGGACGCGTCCTCGTAGAAAGGGCTCGATCTGTACTGACGCAAATAGAGCTAGGCATTCGTCTCGCCCAGGCTGCGCACGAAGTGAATAGTAGTAGGCTGATAGTTGGGCTCTCCCCTTATGCCGATGAGGCCTGGGTTAAAGCCGCTCGTGCCATTCATCTTCATATGTTTCCCGGGCTCGACATTTCCATTATGACCATGTTCGCAATGGAACTGGTCTGGAGTGTTCTCGCCGGCGAGCTTAGTCTGGCACTCGTCACCGCACCTCCGCAGGACGCTCAGATCGTCGCTACACCGTTCGCACAGGCGCCGCTATATGCGGCTCTCCCGGAGACTCATCCGGCGATTCACAACGAACGACTGATGCTGTCGGACCTGGCGAAGGACAATTGGATTCTGTTCGCCAGACGAGTTCATCCGACGATTCATGACGCAATTCTGGAGACGGCAAGCCGCGAGGGAATCCCGCCAAGAAAGGCCCGCGACATTATGGCGGTACAGCAAGCAATTCACCTGGTTTCCGAAGGCCTGGGTGTAGCGATCCTCACCAAGCCTATGGCTCTCGAGATCCATTCGGAAGGAATAGTGGTAAAGGCGCTTTTTGACAAATCACTCTCGTTCCCTACCTGTCTGATCAGGCGGGTTGATGACAAATCGCAACTGACGAAGGAATTCGCGCACGTATTTCTCAGCAGGTTCGCCAACCGACCTCCAGTACAAGCGCAACTGGAGCTGCCTCTATCGAGCAGAGATAACCGGTTGGCATGAGGCCGGCGCATGGATTTTCTCCGCCAGTTGGCTGGTTCGCTGGATAGCGTCCTCGATTCGACCCAGAGGCATTGCACCGCTACTCCAGCGACGTTAAACCGCCCGGACTTGCTCCGTAAAAGATCCTGTAAGGGTTAGATTTCTTGCCCTCCACTCGCCGTGTTAGGAAATTGCAGATTTCTAACACCGGTCACCACCACGACATTACCCATACAACCCCCACTAGGCGCTTCAGGACAGTTCACTGGACATCCTTTCTCTACTGGGTATAATCCAGGCAACACTCGAAGCGTCTCCCGCCTGTGTAATCCGAGATCACGAAGGCACTCCGCGCGAGAAATATCCGCTTAGGTTTTCGTGGGGTCCCGTAACCTCCTGGGAGGAACACATGAGCACCTCGACCGCTTCTAAGCGGCGACCAGTCACCTACCACAAAATCAAAACCGTCGTTTGAACGCCGATGCGTCCGTGCTGTCAAGCTCAATCGCGGCCTCCACGAGTCGACATGTCTGCTCAGTCGGATAGAGCATTGTCCATTTTCCACAGATTAAAACTCAACAAAATGCAGCCTTGAGCTGTGGTATAGCGCACCCGCTGTGCCAGAGCCCGATCCACCCAAGCTCGTAGATTCCGCAAATCCTTCGGAAACGAAGGCTGATTCCACAACGTCGGACACTTCAAATTCATCAACCAAGATCGTCCCGCCACTCACTACCGTGGTACCTCCACCACCTCCTATTCAGAGTGAGAAGCATGCAGATCGTCCACACGACGTAACGGTGGTGCTGGCTATCGCCGCGATGATCATTTCCATTATTTCGCTGATATTCCAGGAATACAACTCAGTAATTTCCCGCAAAGAAGCAGCGCTGGCGGCTGAAAAGCAGGCTGCGGACGTTGAACCCTCACGACAAGCGGCGGAGCTAAGCGCCGGAGCAGCTCAAACCCTTGCTGACACGACGCAACGGGCACTCGAACTACAAATACGAGGAACAGCTGCGGCTGAACGAAGCGCCCAGGCTGCTAGTTTGCTGACTCAAGAAGAAAGAGGTATTCGCGAACTCAATGCTCGAATCCAGTCTCCTCGTCTAAACGTGGTTTTGCAGCCATCCAAAGACGTTAAGAGCGGAGCCGATTCTCGCAAATTATACGTTATCAATGGCTCGAGGGTTCCAGCCCTGCAAGTCGAGATTGGCTATACGATCCATACCCTCGGAATGTCAGATTCCTGGGATTTGGCTTGGAATTTAAGAACCAATCCAGACGCGATGATCTCGGAGTCGGTTAGTTATTACTTAAAACAAATCGAAACGCTTAAGACGCGATACTACAAAGCTTGGATTAGTCCCGACATGATCGACGTAGTCGCTGACGAGTTGCCGGCCCCTAAATGGTTCGTTGTCACGATGAACAAATCGGACCTTGAAGCCCTTCAGACTGGACCAAGGCAATATACGAAATTATCGAAGTGGCCGGGGTTGCGACCAGCTGTGGTGTTTGGATACGTCAAATATAAAGATGGCACGAATCATAACAAGAAGTTTCCATTTTGTATGACACTAGCCCGCATTATGCATGAAGCTCAGCCTGGCTCCGGAGTTGGGGCGGAAAGTGGGTAGAGATCCGGCAGGTGGGCTTGGTCTGGCGAAGTTATTGCGGGATTCCGACGCCCTGGGGTCCGATGGCAGGATCGCAGAGACAGTTGTGCCATAGCCGTCTGCTGGCGGCGGATATTGTTGCTGAGTTTTCTGGTTCCGACGAGAGGCTAGCCGGTTGCAGCGCCGAGCGCGAGGGCGACTCGACGGAAGGCTGGTAGAAACGGGAAGGAAGCGGGTAGATGGACGACGACGCGTCGTACAGAAACCAACACCCTGGCTCCCAGCTTCAGCAATCGTTCGCGCAGCATGCCAACTTGGGCGCGGGCACAAGCGGTGCCGGCAGCCCGCAAGCGCAACTCCTGCATCAGAACATACGCGGCGGCGGTGAGCAGGACGCGGAACTGGTTGGCCCAGAAGCTGGTACAACTGGTGCGGTCGATCTCGAGCTCGTGCAGTTCCTTTAGGCGATTCTCGATGTCACCGCGCTGGCAGTAGACCCGTTCGTAAATCCATTGCGGGCTCTGTTTCATGTTGGTGATGACGAAA
>Ga0182018_10004186_pt1 | contig 12359 bp, 10 predicted proteins | sample 812P2MmetaG_FD_120490 | JGI IMG/M metagenome (GOLD analysis project Ga0182018, IMG submission 120490) | Permafrost microbial communities from Stordalen Mire, Sweden - 812P2M metaG | ecosystem: Environmental > Terrestrial > Soil > Wetlands > Permafrost | place: Sweden: Stordalen | collected...
GAAGCAGCTCCGGTCAGGTTGTGCATATCGGCAGTCCGCAGGCAAACAACGTTCCCTACACCCTCAACCGCATAACCACTGTCGTGCAGACACTCGCCAATGGAGCCACCATCACCACTACTTCTACCACGAAAACGGCTCACGACTCGGAAGGCCGCACTTATGACGAAACGCAACGGACCCTGCACTTCGGTGCCGATGGCCAGCCGTTCGACGTGATCACCTACTTTGTCTCCGATCCTGTTGGCCGCACGAAGATCAGCTGGGACAACCGCACGAAGATTGCGAATGTCACGCAGATGCAGGTTCTGGACGTTAACGCGGCTCGGAAGCCGCCGGCCGGTCGCCCGACTCAGCAACAGACAAGAGAGGACCTTGGTGTCCGCACCATCGCCGGCATCGAGGCCAAAGGCACGCGCGCCACGGGGGTCATACCTGCTGGTGACCTGGGAAACGACCGGCCCCTCACCAGAGTGACGGAAACCTGGACATCGACGCAGTACCACATCCCACTTTTGACTATTATCGACGATCCGCTCACGGGTAAACGCACAGTCGAAGTCACCGAATTCCAGCCAGGCGAACCGGATCCGGAGTTGTTCCAGATTCCCAAGGGTTACACCGTCCGGGAACGCACCGCCTTTTGACGTGGCTTCGCACGGCCACCGAAAGCTCGCAGTCAGGCCTGAATAACCGGCAACCCGTCCCTAACCCGGTTTTCGGCCGACCGGGGTCCTGGCCGGCGCTGGGCGGGGAAGCGCGAGCAGGCATCCAAGCAAATACAGTGTCCGGACTCACGCAACCTGGACGTTGAAGGGTCGTTTATCACCGGCCCGTACTCAAACTCCGGTTCGCAACTGAACCGCTCTGAAAAGCGAGTATGGGAGTTTGTGTCTCGTTGGCCCTTGCGTTCGCTGTGGGATCTGCAGGGCGTTCCCGTCCGTGTTCTCGCCGCGCGCACATGGAGATCCATGTTTCTGGACCGCATCTTCGGCCGCGCCGCCGAACTTGGGTTCTACTTTCTTTTTGCGCTCTTTCCCACGCTATTCAGCGCGAGTTCGATCCTCGGTCTGGCCGCGCAGTCCGCCCACCAGTTCTATGACCGGCTCCTGGACTACCTCGCCCTGGTCATCCCCACGGCCGCCCTCGGCGCGGTGCTGCAAACATTCAACGAAACCACCGCCGCGGCCAGCTCCGGCAAGCTGACATTTGGGCTCATTGCCGCCATCTGGTCCGCGTCAGTCGGCATCTCCGCCGTCCAGGACACGCTCAATGACGTGTACAAAGTCGCAGATCGCCGCTCCTTCTTTGTCGCCAGAATCTGCGCGATCGCGCTCACTATCGCCCTCACCATCATCGTCACCATCGGCCTTGCGGCTTTGCTTGGAGGCGACTTCCTCGCCGCGCTGGCGCATCGAAGCATCCACCAGGACCTGCTCGCTGCCGGAGCCGCCATCACGTCGAGAGTGATCGGCTGGTTTGTTGCATCGGTTCTTCTCGCCCTGGCCTTCGCCGTTATCTACTACTGGGCGCCGAACGTCAAGACCCGCTGCTGGCACTGGCTCACGCCGGGCGGCGCCATCGGCCTTGCCGGCTGGCTTCTCTGCTCCCTGGGCCTCCGCGTCTACCTCCATTACTTTCCCAGTTACTCTCTTACCTACGGTTCCCTCGGTGCGGTCATCATTCTGCTCACGTGGTTTTACATCTCCGGCCTCATGTTGCTTCTCGGCGCCGAGATCAACAGCGAGATCGAAGGAGCTGCCGCCGAGATGCGCTTGGCCAGCGCTTCAAACGGGACCGTCATTCGAGAATATCTGCGAGAGTAAAGAATGTTCGGCGGTGCTCTTCGCGCTGGTCATTCTCAGCTTTGCACTTCCGGCTGTGCTCGATAGCTTCGCCCGGATTACCGGCTATCCGGAAGTTATCCCAAAACGGGTGTAATGTCCGGATTGCCGACGATCCGACCGCGATGCAAAATAGAGATCGTTGATGGAATTGCTTGTCTTTCCCGGCATCGGATGGGATTACGCGTCGTTCAATTTCTTGGTTGCCTCACCATTGGATCGTCGACATCATGAGTGCTGCGGCCCCAAACGAAGCAATGGCCAGAATTACCGCCAATATCCACCCTCTCGACCCCAGCGCTGTGGCAATCAGGCCCAGCAATGCTCCGGCAATCCACAACACTAGCCACAGGACTGGCGCGCCCGCCCCTACGTGCAACCACGCGTCACTCCGATTGAGTGGCGTGAAAAGAAAAAGGCCAGCCCATGCCCAAAATGCCAGAGAGCAGGCAATACTCAGGTAGCCGATTCCGGTCGCAATCGTTCTTCGGTTCATTGGTCGATAAGGAGCATACCACTCTCGCCGGCGAGGCACGTAAAACAGAATCCGAAGGTATCCGCATATTTCCACGTCGCGAGCGGTTTACCGGCCACCCGGAAGCTTCGTGAGCTAGATCACGTTGGGGACGGATTGGCGAACAATACATCCGGAACCGCAAAATGGGGCCGAATCCCGCACCCCTGCGGATTCGCCCTCGTGAAACCAGATTGAACGTATCTTTAGGCTCCCTACCGCCCCACCAGCACAAACGCGCCCCAATAAAACGGCAGATCCTTGCCGTAGCGTTGCCGCACCGTTTCGCGCTCCTCAAGCTGCGCCTGCCGCAGCGCCTCCGGCTTTTCCATGCCCCCGAGCCATTTCGCGTAGAACAGAGCCATCAGTTCCTGCGTTTCTTTGTCCGGCACAGACCACATGCTCATCATCACCGCGTCGGCTCCCGCCTCCTGCAGTCCGCGCCGCAGCCCGAACACTCCGTCGCTGTTCAACTCCTTTCCCAGTCCGGTCTCGCACGCGCTCAGCACCACGAGCTCCGTCCCTTCAAGATTCAGCTGGCTCGCCTCAAACGCAGTCAAAACTCCATCGTCCACGCCTTGCTCCGGCGCCGCGCCCTCCCGCACGCGATCAGCTCCCGCAAAAAACAGCCCCGCTCGCAGCATCGGATCTTCATTCGGGTTTGCTTGTTGCGCCCGCGCTGCCGCGTTCGCCGTCAGTTCCTCGTCCGTTAAGAAGAATCCGTGCGTGGCAATGTGCACCACACGCGGCCCGTGCGCCTGTGTCACCGTCTCCTTCAGCGCCAGGTCGCCTGTGAACTCGGTCGTCCGCCATCCGGCACTCTTCAGCAGTTTGTCCACCGTATCCACTTCAACCTGTGTGCCCGGCAACGAATTCAGATTACCTCCCTTCAGCTCTCCGCCACGCGACGCCGTCTGTGCCGCATTCTCGGCCGGAATCGACGCGTGCTGCAAGCTCGCCCCAACTCCGGTTGCGCCCCCTCTCAACTCCGCAATCGCTATCCTTTGTTGTGTCGCCGTCAAATCAAACTTCGGATTCCCCACCAGCAGCGCGCTCTTCAACTGCGCGACACGCGCCGGCAGCAGCAGGTCTTTCGTGCTGTTCACAATGCGTAGTTGGTACTTCTCCATCACCATCTTGCCGTCGCCATCGGCCATCAACCCGATTGGAATCGTGTCTAGCACTCCATCCGGCGATACATACACGCGCTTCGCACCTCCCAGCGCCAGCTCCAGCGGTCGCCAGAACGCCGCATACGCCGCGTTCGTATTCGCCACCGCACCTGCCTGCCCCGGCCCAACCGGAGCGGCCTCCACCTTAAATCCGCGCGTCTGCCCCACATCGTAGCGATACGCCAACATGGGTCCCGCTTCCAGGTCCTTGGCTGCGCCCAGCACCACCAACTCCGGCTCCTTGCTCTCCGGCGTCACCACAAGCGCGACATAAATCAGGTCTCCAGTCACTGCAATCCCGGTCTCATACTGGAACCGAATCACCTCCACCGCCGACTCGCCCGGCTTCAGCGCCCTCTGCACTAGCCGCCACGTCGCAGCATTCTGCGCCTTTTGGTGGCTCATCGCGGCTGACCGTTTCATCAGCGCTTGCTCCAGTGTGTTCGCCTCATCACCCAGTTGGTTGATCTGCGCCTGGTGATTCGCCGTATCTCCCGCGGTCGACTCCAACAGCGCCGCCATCTGCGCCCTGTCGCTGGTCAGCTTGTCGAGCATCTGCAGGGCCTGCGGATCGCCGCTCGCCGCCACCGCCGCCCGCATCGCCGCCGCGCTCTCGGCAATCAGCCCCTTCTCCTCGAGCAGTGCGTCGTACATCTGCCCCGCCAACTCGGGCATCTGGCCGTGATACTTCAGCACAAAGCTGAAAAATAGCGGATGCGCATTATGAAACGCCGCAAGGTAGATCAGCCTTTCCCGCTCGCTCATCGTCGCAGCGTTCGCGCGAAACTCATCCATCAGGTTGCCCAGGTAGGCCTGAAAGTACTGAGCCGCCTGCGCCGGCTTTCCTCCGAAGTAATACAAACCAGCCAGGTCGGCCTCCGCGTCCCGCAGCCCCGGATTGTCCGGCTTCAGATGGGCCTGCTCGACATTCAACACGCGCTGGTACAACGGTTCTGCTTCCGCCAGCTGTTGTTCATCCTTGTAAACTCTGGCCAGCCCTTCCAGCGAATCTGTCAATTGCATGCTGTCCGGCCCGTATGCCTTTTCCAGAATCTCCAGTGCGCGTTTGTGCAACTTCTCCGCCACAGCATGTCCGCCGCCGTCCTCGGCAATCGCTGCCAGCCTGTCGTAACAGTGCGCCAGCCCCACGCCCCAGTCGCCCTTCGCCTTCTGATAGACCGTCGCCGCCAATGTAAATCCATTCGTCGCCGCGTTGTACTTCGACTGCGCCTGAGAGAAGCTCCCCGCAGAATGCGCCTCCGACAGAAGAACATCTGCCGCTTTGAAAACCAGGTCGGCCACGCGCACATCCGCCTGTCCGTACTCCTTCAAATAAACCGGAAGCGCGGCATGAAATAGCTGATCGGCCTGGCCAAATTGCCCGTGAGATCCGTAAAGCTCGCCGAGATCGGCCATCACATGCGCCGTCTGGATGTTCGTTGCCCCCAGCGTCTTCGAATCGATCACCACCGCCTGCCGGAACGCCGCCTCCGCGCCGCTGTAGTTCCCAAGATCGGCCTCAATATTGCCCAACGAATCCAGCGAAAGCCCCACATGCGCATCCTCCGCGCGCCAGGTCGCCTGGGCTACTTGCACGGTTTGCTGAGCCAACGGCAAAGCGGCCCCATCATTGCCCTGCGCCAGCAATTGTTGTACCTGCTGCGTCAGTTGCGCCCATCGCGCCTCTTGCCCATGCACCGGAACGAACGCCGCCACCAGCGCACACACCCCACCTGTCCGCATCAGCACTCGGCGGAAAAACACAACTCTACTATGAATCCGCGACACGGCGATCCGACCTCCTCCTGCGTTGGGTGCCTATTCTAAACGCAATTTGCGACAGCGGATCGCGTCTAGAACGGGGAAATGGGGAACCGCAGCCGCCCGGTGATTTGTACCATCGCCAACCCCGTCGCCCTTGTCAAGAATAAACAACCCTCACACCAGCAGCCAGCGGCGAAAAGCCCCAGGCTGCTAGCTGAGAGCTAAAAGCTGATAGCCGCCTTCCCATCCACTGCCGAGCCGTCACCACGTCAAACAGGAAGCCTCCCGCATGCGCCAGGTACCCCGCTCCTCTCGGAATCAATCCAGATAAGCGCCATCTCCGGGAATGCCTCTGGATTATGCTAGATCGTCATGGCGCGAATCGAGTGCCCGGGGGGAGCAGACAACGGGGTTCCGGACGTTTGACCGGCAAGCCGTCAGGCGCCAATCCGGAAGTCGCCAATCCGGAAGTGTCTTTTTGCTCAACAGCTCCCGTGAACCGGCAACCCGGAGTGCATTTCGCTTCGCGCAAAATCGCCGAGTATAAAACCGAAAGGCAACCCAGGATCAATTCTCGGTCGCGGGGGCGGAGAGTGCCCAATTGTATCGATCCCGAAAAACACCGAGGCCATAGGGTCCGGGAGCTTCGAAAAGGGTACGATTTCAGTAGCGATGCACACAATCTGCACACAGGTGCGGTGGAGATCAGGTCTTATCTTGAATGCGGCTTTCTTCCGCCGCGAGGGTGGGAAACCATAAATCCAGGCTGGCATCTGTTCCGTGGTCCCTTTCTTCATCAGTAGATAGCGGTCATGATTGCAGCCGCAATATCCATGGGCCAGTGCGCGACAATCAGCCGCGCCAGCCTCCGCGTGCGCAGATAGATCAGCATCATGACCAGGACGCCGGGAAGAAAGGCGAGGAAGCGGAAGATCAGGAATCGCCAATCGGGAATGAAGGGCTGCCCAGCAGAAGCCGACGATCAGGAAGGCAATCCAAGTGCGGCCTGTGAGCGCCTGCAACCGGGGCAACCTGTGGCGGCGGCTGGTGCTGCCGAAGGGAATCGAAACGTGGTCGTTGACCAGCTTGCAGCAACGGTTGGTGAAGACAGGTGGACGGCTGGTGAAGCATGCCCGCTACCACCGGCTTTTGCTGGCGGAAAGCCATCTGACGAAGCGGCTGTTTGGGAGTATGGTGCGACGCATCGCGACGCTGCCGCTGCCAGCGGGGTAGCCGAAGAGCTTGGAAAATAAACACAGCAGAAAGGGGGGCAAGAGACAGGAGCGGTGTCTGAAGTATCGGCTGCGCGAGCGGAAAATCCTGGTTCCGAAGTAGTTGTCTGCCAAAGCGAGCAACTCTGAACAGACATGCCGCCGCCCAGGCAGCTTTAATCAGTCAGGATGGCCTCAAAAACAGAAACTCAAGTATCGGGGGCTGTTGGATGCCAAAACGGAAATTCCAGTCTATTGCAGTCTAAGCCATTGGATCGTGCAATCTGTGTCACTGCATGGCTGAGTCCATGAAGAATTGGCTTCGGAAAGCGGGGTTCGTACCGCAACGAAAGAGGACATCGAGATGATCAAGAGCAAAGCCTTATTCTGTTTTCCAATTCTGCTGCTCGCCGCGTCGGGTTTGGCGAGCGCGCAGGAGTCCAACCCCACGGCCACGCAGCCGCAGAACCCGTCGAACGCGGCGCCGATGACACAGGTGGGCATGCGCGACGACGTTCCCCTTTACAGAATTCAGGTGGTCGGACGAGACATCCCTGCCATCAACTACTTCCATCGCAACGGTTCCACAAATATCGGCTTTCAGGGCACAAGCCTGCTGCCGCAAGCAACGGGTTCCGCCAAAGTCGAAAGCCGCCTGGGGCGGACATCGATCGATGCCAGTTTCGAAGGATTGATGCCCGCCAACGGTTTCGGGAACGAATACCTGACCTACGTGTTGTGGGCGATTACTCCGGAAGGCCGCCCAATCAACCTGGGTGAGATACTTCCGTCAGGCTCCAAAGATAAGGACCACCTCACGGTTACCACAAATCTGCAGGCATTCGGTCTGATCCTGACTGCCGAGCCCTACTACGCCGTCACCATGCCCAGCGACCTGGTGGTGATGCAAAACTTCGTCGAGGAAAAGACACAGGGTGTCATCGAGCAGGTGACTGTGCACTACTCCCTGCTACCGCGCGGCGCGTATGCTGAAACCGCGGGACGCCACACCGTGCTCAATCCCATCACCCGCAATGAGCGCTCGCCGCTGGAACTTTACGAGGCTCTCAATGCGGTCCAGATCGCTGAGGCTGCCGGAGCGGGAAAGTACGCCGCCGACACGCTGGCCACATCCAAGACAGCCCTCAAGAATGCGCAGGATCTTGACCTGCACAAGGACAACCGCAAAGAGACCATCACCTTTGCGCGGGAGGCCGTACAGTCGGCTGAAGATGCGCGCATCATCACCATTCGCAAGATAAAGGCTGAAGATGAAGCGGCGCAGTTGCAGGCCAAGAACCAGGCCGAGCAGAACGCCCAACAATCGCAGTTAGCCGCCCAGCAGGCCCAATTGGCAGCCCAGCAGTCCCAAATGGCAGCCGCGGAGCAGGCAGCCGAACGCGCAAAAGCCGACGCTGCGGCAGCGGAAGCCGAAGCCCGGGCACGCCAGGCGCGCGAAGCACAACTGGCAGCAGAGCAAGGTGCTCAGCAAGCCAGTCAGCAGGCAGAGCAGGCGCGCGAGCGGCTCAAGGACCAGTTGAACCAGGTACTGCAGACCACCGAGACCGCCCGTGGCTTGATCGTCAACATGTCCGACGTGCTCTTCGACTTCAATAAGTACACATTGAAGCCGGAGGCCCGCGAAAAGCTGGCCAAGGTCTCCGGGATTCTGCTCGCATATCCCGATCTCAAGCTCCAGGTGGAAGGCTACACGGATAACATCGGATCGGATGAGTACAACCAGAAGTTATCTGAACAGCGCGCAGACGGCGTTCGAGACTACCTCGTTGTGCAAAGTGTTTCCGATGCAAATGTCACCGCAACCGGCTACGGCAAGAACAACCCGGTCGCCGATAACTCCACCAATGGAGGACGAGCCCAGAACCGGCGTGTCGAGTTAGTGGTCTCGGGAGCCGCCATCGGCATTCAGCAAAGCGGGCCCGCAGCCCACTAGGAAAACCAGCCGCCCACCGGCATTGAGTCCTCCCAGAGCCCCGGCTGTGCCCAGACCGCACCGCCTGCGAATCTGACCGGCGTGTCGGACCCCTCGCAGTAGAACACCAGTACTCTGCGGGAACAACACGGGCTGTTCCTCCGGCAGTAGGAACAGCCCATTTCTTTGCAACAGACCATTCTGCTGCAACCGGCCCTTCGTCGAACCGATGCCAGCTTCGCTCATGTTCTTCTTGCTCGGCTCACGGAACCAGACTGAAGAAGGGTGGGCGACATAGAAGTGGAATCAAGAGGCCCGACGAGCCTCCCAGTAGTCTTCGAATTGGCCGTTGAGCTGACAGCATCGTAGGGCGACGATAGCGTTTGCCACTCGGACGGTCCAGAACATGCCAGACTGTTTGAGGCGTGAACCAACGACGGTCTTGCATCCGGCTTCGATTACACCGGAACCGACGACCAAGTGCTGCCGGCGAAACTTGGAATAACGCATACGTTCGGCATTTCTCTCAAAATAGTTTGTCTCGGTGCGAAGCTTCTCGATGACTTCTGGATTGGTTGAATCGATGGCGCGAAGGGTTCCTATCATTCGGTGGGAGCTCTTCTAAACTGGAACCGTATACCACCGCACCTGCGAAAATCACCCCAGGCAGAAAAGATAAACGATGTTCCCACAGCGTAACAAATACGAAATGATCATGATATTTGAATCGATTCAGATAAAACGAGCGATCTCGTATCGCTGTTCTGCGTCGCCAGCCCCGTAACCCAATTCAACTGGTCGTAGGTGTAAATGGCCTGGTATCCGTTAGGATAGGTCGCCGTGGTCAGATTGCTGGCCGGGTCGTAGGCCGTTACGCTGGGTGCTCCAGGTCTCGATTCTGAGACCTGGGATCGTGCGAACCCCTCCGAGCCGCGGACTTCTCCCCGAAAACGCCGCGGCGTCAGGGAGCCTTGTGCCCCCATCTCAATTCGAGTTCAAGGCTCGCTCAATCTATGCGCTGATCGAGGCGAGCGCGTTGGCAATAGATTTGCCAGCGGTGTAAGTATCGGCGCTGCCACCTACGTCCCGAGTGCACCGGGATTTGTCGGTCAGGGTGACCTCGATGGCCTTGAGGATGGCCGCGGCAGCTTCAGGTTCACCGAGGTGATCGAGCATCATTGCGGCCGACCAGACCTGCCCAATGGGATTCGCGATGCCCTTCCCGGCGATGTCCGGTGCGGAGCCATGGACGGGCTCGAAGAGAGACGGGTACTGGCGTTCAGGATTGATGTTCGCCGAGGGAGCGATGCCAATGGTACCGGCACAGGCCGGCCCGAGATCGGAGAGGATGTCGCCGAAAAGGTTCGAGGCTACGACGACGTCGAAGCGGTTGGGGTTCAGCACGAAGTGCGCGGTAAGAATGTCGATGTGATATTTGTCCCAGTTAACGGCGGGGAAGGCTTTGCCGATCTCCTGCACACGCTCATCCCAGAAGGGCATGGTGATGGAGATTCCGTTCGACTTGGTGGCGGAAGTCAGATGTTTCTTTTCGCGCCTGTTCGCCAGATTGAATGCGAAGTTCAGGATGCGATCGACGCCTACTCGGGTCATCACAGTTTCCTGAATGACCACCTCGCGATCGGTTCCGGGGAAGATTCTGCCGCCAATCGACGAGTACTCGCCCTCGGTGTTCTCGCGAACCACCAAGAAATCGATATCGCCAGGAACCCGGCCGGCGAGTGGGCAGGGGACGCCAGGCATGAGCCGAACTGGTCTCAGGTTTACGTACTGATCGAATTCGCGGCGGAACTGGATCAACGATCCCCACAGCGAGATGTGGTCGGGAACAGTTTCTGGCCAGCCTACCGCCCCGAAAAAGATCGCGTCGTGGTGGCCGATCTGGCTCTTCCAGTCGTCCGGCAGCATCTTGTTGTGCTTCAGATAGTAGTCGCAGGAGGCGAAGGAAAACTCCTCAAGCTGAAGTTTGAAGCCATATTTGCTGGCAGCGGCCTCAAGCACGCGTACGCCCTCGGGAACGACCTCCTTCCCGATTCCATCGCCTGGGATGACGGCTATCTTGTAAATGCGATCCGCTTGACCTCTCCAGGTACCGACTTTCTCGCTCACGTTGGACATGTTAGAACACCTTTCCGGTTTGACAATTTTGGGGTAGCATCGCCTGGCGCGCGAATCGCATGGCCACGATGGTCACCGCAGATACGATCAGCGTACCTCCAACCAGATAAAGGCCGCGACTGAAGTTGCCGCCAGTTTCATTGGTCGAGCCAATCATGTAGGGTCCCGCGAAGCCGCCCAACGTGCCCAGGGAGTTGATGAGTCCAATGGACGCGGCGGCCGCGGTACCGCCAAAGAAAGTCGTTGGCAGACTCCAAAGGGGCGGTTTCGCAGCGCTCACCCCGAAGGCGGTCAGTGACAGTCCGGTGATCGCGAGGATTGCAGACGAGCCTGCGCGAGCGGCAACAGCCATTCCCAGGGCCCCTATCAAACAGGCGATTGCGGCATGCCAATAGCGCTCTCCGCTGCGGTCCGAGTGGCTTGACCAGAACACCATGCCGATGACCGCAATCAGGTTCGGGATGGCAAGGAGGAAACCCACATTCATGACTGAAAAGCCAAGGCCCTTGACGATGAGCGGGGCCCAGAAGCCAACCGTGTAGAGGCCTGCAGAGGTGCCAAAGTATGCGAGGGAAAGCGCGAGGACCTTCCAATCCGCCAAAGCACGCAAGGTGCTGTGGCTGCGCGTATCCTTTATGCCGGCTTGCTCCTGCGCGATCGCTTGCGAGAGCCAACTGCGCTCTTCAACGGTGAGCCAGGCGGCGTCGGCAGGACGATCGCTGAGAAAGTGATATGTGATCAGTCCCAGCACCACCGCGGGAAAACCTTCGGCAATGAAAAGCCACTGCCATCCCCTCAAACCCAGCAAGCCATTGAGTTGCATCAAGACACCTGAGATTGGCGAGCCTATAAGCCCGGCGGCCGGCGCGGCGGCCATAAACATCGCAGTCACCGTCGAGCGATGATGCGAGGGAAACCAGTAGCTGAGGTAAAGGATGATTCCCGGGAAAAAGCCGGCTTCTGCCAGGCCGAGCAGGAATCTCAGTAGATAAAAGCTGATCGGGCCTCGAGTGAATGCCATTGCGATCGAGACAAGACCCCAGGTGAACATCACCCGCCCAATCCAGAAACGTGCTCCCACTTTGTGCAGAATGATTGTCGAGGGCACTTCAAACATAAAGTAGCCAAGAAAGAAGATGCCCGAACCAAGGCCGAACATCTGCGTCGTCAGGCCCACATCCTTGTTCATAGTCAGAGCTGCGAATCCTACGTTGATCCTGTCAAGAAATGCTACGAAATAAAGCAGCATCAGGAACGGAATCAGTCTCCAGGTGATCTTGCGAATCGCTTGTTTTTCCAGGGAGCTGTCAGCAGGTTTTGCGATGTTGCTCATCCTCACCCTTTGGCAATTGGTCCAGCCTCAAACGTTGGACTTCTTGATTGTACCGGTGGACTTGGGATGCGGCTCGATCGGCAAGGTCCGAAACCATTCAGGGCTTTTGCTCTGCGGCACAGGCAGCCAGGCCGAGGATTAATCCCGGCAATCCTACGCCCGAACCAATAGACGCTCAGCTTAGCGACACCCGTTTCATACCCGACAGTGCTTCCCGGCTTCCTTCAAGCTGTTGGCGAAGCTATTCGGTGTCGTTTGGGCTGCTGAAGGTAAGTTTGAGCGGGATGCGCTCGCCGATGTGAAACGTGCTTTGCCCGCCTGTGGTTTGAAAACTCAGAGCAGCTTGATCCTGTTGTGCGCTCAGCGGCAAGGCCGCAAGCATCAGAGCTGCCCAGAGCGATTGAAGATAAAGAAGGGTCCTTATCTTGCGCATATCCAGATAATTTTCCTGA
>Ga0182018_10004187_pt1 | contig 12357 bp, 6 predicted proteins | sample 812P2MmetaG_FD_120490 | JGI IMG/M metagenome (GOLD analysis project Ga0182018, IMG submission 120490) | Permafrost microbial communities from Stordalen Mire, Sweden - 812P2M metaG | ecosystem: Environmental > Terrestrial > Soil > Wetlands > Permafrost | place: Sweden: Stordalen | collected...
ATCATCGAAATACCGCGCGGCTCGCTCGACACGCAGCAGTTGATGCCCGGAGTGGGCGACTTCTTGCCGTTGAGCGGAGTGAAGTAGCAGATGTCTCCGTTGTGCGGGTCCTGCGCGCCCAGAAGCGCATTGTAAACCGTGTGCTCCAGTTGGTCCGCGTATTGCGGCCGGCCGGTGGCCCGCAGCAACTGCCAGGTGAGTTGCAGGAAGGTAACGGTGGCGCAGCCTTCGCCGACGTTGGCCGCTTCCTCTCCAGGCAGCACGAAGTCGTCCTGAAAATGCTCGCTGGAGCTGGTGGTTCCGGTAACGTAGAGCCGGTGCGCGACAATATCCTTCCAGGCGATCTCGGCCGGCCTCAGATACTCCGCCTTACCGGTGATTCGATACAACTCCATCAGCCCTACAAGATTCGACATCATCTCGTACGCCTTGGCGTTGGCCGTCCGGAAGACGCTACCCGTCGATAGCAGGGAGGCGGCGATCCCGGACCCGTTGGGTTGGTCCCAGGAGCGAACCAGGTAATCGCAGAAATCCAGATATTTGCGATCGCCGGTAAAGCGGTAGAGGTTGACCATGGCTTCCAGCACGCTGGTGGCCGCCATGCCGACGTGGGTGCCGGCGGCAATGATATCGCGCTGTCCGGGGCCTGTACCGAAGGTGCGCGCCAGCAGGTCGCCGATCTTCCGCGAGGCGTCGAGCGCGGGCTCGTAACCGGTGGCCTGATAGTAGCTCACGAGACCCAGCAAGTCATACTTGTGAACCCACACGTCCCAGCTCGTCCAGCGTTTGTCGTCGGTGTAAGTGCCGAGATAGCCGTCGGGAAGCTGGGCGGCAATCAGGCTGCGTGCCACGCGGTCCATCAACGTTTTCAGGCGCTGGTCGCCGGTGTAGAGCCAGGTGTTGGCCGCGGCGTGCAGGAACTTGCCGGCGTGTTCGCCCGCCCAATCCTGCGGGCCGGGACGGTGCTGGAAACAATCGAGGAGGGCCTTCTCGTCGACCCGCAGCAGACGGCCTTCCAGGTTGACGCGCATGCGGTCGCCCAGAATGCCTTCGATGCGTTGGCGTTCGAAGGAAGCCGGAATGAACTGGTCGGCGATCTTATCCGCGACGACCGGAGATTTTGTGGCCGGTCCCGCGAAAACAGGCAGGGCCAGCAGCGCTGCAACAATCGGGATACGCATAGTTTCGAGGCGGGATTTCCATTTTGGTCCCGTTGCCCACTGAGTATACACACAATTTCACTGGCCGCCTCTACCGCATTCGATTGCCATGACTCCCTACCCGCTAATATCCACCCGCACACCGTCCGGCGCTTTCACATAATCGAAGACCCGCCGCGCATCCTCCATGTGCCACTTGAGTTCGACGATGCCGCCGGGATGGGGCCATGCTCCTTCCGCCGCGGTGACACCGTGGGCCTGCACGCGAATCTCGATATGGCTCAGATCCGGCGCGGCGGGATAGTGGACGCCCAGCAGGTACTTCGAGAGATAGTAGACCGGACTCGCCGACCAGGCGTGGCACAGGCTCTGGTCCAGCGAAAAAAACTCCGGGCAGGTCTTGAAACCTTTTGCCAGGAACAAGCCCCAGCCCTGGCGGATCAAATTCTCGGCCGTGTCCGCGAGACCGGCTTTATACAGACCGTCCAGAATATAGAAGGCAAAGCTGGAGGACACCAGAAAGCCGTCCGTCGCGTCGTAGCCGTTTACAAACAGCGAGCGCAGTTCGCGCCGCACGTATGCTTGAACGGCCGGCAGGCGATCGGGCGCGACGACGCCGGCACGGACCGCGAACAGATTCGAGTGCACCGAGTGCGTACGGCGATCGAGATTGTCGCTGAAACAGCTCTTGCCGGAATTCCAGAAGGCGGCGGGGATGGTGCGCTCCAGAGTCTCGATGCGCCGTTCGATGCGGCGGGCGTCCGCGCTCCGATTGATGGCCTGCGCGAGAACCAGGGCGCTCCGCAACGCGACCAGATAGGCGCAGGTGTAGAAACAGTTGACGCCCTTGGGATCGATGCGGCCTTCGGCGGTTCCGGGATCGCCGCTGAAACCGCCCTGTACTTCCCGCGCGGCCAGCAACAGATCATCGCGCTCGTCCGAGAGTGTGTCGAAAAAGCGGAGGTTCTTCACGATCGCATCCCAATCGCCGCCGATACGCCGTGTGTCTCCGGTGTTTTCGTAGTAGCTTCGATAGCCTTCCACTACGTTCAGCGCGAAGTCGTTGTGAGCGTACTGGCCGGTGTTCGGGTAGATGATCCGAAACCTGCCGGTCGGATCCGGCGATTGCCCGAACAGTTGGAGGCATCGCTGGAACAGAGCGTGATCGCCGTAGAGCGCCAGGTTGTTGTGATACTGAATCACGGTGTCGCGGCCGTACATTCCGCGCTCGCGGGCGGAGCAGTCGTCATAGGCGTCCTCCATGTTGGCGGCCTGGGTGCGCCGGCACATTTCCCAAACATTGTTCAGACCGGCGTCGGAGCAGCGGAAACTGCCCTTCTGACGCGCGGGATAGTTCGCCGCGCGCAGCGACAGAGATTGGAGCACGACATCGCGCGATGCATTGCGCACCGTGGCCGCCAAATATCGCGCGCCGCGTTGCTGGCTTGGAAACCAATCGATCGAGTCCCGGCTTGCCAGCACGCGGTCCCCCAACGGATACCAACTGAAGAGCGCGATGTGCGCTCCATCGCCGGCCAGACGCTCGCCGTAGGTCACGTCGATGGTTGCTCCGCGCACGCCCTCCATGCGGAGGCGCGGAAAGCTGAGGTGCATCACGTCGAGGTCCAACAGCAGCGCGAATCCGTGCGGGTAATCTTCCAGGCGAAACACGTGGCCATCCAGATTCCCGGGAGCGATCGCTTCGACCGGATCGCCGTATCGATCCCAACTGGTCTCGACGCAGGGACTCTGGGCGGGATCGTCGCGCCGGACATCCACCCATTCGCCGACGTCATCCAGCGTCTGGTTGGGGCCAAGCAGCGTGCGGGAATGTTGGAACGCCGCCGGGCTGTTCACATCCTTTGCCGCCGCGAATACCAGGCCGGCCCCGCGCGGGACGGCGAAATACTGATCGAAGCGATCATGAGAGGTCTTCGCCCTGCCGAACAGGCGGTTCCAACCCTGCTGCAGTTTCCAGCGCTGGCTGGCCCGCAGAGGCTGCGCGGCGGACTCGATCGGCTTGGGCGCCGGCGCTCCATTGAGCCAGTGCTCGCCATAACGCACGCCCACCGTGACCGTCTGGTCTTGGGGCGAATGAATCCAGCTCGCGAAATACAGCCATTGCGGGTACTGCGCGCGATCGTCGTCGAGGGCGTGCACAGCGGGAACCGAAAAGGAATACCATTCTTCCGGTTGCAGCAGCGGCCGAATCACCGGCGCCGTGACCAGCGGAACCGCATCGCCGGACATGAAGGGGATGGATCGCGGCGCGAGCGGCCCCCAACTACTCTGCTGAGCCAAGGTAACTTCCACGCTCCAGTGCCGGTCATCGAATGCAGCTTCTTTCCAACCGGGATCTTCTCCGGATTGGTCGAACAGATCCGCCGCATTCAGAGCAAAGCTGAGCGCGGAAGCGTAGCGCGTGTGCGCGGCGGAAGGGGTCGCGCGCCACGATCCACTTCCCGTGTCCAGCGGGATGCGCTCTCCGGATTCGAGCAGAATGCCGCCCCAGGCGATCATTCCTCCCCGCGCCGGCAGGGACTGGAAGGTGTGCATTCCGAAATAGTTCACCTGGACGGCGATGACATTCTTGCCGGGCCTGAGGCGCCGCGCCAGATCGTGGGTATCGAACAGCGGAAAGGCCGGATCGAAGCGCACCGGCCCGAACTCCACGAATTCGCCGTTGACGAAGAGTTGATATCGGGAATCGGCGAACAGGTGGATCTCCGCCGACCGCACCGGCCCCGCGATCTCGAACGAGCGGCGGAACAGGCCGTAGAGGTTGCGCCCGAGGCCCTCGCTGTCATACCAAATATAGCGGGCGGGCTCGTTGGCGGCCCCGCTCGCAGCGCTCCAGCCGGCCGCGACCAGCCCGCTCGACGTCGAAAGCAAGAATTCTCTTCTGTCCATGGACCTTTACCAAATTGATGATAGTACGTTAGGTTGTCTCGAAGCGGCTTCGCGTTGCCGCAAGTACGGTCACGTATTTGCGGCGGTAGTTGAAGCCGTTCACCGAGCCGGGCCCAGATGGCACCCCGTCAAGGAGCGGAGTGCCGGAATACGCGGCGATACTTGCGAAACGAAGTACTTCATAAGGCATGACGGGTGTGTGTTTCACTTAGGTCACCACAAGATCTTTTGCCCGTAGGCCTCGCGTGGCCGCTACCAATAGTGGCGGCCAAAGGGCTACCTGACTCAAGCACATACCCATCTAAGGCATTTCAGAAGTTCACTCAGGGATTCCGGCACTCGGCGCTCGGCGAGAATAGACCATTTCCGCTCACCAAAAGTAACCCGCACGAAGAACACGATTTGCCGTTGGGCAAGAAAACTCGCGAGCATTTTTCGGATTGCTCGCCACCAGCGGCGCCGAGAGGACTAGCGCCGTAGCGGCAATCCATGCATCGGCTGAACTCATTTGACGTCCCTTGTGCGTGCTCTCGTTCCGAACGGTGGCACGTAGAGCACAGCAGGCGGTCGGAACGAAGGACCGGGAAGTGGGCCAGATTAGGCTTCCAGCATGTCGCATTTGCGCGGCCCCCAGTTGGCATCCAGGGCGCCTTGGCGCATCTGGGGCAGAGTCATAAATGAGGTAACCAACTCAAAACCGCGCACCATGTCAACGTGGCGCGGCGCGAATTCAGGATGCCACTTGAAAATGAAGCCGGCGACGTCCGCATCAACGGCCAATCTTGCCGTTGCGATCGGAGGAAAGGTCAACGTGACGCGGGCCGTATGCGGGAGGTGGCGCTCGACTTCCGGCCGTGGCTCCGGACGGCGGGCGTGGAGGCCCGCGGACCAATGCGAGAATGGAACATGGCTTCTCCCCCCAGCGCTTTGGACGCCCGCACTCAGGCGTTTCCCTTCTTGACTGCCGCGCAGATCGATCGCATTCGACCCTCGGGCCATTTGCGTAACGTCCAGCGCGGCGAGATTCTCTTCGCGCCGAACGATACGAATGTTCCGTTCTTCGTGCTGCTCTCGGGCGGGATGGACATCGTGCAACCGGATCTGAACCAGGTCGAGCGCATCGTCACCAGCCATGGTCCCGGCCAATTCACGGGCGAAATGACCATGATCTCGGGGCAGCGGTGTCTGGTCCTCGGGCGCGTGACGGAGCCCGGCGAGTTTCTCGAACTCGGCGGCGACGCGCTGCGGACGCTGGTGGCGAAAGACGCGGAACTGAGCGAGATTCTGATGCGCGCGTTCATTCTACGGCGGATCGCCCTGGTCAACGCCGGCTACGGGAACGTGATCCTGATGGGTTCGCGCCACTCCTCGCAGACGCTGGCGCTGCGCGAGTTCCTCAGCCGCAACGGACACCCTTACACCTATGTCGATCTCGACGCCGACCAAACTTCCCAGGCCCTGCTCGACCGCTTCCACGTGAAGCTGTCGGAAGTGCCGGTGGTCGTCTGCAACGCCCGCAGCGTGTTGCGCAGCCCGTCGATTCAGGAACTGGCGGGCTGCCTGGGCCTCAACAGCAGCATCGACGCCATCCACGTTCGCGATCTCATCATCGTCGGCGCCGGGCCGGCCGGTCTCGCGGCAGCGGTCTATGCGGCGTCGGAAGGCCTCAATGTTCTGATGATCGAGACCACTGCGCCCGGCGGCCAGGCGGGATCCAGCTCCAAGATCGAGAACTATCTGGGATTCCCGACCGGCGTCTCCGGACTGGAACTGGCATCGCGCGCCCTCACGCAGGCTCAGAAATTCGGCGCGAACATGCTGATCGCGCACAGCGTGGTGCGGCTCAACTGCGAACGGCGCCCGTATGAGGTGGTGCTCGACGGTGGAAAGGTCCTGCGGACGCGCGCCATCGTGATCGCCACCGGAGCGCAATACAATAAGCCGGCGCTCGCCAACCTGGCGAATTTCGAAGGCAAGGGAATTTACTACGGCGCCACGTATATCGAGTCGCAGTTGTGCGGCGGCGAAGAGGTGGCCGTGGTGGGCGGCGGCAACTCGGCCGGGCAGGCGGCGGTCTTCATGTCGCAAACCGCGCGCAAGGTGCACATGCTGGTCCGATCGGGGGAGTTATCGAGCACCATGTCGCGCTATCTGATTCAGCGGCTGATGGAGAATCCGCAAATCGAAGTCCATTGGAACACCGAAATCACCGCGCTCGAAGGCGACGGCAGCCTGCGGCGTGTGACCTGGCTTGACAAGAAGACCGGGGCAAGCGAGACCCGCGAGGTGCAGCACGTCTTCGTGATGGCGGGAGCGTCGCCGCGAACCGAGTGGCTGCGCGGGTGCCTGGCGCTCGACGACAAGGGTTTCATCCTGACCGGTCGCGATCTGGAGGCGCCCGGCATTCCGGACGATCATCCGCGATGGCCGCTGGAACGCGGTCCTCTGATGCTCGAAACCAGCTTGCCCGGCGTATTCGCGGTGGGTGACGTGCGGGCGGGGAATGTGAAGCGGGTGGCGTCGGCGGTGGGCGAAGGCGCCATCAGCATTTCTTTGGTGCACCGGGCGCTGGCCGGACTGTAGGGTGCCCGTTGGTAGGGCGGCCGGCCACTTCCCCGAGTGGGACTGCCCGAATCTCTCACCGGGTCGCGCCGATATAGTGGTTCAGGCGCTCCGGCCGACGCCTGGCTGCGACGCACTGTCACTCGCCCGAAGAGCGTCGAGAAGAGTTGCGGCGCTTGCAGACACGAGCGGGGAGTCCGCCTTGGCGGGCAGGCTTTAGCGCCTGAAGCCTATTTGTGCTGCCGAAGCACTCCGCTCGCTTACGGTCGCGGCTCGGTGAGAGGATTGGGGCTTCCCCACCGAGGCGGGCCCAGAAGGGCCATGGGAGTGCCAGTATCCGTTAACGCACCTGCGAAAACGGAGCGCTCGCCTTCGCCTTCCTGCCGCGCGAGGTCGAACCGTTTGCAAAGGTCGGGGTGGGCGATGGCGGGGAAGCACGATCTTGGGTGCCACGGCTTTAGCGAGTTCCGGATCCAATCCCGCGCGGCGCTGGTCCGCCCCTCTTGAAAAAGCGGGTGGCGCGCCGAAAACCGCGGCCACCCCGGCAAACGGCGGAGGGTTCCGAAGGCCGGGAAGCGGGCCGTTCCCGTTTTGGTCTTTGGCGGCGGACTAGCAGAGAGCGGCCATCAAGGCGCCGCGAGCGGTGGAATTCAGCGGATCGGCGGACAATCGCACTTCCGACAGCCGGACCGGGAATTCCGACGTTTTCAGGGCGGAGGTGAAATGCTCCAGAAAGCCCTTCGGCATGACCGTGCCGCCGCTCAACACCAGCGGGATTGCCTGATCCAGCTTGGGCAGCCGCTGGGTCGCCGAGATGTGAGTGCGCAGCGCGCCGGTGAGGTTGTTGATCATCTCCCGGTAATACACCGTCAGCGCATTGGCAGTCCGATCGGCGGTCAGACCATTCAGCCGGAATGCCTGCTCCTTGAGTACGCGCAAGCGCGTGGCAAGATCGCCCGTGACCGCGGCGGCCTGGTTGTCGATGAAGTCCCCGGCCTTGAGCACCGCGAAACTGAGTACCGGCACAGACAACACCGCCAGGCAGGCATTGCACAGTCCGCTGCCGCACGAAACTCCGATGCCGGTGAAGTTGGAGGTCCCCAGCTCGCCGAAGACCACCGCCAGACCCTCCTGAATTGAGGTCGGCGCGTAGCCCAGTTCGGTCAGAATCAGCCTCATCGAGGCCTCATGGTAGGCGATGCCGCCGTCCCCTTCGTCAGTGGCCGCGGGCACGCTGAAGTAGACCTTCTGGCCCTCGGTGGCCGCCGGTCCGAGCAGCTTGCCGATGATTCTCCGGAGCACCGCCAGACTGTGCGGTTCGTGAGGGTTGAGGACACCGTTGGCCATCGGCCGGCGGGTCTCCACGTGAAATACCTCCGCGAATTTCTGGGCGTCGTTGCCGGCCACCACGATGTCCTGCCCCTGCACCTCATGGAACACGTTTTCGCGCTGCAGGAGGCTCTCCGCCAGCTTCGAATACGGTATCGTCAGAAATGCGTTGAGCTGGGAATCGTACTGATATTTCTTGTCCGCGTTGCGCGCCACCACGATCCGGCTGGTACCGATATCGAGGCCCAGCGCTTGCGTATATTCTTGTTCGGCGTTGTTCATGAATCGTCTCCTAATCCTTACTCGAACGACAGAGAGTCTTCTCGCTGAAGCTTCTCGGAAAAGCGCTTTAGTCGATTAATTTCGCTTCGTTCCAGCGGCCGGTCACGGGCGGTCGACCGGATCCACACGGACAGACCGAAAACCACCAGGCAGGCTGATGCGACAATCACGGCTTCTACCTCCGTGGCACGGCCACTCGTTCCAGCACCGCGGTTAGGCTGTTTGCGCTGCCATTCGAGCCATTGCCTTGCGGCACGCAAAATGTGGCCGCATCGGTGATGCGCTGCGATTCCTGCTGCTTGCGCTTCTGCCAGGCGCGAAAATTGTCCTGCTCCTGCGCCACCTGGTCCGAATTGGTCTGAATGCGGGACATGTACTGGCTGGTCAAGCGCTCCAGTTCGGCATGCAGCTTGTTGTTTTCTTCGGCCTTGGCTGCCTCGAAGGTCTTGATTTGCTCCTGCCGCTTTTCTTCGTACTCGTCCAGTGCGCGATTGCGGGTAACCGCATCCTGCAGCAGGTCACCGATCTCCGCTTCGGCGGCTTCCAGCGCCATCATGAGCGAATTCCGCTTGGAATCCGGCGTCATGTCGGCCAAGTGCTTGCTATTCAACATCTCCACAACCTTCAGAATGGAGTAGTTTTTGCCTGGGGCCTTGATCCCCGAGCAGGCGTAAATCTCCTCGAAGGATTCCAATACGGGTGCGACCCCTTTGGCCGCGCCGGCAACTCCGTTGCCGGGTCTTTCGGACTCGCGTTGCAGGGCTGTGGATAACTTCGCCACACCATTTGGATGAACCGCTGAGCCGTTTCGGCCTGTTAAAGGTGTCTCGTTCTCGCTGGAGGAGAACTGGAACATTCGTTTGAACATGTATGACCTCCCACACTTTCGCCTAATCCAAGAGTTGCCTGTCAGTCTGCCTGTACACTTTGGTAGTACCTCCAGGGGCAAATTTTTCTCACAGAACTTCAGATCGGATCATGCGCTGCGAAACCTTAGAACTGTTTGCAAGAATAATGAACTTCGTTTTGCACTAAGGTTCCGGTAGTAGCCCGCCGATATTAAGCGGTAGGTATATGGGGAGCGAACAACCGACTCAGGCCTGTCCAAAGCCGTGGGTTGACTGGTGTGCTCACCGGATCGGCGATCCGGTGTCACGCCTGAGATTCTTGCAGGCGATCACGCCGTTAAGCGCGGTTCCGCAGGTGCGCAGGTCATTCTCCCGCCTCGGCCTGGCTGCGGTTCTGCTCTTGGCGGTTTTGGGTTCGTTTTTCGCGATCCGAGGCTCGGCGCGGCCGAAAACCGTGGCTGCGGCGGCTCCCAGAACGCCGGTTCCGGAAGCTCCGACATCTCCGGTGTCGAAGGTTTGGCTGGTGGATAAGTCCACAGATTCAGAGACTTACAGCAACGGGCTACGCATCGACACCAGCTTCGAGGCCGCCAACCATTCCCGTTCCTATCTGGTTTTCGCGGTGGATCGGCCCGACGACAGCGCCGGCGTGCAACGGAATCAGCCGGCCGGCATCGTCTTTCATACCACCGAGAGCCGGCAGGCCCCTTTTGAGGCCGGCGCCAATTCCGCACTGAAGCGGATTGGCGAATCGCTGCTGGACTTTGTGCGCCGCAAGCATGCCTACCATTTCCTGATCGACCGCTTCGGCCGGGTCTACCGCATCGTGCCCGAAAGCGACGCCGCCAATCATGCCGGGTATTCGGTCTGGTCCGACGATGACTGGCTCTACCTGAATCTGAACGAAAGTTTCCTGGGAATCTCGTTCGAGGCCCAAACGGAACCGGGGCAGGTGGAGTCGACCGTCAGCCCTGCCCAGGTGCGTTCGGCCGCCATGTTGACCGAAATGCTCCGCGACCGTTACGGCATATCGCCGAAAGATTGCGTCACCCACGCCCAGGTATCGGTGAACCCGGACAACATGCGGGTGGGCTATCACACCGACTGGGCGTCGAGTTTTCCTTTTGCACAGTTGGGTTTACCGGATAATTACGCCCGTCCTCTGCCGGCTCTGACGGACTTTGGGTTCGAATATGACGCGACGTTCACACGTTGGGCGGGCACGCGGCTCTACGCCGGGGTGGAACTGGCGGAACAGGAACTCGACCGGAGCGCCACGGAGTCCGGCGTGACAACCGTATCCTTAAGAAAGATGCTCCAGAAGAGGTATCGCGCCCGCTTGGCCGAGGTTCGACGCCTGAATGCCGGCAGCGACGCCTCGGAGGGACCGGCAGCCCCCGCGCCATCGCCTGTCATGAAATAGCCGCTCCCAAGGGTCGGCAATCTTGCGTGCTGCCGTCTTTTCGGGCGGCTCCTTCCGGGGCATGGACGAATCCTCATGCCCCCAAGCGCCGGCCGAGAGCCCTTCCCAGAGTCAGACGCCCCCGCGGCGCGGGTGGCTTGATCCCAAAAACGGCGGTTGAGACGCCGCCGGAACAGTCTTCTCCTTCATCCGCAAGTGCTTATAGCAAAGGCAGTTGTCACCCATTGGGTGAACTGCGCGGCAGTTGAAACTCCAGACAGGCCGCGGACTTGCCGACCGTGCTGAGGGTCAACTGGCGTTTTTCGGTTGATGAGTTGGGCCGCCTCAAAAGCGGTCGGATCACCCCACCGGCACCGCTTTCGGCGAAAAATCCAGCAGCCGACTAGCACCATAGGTGGCATCGAAGCTGACGTCGTTCCACGCGCCCATACCGGTCGGTTCGCCGGTGGCATCGACGCCGGCATGTCTTACACGCTGAACGGCAACTGCCAAGGGACGCTCAGCTCGTCTGGGATGTCGAAGGACCTCCAGGTCTCCAAAAACGGAGGAGATCCATCACTTTCGCGGCGCGGCGCTGGGACCGCGGGTGAGTTGCCTGGAACCACGAAGGCCGTCTGCTCCACAATTCCCTTGGCGGAGCTGTAGGCGAACACCTGGCGAACTTCAACGGCGCCGGCTTGGAGTCCCGCCCGCGGCTCAGTGCGGAGTTGAGCTGATTGCCGGGATGGCACAAGGCATGTTCGGCTCACTGGATCCGGGCCACTCCTGGCTTCGGATTGGGAAAACGCGTCATCACCGCCGGGTCGTGGCCCGGTACGATCAGGCGCGGGTCGGCGGCAAGCTGCTTCATACGATCCTGCGCCCGCAGGTTCGATTCGGCATCCAGGGTGGCGGCGATGGGCACGTGCTTGTCCAGGTTTTCGTAAAGGTACAGGTTGTCGCTGGCCAGCACCACGGTTCCCGCCGCGGTGTTCACCGTCACGAATTGCGAGGCGTAGGTGTGCTTGCCGCCGGTGTAGCAGGAAATGCCGGGCAGGATCTCTTGGGCGTCGCCGTTCACCAGGCCCACACGGCCCTGCGTATTCAGCTTCACCAGCGCCAGCACGTCCTCCGGGTCAATCCCACCGTGGGTCCCGCGCGCCTGCCATGCCGAGCCGGCGTAGTATTCCAACTCGTCCTTCTGGATCCAGGTCCGCGCCTTGGGAAAGAGGTCGACGCCGTCGGCGTGGTCCCAATGCATATGGGTGATTACCAAGTCGGTGATGTCTTCCGGCTTGAGGCCCACGCGCGCGATCGCTTCCGATGGCTTGACGTAGTCCACCGGCTTCCACTGTTTCATGAACCGATCGCGGTAGAATCCCGAATCCACCAGGATATTGCGGCCGTTTCCCTGGACCAGCCAGACCATCATGGCGATATCCATTTTTCGTGAACGGTCGGCGCCCGCCACCAGGCCGGAGACCTGGAAATCGGCGAGCGTGGCGTAGCGAATGGCGTAGACCTCGTACTGGGGCTTGGGCTGCGCCTGCGCATACCCGAGCGCGGCGATCGATAGCAGGAATGGTATCCGCATAAGCTCCACCGATGGTACCAACTCGGACCGGCCAAGGGCGCGTCAAGAAATAACCGCTCCCTTTGGCCGCGGCTCGGAAACGCGCGGTGCCGATACCGAGCCGGGCCCAAAGGGCACCCCACAGGGAGCGGTTGCCGCGAACCGGCACTTAGGGGAGCCGGAACAATACTCTGGACACGGATCGCGGTACGGGTGCTCGAAACGCGCGTGTTTATCCACTCTACGGTATCCGGGCCCGCGTCAAATGTCCAGCTTGTTTATCCGCCGCCC
>Ga0182018_10004188_pt1 | contig 12348 bp, 17 predicted proteins | sample 812P2MmetaG_FD_120490 | JGI IMG/M metagenome (GOLD analysis project Ga0182018, IMG submission 120490) | Permafrost microbial communities from Stordalen Mire, Sweden - 812P2M metaG | ecosystem: Environmental > Terrestrial > Soil > Wetlands > Permafrost | place: Sweden: Stordalen | collected...
TCGAGAAGGTCCCGTTAGCAGCAGGGGCTGATAGCAACCTGCAGAGACTCCTCTAACGAGGCTAAGGCCGAAGTCGAGGAGAGATAACGGGATCGGCGCATGGGTCCGTAAGAGCGATGACTGGGGAGTAATGTCCTCACAGGAGACGGTACACGGCTCCCTGATGCGGGTAACACCTACATCGGGCAAAGGGACTCTGGATCATGGCGGTGCCATGGTTCAGCGAGGTGGTCGGACTCTGAGCCGACATAAGCCTTACGCTGGAGATGGCGCGAGGCCGTGGGCAAACCACGGAAGTCGGGGCGTATGCGAATCAGCGCTTAAACCTCGCCAAGCTGGGAAGGCCCATGGAAGAAATGCCATGGTTCCGAACCGGACCTGGGAAAACCGGCCGTCCGGGATTATCGGGGGGCCCCGCGAAACGCAGCCATGGTGGAATTGTGAACCCGTCTTGCAACCGAAAGGGCAAGTGCGGTAACCCTGCACCTACAGCTGGCGCGCGCGGGTTCTATCCCAACCAATTTCATAACTGGGTGAAGAACCGTTCCGAGAAATGGGGCGCCCCCGTCCTCGATGCTCCCCAAGGTCGTCAAGATGAGTTTGTCGAACCTTATTTTCGCCAGGCCAAACCCGACCAGTTAGTGGTCATCCTCAAAGCCCGAGAGCCTGCCCGCATTCTCACCGCCATCGGGAACAAAAAGGACAATCGCTGGCACCTGCAGTTGGCTCAGCGCTGGGTCATCCAATACAACTTCTACGTCAACGATCGCCACTGGGGCCGAATGTTCGTTCGTCTCTCTCCCTATTTTCCTTTCTCTGCACGCGTCTGTCTCAACCAACATCACTGGCTCGCCCTGCGCATGCAGCAAGAGAACATCGACTTTCAGCAAACCACCAACGCCTTCCTGCGTTGCCGCGATCCCCAGCGACTTCAAGAACTCGCCGATTCTCTGACCGCGCACGATCTACTCGTCTGCGCCCGCAAGTGGCTGAACGGCTTCACTCCCTCCTTTACCGAAAAGGAGCGCAAACAAGCCGGCTGTCAGCATCGCCTCTTCTTTGCTCAGGCGCCGAGCTGCCCTCGATGCCCTGGGGGAGCGACTCCTGGACGCCAACCGCACGATCGGGCAGCCCAACAAAATCACCGTGATCTTTGGCCGCAAGATCACCCAACACTATCGCGGGAAACTACAGACCGTCCTCGAGGATCTTGATCTACCCAATCCCGTCATTCGCAGCCACTACGGCCATGGCTTCATCAAACAGTACGTCCGCCATCATCTCCTGCTGCGCACCGAGCCCGCTACCAACAATGTCAACGACTACGCCGTCAACAAAGCCATCGACCACCTGCCCGAACTTCGAACCAAGCTTTCTTCCGTCATCGACAACTATCACAATGTCCAGCAGGACATTCTGGAAACCTTCGTCGATCGCGGCCAGCTCCGGCAACTCAGCCAACCCACTATCCTCCCCAGCGGGAGACGGATTCCCGGGTTGAAGCTCGATCATCCTCGCCAACTCGCCTTAATGCACGCCTTACTGCGCTTCTCCCACATCCCCGCCGAAAGCACCTTTACCACCGCAGAACTGCATCCCCAAGCCGCCGAGGCCCTGGGTTGCTCTACCACTGACTACCGCCTCTCCTCCTTGCGCTACGACCTGTCCAAGCTGAGGGCTAAGGGCTTGGTGGAAAAGATTCCTCACTCCCGGCGCTACCGCCTCCTGCCCAACGGCTACCGCATCTGCTTAGTTTTCCTCAAATTATTTGAACGCATCTACGCTCCACTCACCGCTGGACTACTTCCGCCTTTTCCCGCAGACAAACAACTACAGCAGCACCGCCTCTCTCAACTCGATCGTCTCTACCAGAAGGTCACCAACGCTCTCGATCTTCTTCTCCATGCCGTCGGCCTCAAAGCCGCTTGATTATGAACGCAACGAGAACAAAATCTTCGTTTCACTATGAATAAGCAACTAAGATCGGCCACCAAGTCGGGCTCAAGATCGTGGTCGCGCCCGCGCTGAAGTGTCCTTGAAGGCGGCCCCGGCGTTGGCGCGGCTACGCTGGCGACCGATGTTCTGCCCGACTTCCGCCGTTTCCAGTTGGACCGGGACATTGTCCTGATCGACCAACTCGGTACTGGCGATTCCAACCCGTTGAACTGCAAGCCGGAAGATCGACCTGGGGCGATTACGTGGCGCAGTACTTGAAGAACTCGAAGCATTTCGTTGTGCCCGGGGCTGGGTATGGCAGCACTACGCGCGGCTGCGTGCCGCAACTCATCCTCAAGCTGTTGGATCAAGCCAGCGTCAGAGATCTGGACCCGGCGTGTTTACAATCGCAGCGCCGGCCTCCATTTTTTTTGAACTATACCGGAGGCGATCAGCCATGATCGAATCCGGGGCCTGCGCAAGAAGTTTGGCAACGTTGAGGCTGTTCGGGATGTCAGCTTCAGCGCGGGCGATGGGACGGTGGTTGGGCTTTTGGGACCGAACGGGGCGGGAAAGACCACAACGCTTCGAATGTTGTCGAGACTGATGCACCCGGATGCGGGCACCATTCGGGTGGACAACGCCGGCGTGGTGGCGGATCCGATTGGCGTGCAGACACACATGGGTCTTCTGCCCGACTTGTGCGGGCGCCGTCGCGATTCACGTTCTTAGAATGCCAGGGTGAGTCAGCTATTTTATATCGACAGTTGGCTAAGTGTCGATGTATACTAACTGCGCGCGGATGTCCTGTCGAGCAATCTGACCAACGCGAGGCACTCAATTCGTTTTGTTTGGAGGGAACTTTGGCAACCGGAGTGGTTCGCCGCCAGATCGGGCGTTGGGCATCGATTCAATACTTTGCGGTAATAAAAAGGAGACTTCCATGACACTCAACCGCTGGAAATTCAGACGCTGGACATCGAAAGGATGGACTGTTTGTGCCATCGCCCTGGTTTCCTTTGCCGCTGGATCGCTCACTACTGCCCGCTTGATGCACGTGAATCAAGTGAGGGCCGATAGTAATCGCGTCTTCGAGCTTCGCGTTTATCATGCGGTGCCGGGCAAACTGCCGGCGCTGGAGTCACGGTTTCGCGACACGACTTCAAAGCTGCTCGCCAAACACGATCTGAAGGTCTTGGGTTATTGGATACCCGAGGGTGCTCCGGCCTGGGACAATACATTCGTCGATATCTTGGCGTATTCCAGCCGGGAGGAAGCGAACAGGAACTGGAAAACGTTTGTGGCGGACCCGGAGTTTCAAGATGTAATCAAATCCGAGCAAGCCAACAAGCTGGTGGAGAAAGAGGACTCGACGTACATGCATCCGACGGATTTTTCGCCGATGAAGTAGCGCCATTGGATTCGTTGCGATAGGGTAGCCCATTATCAATAACAGCAACGGGGTGGTACATGCGCCGCCGCGGCGCATCTCTCCCGCCGGTTGACCGGAAGGTGCCAGCGCTGAAAGGCCGCATCTGACTTGTCCCCGAGGGCAAGGTTCATCACGCCACGATCTGGGGCCAGCGTATTCGGATCGGGCTGCAGGAGCGGGATTTAATAGCGCATCCCGCCCCGCCGCGGGCTTTCGCTTTGTGGGCACAGTTTCATGCGTGTACTTTACACGCCTAGTAAGGAGGCTCCATGTCCAAGTCGCTCCGTTCTCAGTTGGTTATCGCAATTTTTATCGCCTCCGTCGTCTCGCTTTGCTCCCAAACTGCACCGCCGGCCGATCTGGATGCCTACGTCGCCAATTCCATGAAGACCTTCGAGGTGCCGGGGATGGCTGTAGCCATAGTGAAAAACGGTAAGATCGTGGCCGCGAAAGGCTACGGCGTGCGCAAGCTGGGCGGTCCCTCGCAGGTCGATGAGTACACCATGTTCGGCATCGCATCGATCACCAAGGCCTTCACCACCGCCGCTCTCGCCACGCTGGTGGACGCGGGTAAACTCTCTTGGGACGATCCCGTGTATCAACGACTTCCCGGCTTCGTGATGTATGATCCGTATGTTTCTCGCGAGATTACCATCCGCGATCTGCTCACCCACCGTAGCGGCTTGGGATTGAGCGAGGGCGATCTGCTGTGGTGGCCGCCCACTACTTACACACGCGAGGAGATCGTTTACAAGCTGCGCTTCTTGAAGCCCGCCTCCAGCTTCCGCAGCCTGTCTTACGACAGCCTGCTCTTCATGACGGCCGGCCAGATCATTCCCGCCGCGACCGGAACTTCGTGGGAAGACTATATTCGCCGGAGCATCTTCGCGCCGCTTGGCATGAACAACTCCAATGTAAGCAACACCGAGTTCAAACCCGGCGACAACTATTCCTTCCCGCACGAGCGCGTGGACGGCAAGCTGCAGGTGACTCATTTCGAAGCGCTCGACAACATGGGCCCGGCAGGTTCAATTAATTCTTGCGCAGCCGACATGGCGAAATGGATGCAATTGCAGCTCAACCGTGGAAAGTTTCCCGACCGCGACGGCTACCTGTTCAGCGAGCAGCAATCGAAGGAAATGTGGTCACCGCAGACGATTCTTCCGGTCGACGATCCACCGCCTCCTTTGGCGCGACTGAAACCAACATTCGCGGACTACGCATTGGGTTGGGTTCTGGAGGACTATCACGGCCGTAAACTCGTAGGACACTACGGCATCATTGAGGGCTTTGTTTCCCGAGTAATGCTGGCGCCGGAAGAAAATCTTGGAGTCGTGGTGCTTACCAATGCGGAAGAAGAAGGCGCATTCAACTCCATTCTTTACCACGTGCTTGATTACTATTTCAGCTTGTCGCCTACCGACTGGACCGCCGCATTCAAATCTGTCAGGGATGCGCAGAGTAAGGAAGCAGCGGAAACGATGAAGAAAGCAGAAGGCGCCCGCGCGGCGGATTCCAGGCCTTCTCTGCCGCTGAAGACATATGCCGGCGTTTACACTGACGCCTGGTATGGCCCCATCACCATCCGGCAGGAAAATAGCGGCCTCATCATCACCTTCGATCACACGCCGTCGATGATCGGCGAGTTGCAGCACTGGCAGTACGACACCTTCAAAGCGCACTGGCGTGATCGCACCCTCGAAGACGCGTTTGTCACGTTCTCTCTCAAACCGGACGGCAACATCGAGAGCGCGCGAATGTCGGCTGTCTCTCCGCTGGCGGATTCGAGCTTCGACTATCAGGATTTGCTGCTTAAGCCCCCGGAGAAGAAGTAAAAGCCGCTTCGGGCGTCACATCGCAACCGGGTACGTTCAGCGGATAACCATCGGCAAGGGAAAGCTTTTGCTTCGACGCTGGTTGGCGTTTGAACTACATATAGACAGTTTGCTACAGAAACGAGTGGATATGAGCCGCTTATCAGCCAGCAGCCCTGATGCAAATAAGACAATGTCATCCGAAACGATCGAACGCAAGTCAGGCGCGGCATACCGTTATGTTGTGGTGGATGTTTTCACCCAGCATCCACTTGAAGGAAATCCCCTTGCAGTGTTCCCAAGGGCAGCAAATATGGATGATGTGTTGATGCAGAGAATCGCGAGGGAACTGAATTTAGCGGAAACCGCTTTTGTGGTTCCGACGACTCACGCGGATTGTACGGTGGGAGTCAGAATATTTACGCCAACGAAGGAGATGATTTTCGCAGGTCATCCGACGATCGGCACGGCCTTCGTGCTTATGGAAGAGGGCATCGTGCCTGGGAAAAAGGAATATTTCGTTCTGGAGGAAAAGGTCGGCCCCGTACCGATTCGCGTTGAATGGAGCCGGCGTCCATTACTGTGGCTGCGTACCCCTCCTCTCGACTATGGAGAATTTTACGACCGCGCTGCCTGCGCGAAGGTGCTGGGGCTCACGCTGAAAGATTTCATCGATGTCACTCCTCAGCTTGTGAGTGCAGGAAATCCAACTATCTTAATTCCGCTAAAAGATAAGCATACAGTCGATCGTGCGTTCATTGATCTTCACGGGTTGAGGACCCTCAAGGGCGCCGATCATGAACCTGTGTGCGTTTTCGTTTTCACGCCAACATGCGATGGAGCGTATTCCAGAATGTTCGCGCCTGAATATGGAGTTCCCGAAGATCCTGCGACGGGAAGCTCTACGGGGCCTCTCGCCTCGTTCATGATGCGGCACGGCCTTATATCTGGCGTTTCTGGCAATCGTTTTGTCAGCGAACAAGGCACGAAAATGGGTCGGCGCAGCATACTGCACGTTCATATCGTGGGCCAGAATGGCGTCGATGGTATCGAAGTCGGCGGGCACGTTACGCCTATCGCCGAAGCCACAATGAGGTTGGGGGAACACCGTTGAAAGGCCCGGCCACAATTTCGTTGAAAAAGAGTTTTACGTTGGCGCTTCGGATCAACGGATTAGAAGCACTTGTCTTCCTGGGTGGGAGCGTGCCCCGGAGATGACGAGAGCGCGGGAGTATCCACGAGCCACCACTCCCCCAAGGGCAACCGCCAAATGCGGCGCATTCTCAATCAATGCGCCAACGCTGCGGTCCGGACGAAAGGAAGCATCTTCGAGATCGTGTATCGCCGCCTCGTACTACGCCTGGGACACAATCAGACTATCGGGGCAATTGCCAATCGCCTCTGTCGGCTGATCTGGATAATCTTGCACCGAGGGGTCCGCTACGAGGAACGCGGCCAGGTCGTGTGCGAAAGGTTGAAGCGAACACGCACCGCGCGTATGATCCGGCAGCTTCGAAGCCTCGGCTATCGCGTCGAACCGCTGACTGTTCAAGTCAACCCAGCATGAGACCCAGGGCGGGCGGCAGCGGCGGGATTTTCGACCCTGCCCGTTGCCAGGGCAAAATCGAGGTTTCGGGCACTATCACGAAAGTGACGGGGAGAGCCACATGTCGAGCGAGCTGACCTGACAGCCAAGTGGAGTCAGATGCACATTATCCGATTATTTATCATGTCGATGATTCGCACGTCGAGACTTCACCATAGTCTCCCGGCAACCGCCTCGAAATATCCCCTTTCCACATTGTTCCAGAGTGTCACAGCGGCAATTCTGCATCATTTTTTTTAACAAGCGCCGCACTGTCTTTATCCCATCCATCAAACCATCGAGTTCCGCGAGCTTTCTCCTTGTCAGCTTTTGCCAGCGTTCTGAGGCGCGAGTGACATTGCCGAAACCGAAGAATAGCTGTTGAATTTCATTCAGCGTGAAGCCGGTCTGTCGCGCCCGTTGAATGACTGCGAGCCGGTAAAGCACAGTGGTGTCGTAGCGTCTCTGTCCACTGATTCGCTGGGCGGGAAGAAGTATTCCAATCTGTTCGTAATAGCGGATAGCGGAGGGCTGAAGCCCAACCTGTCGCGCCACTTCGGAAATTGTTAGTAGCGGCATCTGTACATTCTAGGATCGCGGCATTTCGATTGTCACCTCGAATTGACAAATGCTTTTCCCAAATACTTTTTGCCTTAAAGTCGGGTTTAACCTGCACGATGCAGGTAGTGGATCGGTAGGACAAGGCTACCGCCATAAGGAGAACACACATGGGCCAAATGAGATTGATATTCACATTTCTGCTTTTGCTTGGTTGTAGCAGTATAGCGCTGGCACAAACGGACAGACCGGACGGAATGGTTTTTGTGGCGCAAACCGGAACAGCGGTACATCAGCAGCAGGCGGATCAGGGCGCCGCTGCTCTGGACGCACAGCGGGAAAAGCGCGCACTGCAGGTCTTATTTAAGGTCGCACAGACGAAGATCGTGTCTGCCGCTGATGCCATGCCTGCCGACAAGTACGGATTTGCCCCAACGGATGGCGAATTCAAGGGCGTACGAACCTTTGGTCTGGAGGTGAAACATCTCGCAGCGACCAACTGTATCCTGGCGGCCGCCGCGCTGGGAGAGGACCCGCCGACAGACGCAGGAGACGAGACTGGACCCGAGACAGTACGGACTAAAGCGAAGATTCTCGATTACCTGGTTGAGTCATTCGCGCATCTTGGCAAAGCGATCGACGCGATTTCGGCAACAACAATGCGGCGTCAAATCTTCTCCGATCTCGCCTCTCAAGAACGCTGAGGCAACTCGCCTTGCGCTCGCAGTGGAATCGATGATTCATGCGCTTGACCACTACGGACAAATGGTGGAATACCTCCGAATGAACGGAATCGTTCCGCCGGCCAGTCGCCCATAGAGCAGGAATCCAGGGACTTGGGTCTTGATGCCGTTTTCTAAAACGGAGTGAGTGACTTCATTTGCCCTGTGAAGCTTTAGTGCGGGATTTCCGAGTATGCAAGGTGGCCCGCTGAGCCAGCTGAGCCCAGGAATATCGTTTGACTTAAAGTCGGCTTGAAGTTGTACGCTTTTTATCGAGGCGTGCAGCGCAGAAACAATCTGCTCTTCCAAAGGACAATAAACCATGAGAAAGACGAATTGCATAATCGCCCTGATGGTTTTGCTGGCGGGCTCGAGTGCCGCGCACACACAAGCTGGCAAACCGCTTCAGCAACGTACCATCGCGGAAGCCCTGGACTCCTGGATCACGACTGCAGAACAGCACGTGGTGCCGGCTGCCGACGCCATGCCTGAAGATAAGTACTCATTCGCTCCAGACCAAACGTGTGGTGAATTTAAGGGTGTACGTACGTTCGCGCAGCAGTTGAAACACCTAGCTGCAAATAACTATGGAATTGCAGCACTCATCCTGGGGCGAACGCGAACCGCCGACATGGAGAACGAGACCGGGCCCGATTCCGTGAGGACGAAAGCAGAAATCATGGACTACGTGAAAGGTTCCTTCGTGGCTCTGCGCAAGGCTGTTGCTACGATTGACGAAGAGAATGTGGTGCAGCGAACTGCAAGTCCGAGTCAGTGGCAGAAGACGCGTCTTTCGTTCGCGATGGATGCGGTCGCTCATAGCTTTGATCACTACGGTCAGCTTGTGGAATACCTGCGCATGAATAGTGTCGTCCCGCCCGATAGCCGGCCCCAAAAACCTAGGTAATGAGGGCCGAGGATTCTCTCCCATCATTTCGGGTCTGTTGGCTAATGCGCAGCAAATCCAACGATTCCGGACAGATTGTCGGCCTCGAGCGAGTTGGATTCGTGATGAAGGACGGCCAAGTGGTCAGGAATGACCTCGCGTCGCGGTGAAGTTGCAAGCCGGTTTCGCGCTAGACAAAGTCAGGACGTCAGGCTCATGAAGCAGATAGGTATTTTCTTGCTGTTGGCGTCAGTCATATCTTCCTTATCGCGGCGGCCTGGCCAGCAGGCGCAAAAAACGGTTCAGCCGCCAGCCTACCTGAGGCGGGACAAGCCCAGCACCCGGCAGATAAATCCCGGGGCGCAGTTGTTCCCGGAAATTACCGTCAGCATCATAGGCCAAGACCATATGCGCGCCGGCAAGCCGAAATTAGCGGTCGAGGTCTTGAAGCTCAACCTCCTCGCTTATCCCGAGTCGGCCGACGCACACGAGACCCTCGCCGAAGCGTATTTGAAAGATGGACAGAATGATCTGGCACGACAGCATGCTGAAAAAGCATTAGCCCTACTCGATTCTCATGCCGTACCGGCGTCCTCATGGAGCGATACCGAGCCGTACCGCTGCGAGATTCGTCGCGGGGCGCAGAATGTTACTCAAGAAGCTAAGTGCGACCGCGGCGACCACGCCCGCTGTGACGAGTTCGGGGCGCGTGCCGGGAACCGTGTTCCGCGATTACCCGAATTGCCCCGAGATGGTGGTGGTTCCTGCGGCCAGCTTCACCATGGGTTCGTCGGCGTCGGAGAAATCCTTGCTTTTGTCAACTTGATTTGACCCCACCCCAACCTTAGTTGTTAAACTCGTAGAAATACCAGCAGCAGTCGGGGCTGTGGGAAAAGTGGGAATCGCGTGCTCGATTTCCAAGGGCGGTGGGAAGCGAGGAAAACCTGCTGTTGGTTTTTCTCGCTTTCCGGACCGGCTTTTTCCACAGCCCGGCGACCGCCGCGTTTTTGTTTTTGCGAAAAGCATGGATCCTGGGCGGCGAGTCACGGTGCCAAACTGGAGTGGGTTTCTGATGAATCGCCGCGACACCAACACCCAACTGCCAGCTCAAGTAGGCCATCGAGTTGCCCGGCGAGCAATGCCCGCCGGGCAGAACAAAAATAAATAAACGCACTATTGGCTGATCGCCACCCCGTTAAAGGAGCGGACGCCGACTGAGTTGGAGGTCGCCACGGGTGTGAGGTCGCCGTAGGCGTCGATAGCGAAAACAGCCACATAAACGTCGCCGCCCGCGGTGTAAATGACGGCGAGCCACTTGCGATCACGGGACACCGTTATGTCCATCGGCGACCCCGGCAGGGATATCGATTTGTGGAACACCCCGCCGTGGCCGTCGCTGAAGAATATCGAGATAGCCTGAGCGGAGAATTGCCCGTGTACCGCGGGATTCGCTGCTCACGCTCCGCTTACGCAATGGAGTGGCGCAGCAGCCTGTAGTCTTAGACACGTCTATTTTTCCGTATTGCCACCCAAACGTTGCTTTTGACAGACCCAATTAACTATTTGGCAAAACGAATAATTGAGCTGTGCCACATTGTTGTCAGGTCTTCCTCCACAACCCGAAATCCTGATTGCACGACCATTTGCCTCATGCGTCCTGGGGTATTGTCGGAGAAAGCGGGATTCATTTGAGCCAAAATCTTTGTCTTATCTGAATAGTGAATGACAACATTGGCGCTGGGTTTAAGAATCCTTTCCATGTTCTTCAAGTATGCTTCAATTAGCTGTGCATCGAGATGCACAAAACAGCCAAAGCTGAATAGGAAATCAATCGAGCCGTCCTGGATTCCAGGAAAATCAGCGCCGTTGTTCTGGATGAATGTCATATTAGGGGGATTGAAATTCTTCTTCAATTCTTGCAGCAACTCAGGATGGTAATCTACTACGTAGAGCCGGTGAAAGTCGCGCAGGTAGCGGGTCCACCGTCCCCCACCAGGTCCGATTTCTAGCGCCGCTTGATCTGGGTTGACATAGCGAAGAACATATTGGTCCCGAATGAAGGTAAGCGGGCGAATTGTCTCAGGATCGCCCCATTCCATGCCGTACAACGGGTTGGAGAAAAGATCTCGCGCGGCTCTACGCAGCCGACCGAAGAACGAGTTCCGTTCTTTGTACTGCCGCCACATATCGAGATGAAGGGTCCCATTTAGATCCGGCATTTCAAATCCTTTGCATCGTTTTCCTGGCCAGGAAACAGCAAAACAGTATGCTTTACTTGGACGGAAATCGCAATGAACCCATCGGCTGCTTCGGCTGCTGCACAGCCCTGGGACAGCGTCCCAACCTGCATGCCCGGCGTTACCGCGTCGCCTGTCCGCAACCACGTTGAATCGAGCGACTGGGGCAACACCTGTAGGGCGCCTTGCAGCTGTCCATCTAAGAAATGTTGGCCGGATGTAGGGATGATGGGGACGTTGAGACCGGGACCGTGGACTCAACGCAGATGGAGGAAAGTGCAAGCGATAGATAGGGAATCACGAACCATCTGTCTTCCCAATTGGGCAATAGCAAAAAATGGAGGACGGCACAGGTTGTGGAGATGGCCGAAATCAATAGCCGACGAGACTTTCGACAGAGACCGACCAATCCGAGCAGAACAAACCCCAGCAATGGGCTCACCAGCATCCACCGTATTCCGAACCGGAAGCCGGAGACATAGCCGGAGACATAGACTCGCACCGACATGTGCAAATTCATATCGGCAGGAAACCTCGGCGTCCCTGAAAAATTCCGGTAGTAAAGCACTGCAAGCCCGTAATCCCGCGCGAAGTGATTGATGAGCGCCACGGAAAGAACGGATAGCAGTCCGAGCAAAGCCGCCTTCCAGAATTCCAATCGCGACGTGAACCACAAAACCGCGAGGACGGGCAATGCCAGCGCCACACTATCCGTACGCACGAACGTTGAAACCAGCAATAAGAGCAGTCCCGGTAACAGTTTTTCAACTTCGAAGATCAGAAACAATGCACTCATCGCCAGCAGAGTGAAAAGAGCAGCTGCGACCTAATAAAGTAACTGGCGTCGTCAACATTCGTACCCCACAGAACGCTGCCGCGCCATAACTGGGCACATATCTTTGGCACCAAGCGAATACCAGAATCCCGAGTAAAAAGTACGGAACAACAGAGATGAGAACGGCGGCCCGCCGAAGTCCAACGACTAGCGACAGGACGTAAAGCAATTGATTGTAAAGAGGGCGAATGGCGAAGCACGGCAAGAACTCGGTGGAGCTGTCAACATTTTTCGCGCGCATCTGCCGCGAGGCGTCCCCGGTTGGGTCTGTGGTTATTTGGATTCCGAGAAGATCCTCCTGATTGCGCTCGGACATTTTATGAACTTCGGCGTACACCAATTCA
>Ga0182018_10004190_pt1 | contig 12343 bp, 8 predicted proteins | sample 812P2MmetaG_FD_120490 | JGI IMG/M metagenome (GOLD analysis project Ga0182018, IMG submission 120490) | Permafrost microbial communities from Stordalen Mire, Sweden - 812P2M metaG | ecosystem: Environmental > Terrestrial > Soil > Wetlands > Permafrost | place: Sweden: Stordalen | collected...
AGCAGGGGCAGGCACCGGATCGAGAGAGCGATGGCCCCGACGACCTCGTCCACTGGCAACCGGAGTCGGCGTAGCGGCGCGGCGAGCCGGCCGAGCGCCGGAGCCAGATCCGCCAGGGGTGTCGTCCAGCTCACAAGAAAGGCGAGACCGAGGATCTCGATGGCGATTGACCAGAAGAGACCGAATTGCTCGAGGCCACCGAACCCGACTCGCACACCGCCGATATGAACGAACGGTTTGCCACCTGCTCCGACGGCGACGACGAGACCGATGAAGACGATCACGAAAATCCAACGCGGAAGCCGAGGAGAAACGCCCCGTGGCAGCCGCGCAACCAGCCACGCCCCCATGACCATGACGGCTCCGACGCCGACAGCCCGCCAGGTCGGCCAGAGCAGGAGACCAACCGATACGACGGCGAACCACACGAGCTTCGTCCCAGCCCACATTTGGTGAATCGGGCTCGTGCCGGGCACGAAACGGAGGACGTGAAAGTCGCTCATGGCCCGAGCCGACGACCGGCGGGTCCTCCGGCGGGTATCTCCTTGCGACCCCTGGCGTCGCCGCCCCCCCGCTAGGGGTGCGATCGGCGTCATGGCAGGCGAACCAATGTTTCTTCGTCGGTGATGCGACCCTCGTCGAGGTGGATGAGCCGCTCGCCGAGCACCTCGGCGTTGTCGAGGTCGTGAGTGACCGCAACGACGGCCACGCCGGACAGCCGGCGCAGCGACTCGAGCGTACGAGCAAGCGATGTGCGCGCCTCGTCGTCAAGGCCTGCGTACGGCTCGTCGAGCACGATCAGGTCGGGCTGGCGGACGAGCAGGCCGGCAAGGGCGACCCGACGTTGCTCCCCGCCGGACAGATCGTCGACCCGGCGAGATCCCATCTCGTCGGGGTCGAGCCCGACGTCCAGCATGGCGCGGCGCGCTCGCCCCTCGTCGGCGCCGAGCTTCACGTCGGCGAGCACCGTCGGCCGGAGCAGTTGCAGGCGGGCGTGCTGGAACGAGATGCCGACGCGACCGGGGCTGTCGACAATCGGCCCCGCGTCGAGGAGCGCCTCCCCCTCTGTCGGAACGGTGAGTCCCGCCAGCACCCAGGCCAGCGTCGACTTGCCCGATCCGTTCGGCCCCGTGAGCACGACACCTTCCCCACGCCAGAGATCCAGATCGATGCCCTGCAACGCTCGGTGTGCCCACGGCGAGCCCTGCGAGTAGACGTATCCCACCTCAATGAGGCGAACAAGGGGGCGCGTCCCGCGTTTGGCGCCGACCGGGCCGAGCCCGGCGGAGCCGAGGACGGGCCGTCCAGATCGGCTCAGCCGAGCATCGTCAGCGACGGCGGGCGGTCCGGGTGACCCGGATCCGGCGGAGCCAACGGGCGGCGTGGCGGGCCGTTCGACCGACGGCCCTGCGGGGGGCGTGCGGCGGGAGCGGGGGGTGGGTTTCGGGGAGAGAGCGAGGGGGGGCGTGACGGCGGCCGGCACGTGCTCGGACGGCACGGCATCGGCGGCATCACGACCGGCCGTCATCTCGAGCACCTCGTCGGCGACGGCGGCCTCCTCCGACCGGTGGGTCACGTGCACGATCGCCAGCCCGCTCGTTGCGAGCTCCCGCAGGAGCGCCACGACTTCGGTGCGGCCCGGCCGGTCGATCATGGCAGTGGATTCGTCGGACACGAGCAGTTTGGGCGACCGCGCCAGGGCGGCCGCGATCGCCAATCGCTGCAGCTCGCCGCCGGACATCGTGGACGTCTCCCGCTCCTCGAAACCGCTCAGACCGACACGGGCGAGCAGGCGGGCGACGTCCGGGTGCTGGTCGTGCGGCAGACCCCACAGGATGTCGTCCCGCACCCGGACACCGAGCACCTGGCTTTCCGGACGCTGAAAGACGATGGCGGTGCCGCCGATCAGGCCGAGGCCGGCGGGGCCGGGTCGGGAGACGGACCCGTTTCTCGGCTCGATCCGCCCGGCCAGCATGCGCACGAGGGTCGACTTCCCACATCCGTTCGGCCCGACGACAGCCAGGAAGCGACCGGGCACCAACGTCAGGCTCACGTCAGCAAGAGCGTCGCGCTCAGTGCCGGGGTAGCGGTACGACACGTGCTCGAGGTGCACCGGCACGGGGTGCGGCTCCGCCAGTGCCGCGGCTGGGACTGTCACCGGTAGACCGGATCGCTCGACGGCCTCGTCGGCCACGGGTGCCGGCACGTGCCGCCGTACCTCGACGAGCAAGGGCCGGAGTCGTAGGCAACCGAGCGCGACGAGCACCACGACGGCGAATTCGGCGATCGGGAGCGACGCCCACCAGTGGTCGATGACCCAGGTGAGAAGGCTGTTCCCGTTCTTCACGACCGACTCGAGCCCGAAGAGATGCAGCACGTCGCCGATCAGCTTCCAAAATATCCTGAGCTGATCAAATGACAGCTTGCGGTACCCGGGCGAGGCCGCGTCCAAGGCGACGGTCAGCAACGCCAGGGGGACGCCGACGACGACGGCTGTGAACCCGACGGTCGTGAGCGACGACCACCGCCGGCGGAAGGAGATGCCGGTCGCCAACCCGAGGCCGCTGGCGATGGCAACCGGGACCATGATCCCGATCCCTCCGACGAGGCCCGCAACCGTCGAGGCGGCCACTGCCGAGACCAGTCCCGCCCGAAGACGATGCCGAGCCGCCAGGACCGCGAAGGGGACGACGGCGAGCGCCTGGAAGATCCCTGCGATCCCGATCGGGGCGAACCACCCGATCACCTCCATGACAAGAGCGAGATCGCCGAGCACGGCCGCCTCCGCCAGCTCGCTCGGGCGCAGCGGACCGTGCGGACGCGGCGGGCGCAGCTCCGCGGCCGAGCGCTCGGCCGACTGGCTCGCTGTGTTCACGCCGTCAGGCTTGCAGATCAGCCAGGCTCTCGGTGACCACCGGTGCGAGTAGGTGCGCTCGATGCCTGGCTGGCGGGCCTACGAGTCCGGGTCCCGCTCCGGCACGAACCAACTGGCCCAGGTCATCGGAAGTTCTACCAGGCTGAATGTTTGATGGCCTCGGGGACGTCTCGTGAAGGCAACGGCCGGGCGAAGAGGTATCCCTGGGCCTGGTCACAGCCGAGCTCTCGCAAACGTTCGAGCTGATGCTTGGTTTCGATGCCCTCGGCTATGGACCGGAGACCAAGGTTCGCTGCCAGGTCCACGACGGCGGCGACTATGCGGTCGTCTTCGTGGTCGGTTTCGAGGCCCTGCACGAACGTCTGGTCGATCTTTACGAAGGTCAGGGGCAGACGACGGAGGTGGGTGAGCGAGGCGTACCCGGTGCCGAAGTCATCGAGACCGATCTGCACGCCGAGATCCCTGATGCGCCCGAGTTGCTGCAGGATGTCCGGCTGGAGGTCGATGATCGCCGTCTCGATGAGCTCGAGGTGCAACTGCCCCGGGCCGATGCCGGCTTTTTGCAAGGCGTCTCGCACGAGGATGGGAAGGTCTCCACGCTCGAACTGCCGAGACGACAGGTTGACGGCGACGCTCAGGGCGCACTCGGTGAGACCTGCGGGCGCCCAGCTGCGCGCCTCCTGGCAAGCCATTTCGAGCACTTGTGCGCCAAGTGGCACGACAAGACCGCTCTCTTCTGCGACGGGCATGAAGGCAGCAGGGGGCAGGATCGACCCATCGTGGGCGGCAATCCGGGCGAGTGCCTCGAAGCCGGCGACACTTCCGATGGAAAGGTCGATGATGGGTTGGTAGTAGGCGATGACCCGGTCATCGTCCAAGGCCGATTGCAGCATCCGTTGCGCCGTTGACCGCAGTTGGACCTGACTGCGAAGGGCCGCGTCGAAGACCTCGGTACGTCCTCGACCAAGCGATTTTGCCTGGTACATCGCCGTGTCGGCTTCCTTCAGCAAGATCTCCGCTGTCCCTCGTCCCCCGACCGAGACGGAGATGCCGACACTCGCAGCAACACGGTCGGCGTCCGCCGAGGACTCGGGCGGGCGGCTCAACTGGGCGAGCAGACGGTTGCCGATGTCCACGGCGTGCAGGTGGCTGTCGACCTCAGGTGCCAGCACCACGAACTCGTCGCCGCCGATACGAGAGACCGTGTCCACGGGTCGGACTGCCGCCACCAACTGCTGGGCAACCTCTCGCAACACGACATCTCCGGCAGCATGCCCTTGGGTGTCGTTGACCTGCTTGAACCGGTCGAGATCGACGAACAGGACGCCCGTGCACACGTTGGAACCTCTCGAGCGGGCCAGGGCTTGGTCGATGCGGTCGACGAGAAGAGCTCGGTTGGGCAGACCCGTCAGGGCGTCATGTGTCGCCTGCTGGGTGAGGGCGGCCTGAGCGGCTTGCAGGTCGGCCATTCGCTCGGCCTGCGCCTGACTGAGTCGTGCGATCTCGCTGTCTTGGGCCTTCTGGGCACTGAGGTCGGTGAACGTGAGGCAGGTGAGATAGTCGCCTTCCAACTCAAATCGCGCAGCTCCAACCCGGACAGGAACGGCTGCACCGTCTCCGTCGATGAGGTCGAGCTCGACCGTGGCCCCGAGCCCGCCTGGACCCCCGAGGTCCCACCCGGTCGGAACTGCGCCGACGACGAACCTCGCCAGCGGTGACCCCACGATCGTCTCTCTCGAACACGACAGTATTTCTGCGAGTCGTCGATTGGCATACATGATGAGTCCGCGCGACGAGACGGTCGCCGCCCCGTCCCGCATGTTCTCGACGAACATCCGGTACGGCCGGTCGGCGGTTGACAGTGTGAACACACGGTCGCCACCGGCGCCGTCGGAGACCACGAAGGCATCGACCTCGCCAGCTCCGATGGCTCGAAGCATGTCTTCGGCCTCCGCTACCGGAGCCAGAGCACCGAGGGCCGGCGACGGCGCCTCACCTGCCGTCTGACGGGCAGCCCGCCCGCGACGCGTGTCTTCGCCTTCGTCCAGATGGCACTGGAACTCCAGCGCAGGTTGAGCTCCCGATGCGGCAGGCAGGCGAGACGTGCGGTGTCGAGCCGAACCCGGTCGGGGCGTCTTCGGCGACACAAGGGTTCCGAAGTGGGCGCTTGTCAGCTCGCCAACGAGCTCTCCCACGGGCAGCGGCCGGTTCTTGACGAGGGTAGGCGTCGCGAGCACTCCGCTGGCGCGGACGGCGGCAGGGTCCTCATACACATCGACGACCGAGAGGTGATACCGGCCGAAGAGGTGGACCTCACAAAGTTGCCTGGCGTCAGCGATCGCACGCGCCGAGAGATCGGAGGCTCCGCTGACGTAGAGCGTGAACTCGTAGGTTTCGCCCGGCACGCCGCGCTCCTCGACGAGCTGGCTCGACAGCACATCACGCGGCTCGGTCATCGGGCGGATGTCCACTGCAGTTGCAGACCCGCAAGGACGCGTTCGGTGTTGGAAAGGTCACCGATGATCTTGCGAGAAGGTGCCGGAAGCCGGCGGACGAGCGTCGGGATGGCGATGATGTCGTCGCTGCGGGCAAGCGACGGGTACTCAACGAGGTCGATGATCTCAATCTCGTGGCGCCCAGCCAGATGTACTTCGCACAGACTCTTCAGGTTGGCGAGGGCGCGCAGCGACCTGGGTGACTGACCCGCGACATAGAGGCGCAGATACCACACGTCTCCTTGGCCGGGGAGAGCCAGGTCTTCGTCGCCGATGAGGATCATTTTGCACCGACTCGATCCAGGGGTTCGCCGGTGACGGCGCTCGGCACGTCAGCGTCGGCCCGGCGCAGACGGCCCTGCTCGGCGCGCTGCCCTGCCCTGTCTTCGACTCCGGTCGAGCCATGGCTCAGCAACAGCTCCACGCTGTTCGCTTCGTCTTCGAATTCACGCCACAGCGCCGCCGTTTGTGCCTCGACCGATTCGCGCCGCCGTTCCAGGTTGACGCGGCGCTGCTCGAGGTCCTCCAGCCGTGCTGTCCCGTCGGATCGTTCCTTGGCCTCCTGAGCCTGGCGGGCAGAGCCGGTGAGCACGCCCTGCGGCCCGACGTAGACGTTGGCCAACTCGATACCTTGGCCGGTGAGAAGAAACTCGCGAATCTGGTTGGAATGGGCCATTCCGCGGGACTTGCGCACGTACAACACTCGGTTGTGCTCGCCGTTGCCCTCCAGGGTCTTTAAGAGGAGCCACGTATCGACCAGAGAAGCGATCTGCTGCTCGGCCTGTGCCGGCCCTGAGGCGGAGTTCAGGCTTGTGAAAAGGGCGGTCACGCCCTTGGCTTTCAAATAGTCGACCTGACGGGTCAGCATGGCGGCCACCTCGGCATCCGGCGCGATGCGCAGGATGTCCGAGATGGGGTCCTTGACGACCACGGCAGGATCGAATTCGCTGACGTACTTCTGCATGGCGAACAGGTGCGCTTCGAGACCGAGGAGGCTGGGCCGGAAGCAGCGGAACTGCAGCAGGCCGACGTCCACCCATTGCCTCAGATCGATGCCGACCGACGCCATGTTCCGTACGATCTCCGCCTCGGACTCCTCGAAGGCGAAGTACATTGCCCGGTCGCCGCGCCGACAGGCGGCGTCGCAGAACTGCGCCGCCAACGTCGACTTTCCCGTGCCGGCCCCGCCGCTGACAAGGACCGTGCTCCCTTTGTAGAAGCCGCCGTCACCGAGCATGGCGTCAAGGCGGGCCACGCCGGTGGACACCCTCTCCTTCGACACGTTGTGCCGAAGGCCGGGTGAGGTGATGGGGAGGACGGATATGCCTGATTCGCCGATGAGGAACGGGTACTCGTTCGTCCCATGCAGCGAGCCGCGATACTTGAGGATTCGCAGTCTCCGGGTCGAGGTCTGCTCGGTCACACGGTGGTCGAGGACGATCACGCAGTCCGAGACGTACTCTTCGATGCCATGGCGGGTGAGAGTCCCATCGCCGCGCTCGCCGGTGATCACGGCGGTGATCCCCCGATCCTTGAGCCAGCCGAACAGCCGCCCGAGCTCGGCGCGCAAGACCGCCGTGTTCGAGAACGCTCCGAACAGGGTCTCGATGGTGTCGATGACGACGCGCTTGGCGCCGATGGTGTCGATGGCGGCGCCAAGGCGGAGAAAGAGTCCTTCCAGGTCCCAGTCTCCTGTGTCTTCTATCTCGCCAGAAACCACGTTGAGGTGGTCGATCACGAGCTGGCCGTCGGCTTCGAGCTGGGCGAGGTCGAATCCCAGGGAGGCCACGTTGGCGACGAGGTCCCCGGCGAACTCCTCGAACGCCACGAACACTCCTGGCTCGCTGAATTGGGTGATCCCGCGGACGAGGAATTCCATCGCGAGGAGCGTCTTGCCACAACCGGCGGGACCGCAAATGAGGGTCGGGCGACCGCGGGGCAGGCCGCCGCCGGTCACTTCGTCGAGCCCGCTGATGCCCGTCAGAGCCTTCGGAAGTTCGGGAAGTCGGGGGGCCGCGTGACGCGCCGAGTCCAGCTCACGGGCAGCGGTGCCCTTTGGGGCTGTCATGTCTCTGTCCTCTCGTAGAGGCGCCGAACCGGCTTGGGGCGACGATCGGGCGGTCGTGCTTGCCCAAACGTGTCTCACAGAGACCGAGGCCGCGACCGGGTGATAGCGGTGGCGATTTCAACTCTATCACCGTCCGTGGGCGATCGAGCACTATACGTGGTCATCCTCGCAGCGCATGGCACGATACGCTCGTCGCCTGGCCCGGATGGCGGAATGGTAGACGCGGCGGCCTCAAAAGCCGCTGTCCGAGAGGGCGTGCGGGTTCGAGTCCCGCTCCGGGCACGACGACGGACGACAACGGCCGGCGACGCTCACGCCGCCGAATTTCTCGGCTACCGGCCGGCTGTGTCCGAGCTGTCGGCAGGCTGCTGCCGACTCTCGCTGTCGGCAGGCTGCCGGCGTCCTCGCTCGCCGGCGACGACGGCCACGAGTGCCTCGAGCGACGCAAGGCTGTGGCCGTCGACGAAGTCGTCGACGAACGGGAGCGCCGCCGCCATGCCACGTGCGACTGGCTGATAGCCCGGTGAGGCCCTGAGCGGGTTGACCCACACGACCCGGCGAGCGACGCGCCGCAGCCGCCCCATCTCGCGGGCGAGCTCACTCGGGTCGCCTCGATCCCATCCGTCGGACATGATCACGACGACGGCGCCCCTCGCCATGCCGCGATTGCCCCAGCGATCGTTGAAGAACTGAAGGCCGGTGCCCAGGCGAGTGCCGCCGTACCAGTCATCGACGAGCCGGGCGGCGTCGGCGAGAGCTGCGTCAGGGTCCCGCCACGACAGCGCCCGCGTGATTCGTGTGAGTCGGGTCCCGAGGACGAAGATCTCGGTCTCGCCTGTGGCGCGAGCGGACACCGTTGCATGGGCGAAACGCAGGAACGCCCGCGCATAGGGCTGCATCGACCCCGAGATATCGACGATGTAGACCAACCGCCTCGGTCGCTCCGCAGGTCGCCTCCAGGCTCGGCGGATCGCCTCGCCGTCAGAGGCCAGTGCGGCTCGCACGGTCGCCGGCAAGTCGAGGGAGCCGTGCTGGCGCGACGATCGCCGAAGGCGTCGAGAGCGCCGCATCTCGGCGTGGGCTTTCAGCTCGGCCATCAGGCGCCGGGCCTGCGCCCACTCGGGCTCGCCGTAGGCGGCGAAGTCGAGGTGGCGAAGGACTTCGATGGCGCTGTAGCGGACCGAGCGGGTCGGCTCGTCGCTCCTGTGGGGCTGGTCGTCGGAGTCCGGCCCGTCGGCTTCCTCGTCGCCCACGTCGAGCTCGAGGGTGACGGACCTCGGGGAGGAGCGGGCCACAAAACCGTGCCGATTCTCGAAGAACTCGCCGAACACCCGGTCGAAGATGTCGCGGTCCTCCGGACGGCGGACGAGCGTGGCCCTCCCCGCCCAATAGACGTGCTCCCGGTCGTCGAGCCCGACAGCGCCCAAAGCCTTTGCGAAGGTGATCGCCGACCCCACGGGCACGTCGAGGCCCGAACCCCGGAGCAGGCCGGCGAACGAGACGACGAATCGCCCGGGGACTGGCCCGGGTGCGGGTTCGGTGCCCGCCACTGTCGTCGGTTCAGCCACTGCGCAGAACTGCGGCGCGCACGATGTCACTCAGACCCGCGGCGCGTACGCGCTGCTGGTCCTCCTGGTACTTGAGCACGGCGCCGAGGGTGACGTCGATCGTGTGCTCGTCGAGCTCGGTGCGCCCGAGCGCAGCCACGGCGGCCGCCCAATCGATCGTCTCGGCCACGCCCGGAGGCTTGTAGAGCCCGAGCCCGCGCAGCGTCGCCGCCGCCGCCGCGATCTGACGTGCGAGCCGTCCGAGGGCCTGAGGCGCCCGGATTCCGATGATCTCCACCTCCCGCTCGAAGGCGGGGTGTTCGACCCAGTGGTAGAGGCATCGCCGCTTCAGCGCGTCGTGGACGTCACGCGTCCGGTTCGACGTCAGGACCACCACGGGCGGCACGATGGCGCGCACAGTGCCGAGCTCGGGCACGGTGACGGCGTACTCGGAGAGGATCTCGAGGAGCAATGCTTCGAACTCGTCGTCGGCGCGGTCGATCTCGTCTACGAGCAATACCGGCGGCGGGCCGTCGACCGGCTCAAGTGCTCGCAGGAGCGGGCGGCGCACAAGGAAGCGCTCGGAATAGATCTCGTCCTCAGCCGCCCGAGCCGATCCCTCGCTCGCCTCGACAGCCCGCAGGTGCAAGAGCTGGCGGGCGTAGTCCCACTCGTAGGCGGCTTGGGCAAGATTGATGCCCTCGTAACACTGCAAACGCAGGAGCGCTCCACCGGTCCAGTCGGCGATCACTTTGGCGACCTCGGTCTTGCCGACGCCGGCCTCGCCCTCGAGAAAGAGCGGTCGGCGAAGCGTCATGGCGAGAAAGATCGCCGTCGCGAGACCTTCGTCGGCGAGGTACTTGTGGTCGGCGAGCGCCTTCGACACATCCTCGACCGAGAGCGGCGCCAACGTAGACATTGGGCGTCAGATTAGGGCCTCGCCGGTCCCGGTCCTCTTTCAGTCCTTCCGACCGTGTCGTCCCGAGGTTCAGACCGTGTCGGCCCGAGGTCTCAGCCGTGCCGGCTGGAGGCCTCCTCGATGGCGCGGCGGACGAGCACGGCGGCAAGGTGACGCCGGTATTCGGGGCTGGCGTTCAAGTCGCCTGGCGGCTCGAGGCCGTCGGCGGCGTGGGCAGCAGCGTCCGATGCCGAGGCGCCTCCCGCGAGCGCTTCCTCTGCCCCGGTCGAGCGGAGCGGTGTCGAGCCCATGTTGACGAGGCCGATCCTCGTCGAACCGTTGCTCACGGCGGCGACGCCGACGATCGCCCAGTCCTGCGCCCGGCGGTTGAACTTCTGGAAGGACCAGCCGGCGCCGGCTGCCTTCGGCACGAGGATCTCCACGAGCACCTCATCGGCTTCGAGAGCCGTCTCGAGAAACCCACGGAAGAACTCACCCGCCCCGATGCGCCGCTCCCCGTTCGGGCCGGCGATCACGAAGGTGGCATCGAGCGCCAGACACGCCGCCGGGAGGTCAGAGGCCGGGTCGCCGTGGGCGATCGAGCCGCCGATCGTCCCCCGATGCCGCACCTGAGGATCCCCGACCTGACCAGCGACGTGGGCGACAAGGGGCGCTTCGCGCTGCAGCAGCGAGCTGCCGGCGACGTCGAGGTGCCGCGTGAGGGCTCCGATGGCGATGGCGTCGCCGGCCTCGCGGACGTAGGAGAGGTCGTGCAGTCCGCCGATGTCGATGAGCAAGGACGGCGACGCCAGTCGGAGCTTCATGAGCGGCAGCAGTGAGTGGCCCCCGGCCAGCAGCTTGGCGTCACCGCCACCTTCGGAGAGCAGCCTGACCGCCTCGTCGACGGAACCTGCCACTTGGTAGTCGAATGATGCAGGGATCATCGTTTCCGCGCCTCCTCGATCGCCCGCCAGACCCGCTCAGGGGTTGCGGGCATCTCCATGTCGTCGATCCCGAATGGCTGCAGTGCGTCGCAGATGGCGTTGATGACACAGGGGGCCGACCCGATGGTCCCGGCCTCGCCAACGCCTTTCACGCCAAGCAGGTTCGTCGGGCTTGGCGTCACCGTCGTTCCGGTCACGAAACTCGGGAGCTCCGATGCCGCCGGCACCAGGTAGTCCATGAGCGTGCTCGTGAGGAGGTTGCCGTCATCGTCGTACAGGGCCTCCTCGAACAGCGCCTGAGCGATCCCCTGCACGACGCCGCCATGGACCTGACCCTCGACGATGAGCGGGTTGACCTGGTTGCCGCAGTCGTCGACGGCGATGTAGGCCCGCAGCTCGACGCGGCCCGTATCGGTGTCGACCTCGACGACAGCGACATGGGTACCGAACGGGAACGTGAAGTTGGGCGGGTCGAAATGCGACGACGCCTCCAGGTTCGGCTCGAGGCCGTCCGGAAGGTTGTGGGCGGTAAAGGCCTCGAACGCCACCGCTGCCAACTGCATTGCGCGGTCGGGCGAGCCCTTCACGCTGAAGCTTCCTCCGACGAAGTCGAGGTCCTCCTCTGCGACCTCGAGCTGGTGGGCGGCGATGAGGCGGGCTTTGTCGACAACGCGGTCGGTGGCGATGGCGACGGCGACGCCGCCGACGGCGAGGGACCGCGAGCCGTAGGTGTCGAGTCCGTAGGGGGCGATGGCGGTGTCCGAGTGGAGCACGTCGACGTCGTCAGGGCTCATCCCGAGCCGATCGGCCACGATCATCGACCACGACGTCTCATGGCCTTGGCCGTGCGGCGCCGTCCCCGTGACGACCTGCACCTTTCCCGTCGGCAGCAGCCTGACGGTGGCCGCCTCCCAGCCTCCGGCGGAGTAGTTGAGCGAGGCCAGCACCCTCGACGGCGCGAGGCCGCACATCTCCATGTAGGAAGACAGCCCGATGCCCAGCTGGGTCGTGTCACCTTCGGCTCGGCGACGCGCCTGCTCGGCCCGGAGCTCGGTGTAGCCCGCCAGCTCGAGCGCCTTGTCGAGGGCCGCCTCGTACGCTCCGCTGTCGTACACGAGGCCGGCCGCCGAGCTGTAGGGGAACTGTTCGGGCCCGACGTAGTTGCGACGCCGGATCTCCACTGCGTCCACACCGACCTTGGCGGCGAGCGCCTCGATCGCTCGCTCGATGGCGTAGGTGGCCTCCGGCCGACCTGCGCCCCGGTACGCATCGGTCGGAGTCTTCGTCGTGAACACCGACGTGCAGGAGAAGGAGTACACCGGGACGTCGTAGACGCCGCTGTAGAGGAACGCCCCGAGCAGCGGGATACCCGGAGTGACCAGTTGGAGGTAGGCACCCATGTCGGCGAGCAGCTTCACCTTCACGGCGGTGATCTTGCCGTCAGCGTCAGCCGCCACGTCGATGTCCTGGATCTGGCCGCGACCCTGGATCGTCGCCTGGGTTCCCTCGGAACGGC
>Ga0182018_10004191_pt1 | contig 12337 bp, 12 predicted proteins | sample 812P2MmetaG_FD_120490 | JGI IMG/M metagenome (GOLD analysis project Ga0182018, IMG submission 120490) | Permafrost microbial communities from Stordalen Mire, Sweden - 812P2M metaG | ecosystem: Environmental > Terrestrial > Soil > Wetlands > Permafrost | place: Sweden: Stordalen | collected...
ACGCTCCGATAATTTTACCGGCTTTGGAAAACGACCCGATTTTACCCCTTCCCACCAGCACGTTTTGCCAAGCGGTATCACCGTCAAAACTTGAGCCAAACGGACGAAGCCCGTTTCAGGAATCGTAAACTGCATAACCAACCTCCCTTAAAAAATTAAACCAAAAAAAGCGCCCACTGCGTTACCCCTAATGTTTTTTGCCCGCGCCGGTCGAACCGCCCTCGGTGACTTTGATCTCCATTGACTCGATAAAAGCCGCCGTTTCGTCTGTGGGTTTTTTCCAGCGTTCAGGGTCGAATTCCTGAATGTAATCGGCCTGTCCGTTTTCAAGGGCAAAAACCATTTTTTGCAAATTCTTTCCCTGCACCAGCACCAGCAGGACGGTATAAACCAGAATGAAGTGGGTGCCTTGCTGCCCGTCAGAAACGACATCCAAAAGCAGGTTGTAACCGGGCGAATGCACCAGCGGCGTCGCGCTGCGAATCCGCAGACGGTGGACTTTGTCCTTTGTCCCGAAGGCCACATACTCATCCGCCTCTGTCGGCGGAATCATCGCACCCTTGGGGGCGTGGGACGCCTTGCGGAATTGTGACAGGGGATCGTTAGCCATAAATCATCGCTCATGCTCCGGGCCTCTGTCCGGCCCAATGTCATGCCCGCCAGGGTGCCGGTTGAGCAGCGACCGCCAGTTGTCCATGACGGTATCGCGCACCGCTTGGCGTGCCTCTGACATGAAAAGCAACGACCGTTCCCACCACGTCTTGCCCATCCCCTCTTGATGGACTTCGCCGGTCTTTTCAATCGCCCGCAGCCACGGGCGAACCGCGTTGAGGGATTTTATCCAGCGAACCAGTTTGAACCGCTCCGGGTCGGCCACGACGCCCCGGCGTTTCATGGCGGTTGCCGCCACGCCGATTTTCGGCTCCGGGATGCGGTCAATCCCCCGGTCTTTGAGCGAGCGGTGATCCACCCGCTCATCCCGTCCGGCTTTTTCCAAAGCCGCATTGACCGACTTGCCCCATGACTCGCGCCACTCCATGAGCACCCCGACGTGGTTCCACTCGGTTGCTTTCTTGTCGCTGAATTTGTCCCCATCCAATTTCCGCATCGTGCAGAGGATATGGACATGGGGATTATTCCCGCTCTTGGTATGGTGGAGCGAAACTTCGGCCACCATCCCCTTGTTGACCAGCTCCGTTTGCGCCCAGCCAACGGCCAACTGAAATTGCTCCTTCGCGTTTAATTCCGGCGGAACCGCCAGAATAAACTCGCGTGCAAGTTGAGCATCCTTGCGCTTCTCGCCAAGCTCGACGGTGTTCCAAAGGGTGTCCGGTTTGGATGTAAATTCGGGGGCATTTTCCGGGCGTAAAATGACGGACTCAACCACCCCCTTGCTGCGTCGGGAATAGTCGTGAACGATGTCGCAGCGTTCATCCCGAATTTTGCTGCCGGAGCGGTAAGCGGAAGCCGCGACCACGGAGCGACCCCGATGTTCACGGCTGAAAATTTTTGCCTCTAATCGGTATAATGCCATTCTCCCTTACCAGTCGTGGCTTAAACCCTATTACGAACAGTATATCAGAAAACAAAGGCTACGTCCTTCGGAAAGTGGCTGTGAGAGCCAGTTTGCGAGCGGTCGTCCATTGCCGTCCGTCTCCATTCTCAGCAAGTGCGACGGCCCTGAATGGGCCGGAGCAAAAAAACGCTGAATGGCGAGGTTATATGTTGCAGGGCAACATGACCTCGCCGGGGACTCCAAATCCGTCCCCAAACCCCGCTTTCACCGCCGTCGCCAACGCTCCGGCAGAGGGGCTTTCCGCCCCCATCCCCGACGCGAAAGGCGTGCCGCCTTGTGAATCCCGCCCAAGGGCTGCCACCCTTGGAACCGGCCTTCAGGGTCGTGCCGCCCCTAAAAACCCCCGCCAGTGCCACCCGGCAAATGTCACAATGTTTCCCTTGCCGGTGCCAGCGGCCATGCCAGAATCTTGCATGGCCGAAGGCAATCATCCGTTGCCGGAGTTCCACCCGCAAACGGTGTTGCGGGATTGGGGTAACGGCCAAGCCTTCCGGCTATCCGACGCCCTCACTGGCGTCTCCGTTTTTGGCGCAACCGGCAGTGGCAAAACCAGCGGCCCCGCCCGGCACCTGGCCTACGGCTACCTTGCCGCCAATTTCGGCGGGCTGGTGCTTTGCGCCAAAAAAGAGGAACGCCTGCAATGGCAAAAATGGGCTGCCGATTGTGGCCGCACCGATGACCTTGTCATCGTGGATTCGACCGGCAAATACCGCTTCAATTTCCTCGAATGGGAGGCCAGCCGACCGGACGCCAGCGGCGGCTTGACGATTAACATCGTCGCCATTCTGGACGAAATTGCCGGGGCAATCGCCAAGGCCGCTGGCAAGGCCGAAAGCGGCGGCGGGGACAACAAGTTTTGGGAGGATGCCCTGCACCACATGAACACCAACTTGGTTGACCTGCCGGTCTTTGCCGGACTCCGGGTGTCGCTCCCGCTCATGCGTTCCATCGTCAGTTCCGCACCCCAAAACCTTGCCCAGATTGCAGACGAGCAATGGCAGACAACCAGCGCGTGCGCGGCCATCCTGCGGGAAGCGGAAAAGGCGACGGCCAAGGCCGCCGACGATGTCCGCTCCGACTTTGAGGAATGCAAGAATTACTGGCTTCAGGAATATCCGGTTTTGTCCGACAAAACCCGCAGCATCATCACCCTGTCGTTTTCGATGCTGGTGCGTCCGCTCATCACCCGCCCGCTCAGGAAACTCTTTTCCACCGACACCAACGTCAAACCCGAAGATGCTTTCACCGGCAAAATCATCATCGTGGATTTGCCGGTGCAGGATTTCAGGCTGGCGGGACGGGTTGCCAGTCTCGCTTGGAAATACTGCTTTCAAGTTGCCGTGCTGCGGCGGACACCGCCCACAAAACCGGACACCTATTTGCGTCCAGTTTTTTTGTGGGCGGACGAGGCGCACAATTTCGTGACCGACTTTGACGCCGAGTTTCAGGCCGTCGCCCGTTCCGCCGCCGGCTGCACCGTGTATCTCACGCAGAACCGTGAGAGCTACCGCCGTGTTTTGGGTAATTCCGACGCCGTGGATTCCCTGCTCGGAAATTTGCAGGCCAAGTTTTTCTGCCAGAACAGCGGTGAGACCAACGAATGGGCGGCCAAACTTTTGGGCGAACGCTGGCTGAACATCACCAGCACAAACGTAGGCCGTTCAGAGTCAGGGAATGAAAATCAAAGCGCATCGTCCGGCGTCACCCGCAGCGAACAACGCCGCTTTTTTGTCGAGCCGTCACGCTTCACCACCTTGAAGCGCGGCGGCGACGCCCACAATTTTCAAGTCGAGGCCATCGTCTATAACGGCGGCCACCGCTTTCCCAACGGCGCAGAATCACTTCCCTACAAACTCATCACCTTCAACCAAAAATAAAAATCTATGGCTTCACAATCACAACCGACCCAAGACCTGACCTTGGCCGACAAAATGAAGATCGTGCAATATCTGGCGATATTTCCGGCCATCACCATCATGGTGTTCATGCGGCGGAAACTCGGTTTTCGGATGCTCAAACCGAGCAGGCTCATCACGATGGCCTTCATCCTCATGTTCATCAATTCGCTTTCCAACGGCCTCCCCTTCGTCCAGCCGTGCGGTTATATTTTCGAGAAATTCCCCTGGCTCATGCTGGCGGTTGCCTTTTTAGAGCGATACCGGCGCTGGCGCGAGCTTTGCAACGGCGAACGCTGGCACACGCTTTCGCCCGGCATCTCCTACTTTGAATTTTTGCCGCTGCCCGCGTTTCTGAAATCCCACCGCAGAATTTACCGTTTCGTTGACCCCGCCGCCTGCTTCATCGCCGCCATGCTGATCGGAATCTTCATTTCACGGCCTCTGGCAAAATGGGTTGCGTTTTCCTCGTTCGCCCTCTTTATTTTTGAGCAGACCCTTTTTGACAAGCAGCTTGACCGTGATCTCGACATCCTAGACGGGCTGGTGGTCTCCGAGGTGCAGGCCGAAACCGTGGAACACTTTTCGGGGCCGCAGCCACAGGAAGAACAGCGCACCTTGCAGGACACGGCGGGCATCCCGACCGGGGTTGCCTTTGACATTCACCGGCAGATTGAACTGCTGCGGGCAAAGCAGACCGCCGATGACGAAAAGACTAAAGCCGAAGCCTTTGTCAGGCAGGTTGCACAGGTCAAAATGGCCGCAGGCGTGATGCCCAAAGACATCACACCGGCATTCGCGCAGCTTCCGCCGACCGCACCCGACAATCTTGCGCCAGAAACCTACGAACTACCGTCACCGCCGCCCGAAAGTTGAGAGAGGATGTTTCTAATTTCCGGTTGTCTCAGCAAGCCATAAATCTCGGTAGCGTTTTTTCCACTCATCAATTACCAAAGATTCCCAAGCCGCTTGCACACGCGGCAAAACAGGCGGGGCGTTGCGCTTTGCTAACTCAACCGCAGTAGCAAGTCCATAGCGGATGCGCGGCAACAAAACGTATTTCTGTCGAGGCGTCAACGATTCAAGTGATTGAAGAACCTGCGCCGATGGCTTTCCAACACAATCGAAGAATTCTCGCAACCAGTGATCTGCCCAGTGTTCTTCATCAGAAGTTGGCTCTCCCCACAAAGGTTTTTGGGGCACGCTCTGGCCAGAAGCATCCCTCTGGCAAAGGAGGGTTGCAAACTTCTGCAAAATTTCAGTTACGTCTTTCCAACTCATATTTGATGCAGTTTGATTTGCTACTATTGACTTATCCACTTCGCCAGTCATTTTTGTCCAGAGATCGTTTGATTCTTGCATCATTGAGCGAACTTCATTTAATTCGCGTCCAAGGTGTTTTTGAAAAGTAAGCATTAACTCGTCATAAAAGTTTTTTGATTTCAATCCATAGTCATCTACAAGTTTTAACATTCGGATTTCCGGCTTGTTCGTTTCTATAAATTTCCGGCTGGGGGCGGACCAATTAAAACTCGCTTCTAAATGGTCTAGGTCAATATACAATTGGCCAGGTTCAGCATCTGTCTCTGTTGAGCCAAATTGCTTTTGGAGACCTATGTGTGGAATTGCGTAGTGAGTCATGTAATTTCGAAAATCTTGTAAGAATTGTGCGAGCGGATCGGTTGCAAAGACAGCTTTGACCTTATTCTGATATTCTTCGTGGTGTTCTAATTTAATAAAATCCTCCCTCATCAGATTTCGCGTATGATCAACAAGTGTCGTGATTGAAGTTAGAAAGTTATGAAAGTGACGATTTACTTCGCCCAAAAGCCCTTGAAAATGCGCCTGACGATCTTGACTCATAATCTGTAAAGAGTTTTTTGGATCTTCTAAAACAGAAACGATCTGACGTAGCTGATTGCTGTTACCTGCGAGAAAATTTACCGACACTTCATAAACCCTTAATGCGTCAAAAACAGGTTTCCCGCGATGACTTTTTATTCTTTCCTGAAGTTGCCAAAAATAGTCAGGCGCACTCATGTCTCACACCAGCTTCCTCGCAATCTCCTCGTCCAGAATTTCGCGGACGGTGAGCGGGACGATGCTTTTGCCGCTGCGTTTGAAAAACTTGCTTATTTCAGTCAGCGCGTCACTGGAATAATCAAAGGCGACAAAAAAGCCTTTGTCGCAATCTTCACGCATCATCATGGCTTCAAAGGAATCAATGTCGGGACGGCCAGCTTTGTCCTTCTGCTTCACTTGAATCGGATACCAGCGTTCTTTCAACGCGAGTTCGCCTTCCTGTTTTTTGCGCGGCGCAGCGCTAGATGAAACGGGATAAATACGCCCATCCACGCCCATGTCGCCCACTTGGACTTTGTTCGGAATGCCACCGAGCGCAACGACAGCCCAGTTTTCAAATTCAAAATGCGGATATTTCCGCAATTCGGCTTCGGTCTTCGGCAAATCGCGCACGATGAAACCGCGCTGTGATTTCCAGAGTGTTTCATTTTCAGGAAGGCCGCAAACGTCACGCAACCGTTTCGCCATGACGCGGCAGGCCGTCGGCGAAATATCAATGCCGATCCATTGGCGTTTGAGTCGGTGCGCCGCGACGAGCGCCGTGCCGCAGCCGCAAAACGCATCCAGCACAATGTCATTTTCTTTGCTGCTTGCCCTGATGATGCGGTCAAGCAATGCGAGTGGTTTTTGCGTGGGATAACCGAGCCGCTCCTTGGCTTGCGAGTTTATGGGCGGGATGTCCGTCCATACGCTGTCAATCGGGCGTCCTTCTTGTTCATCAAGATAACGCTTCATTCGCGGCACAGCACCGGGACTCGGCTGGACAACGATTCCGTTTTCGTAAGCTTCTTGCATTCGCTCCTTCGTCCAACGCCAAACTTTGGTGTGTCCCAAAAATTCGTAAGTGAGGTTCGGGCGATTGGGATTCGGATTGGTCAAATTATCCAACTGATAAAGCCGTCCGTCCGGGTCACGGTGGGAATATTTTCCTGCTGTTTTCTCATCAAGATTATCTTGGTCGTAAGGATTGTAAGGCCGGTTGAATGTGAGTTCACCACCACCGCCGTAGTATAAAATCGTGTCGTGGTTGTTTGGAAATCCGTTGAAAGCCAGACCTTTTGCCAGCGTCCGATGCCAGATGATGTCGCATTGAAAATTATTTTCGTTGAAAATCTGGTCGAGCATGACTTTGACGTAGTGGCTGGCGTGCCAGTCGCAGTGGTAATAAAAACTGCCCGTCTTTTTGAGCACGCGCGCCATTTCCGCACAACGCGGCCTCATGTAATCAATGTAAGCCTTCGTGGATTCGTGCCGGTCATCGAAACGCCGCCGCTCGCTCGTTTCCGGCCAAAAGACTTCGTAGTTGCGGTTGGAGTTGAACGGCGGGTCAATATAAATCAGGTCAACGCATTCTTTCGGCAATTTTTTGAGTTGTTCCAGATTGTCGCCGCAATAAATAAGGCGTGTGTCCACGAGCGCAGATGGTTTCAGTCGCGGAGCAGCAGCGGTTTTCTTTGCCATGCGGCAAGGATAATTGTTTTCAATCGGCCTTTGCAAGTCGCGTCACAGCCATTTTGCAGCACGGTGGCGACCATCGGTTTTTGCCTTCGCAAAAGCAAAACATGATTTGTGTCTTTTGATGTTCCGGCGTGTTTGTAGCCGTTTAGTCCGGCCGTCTCCATAAATGGATTTGCCGGTCACGCCACGCGGCCTTTCTGATTGGCACGTTGAAGTCCCCGCCAGTCCGCGCAATCAGAAAATTGGTTCCCCCTGAAGGTCGCCCCCAATTTTCCGACTTGCCCGTTTCGCTTCGCCCCGGCTATAAGGGACTTCCCGCCTTGTGCCATCAGGCCGCGATTGGCGCAGCCCGATAAACTTAAAAAAGGAGACTTTCCATGACTGATTCTACCGAAACCAAAACCGTCACTTCCAACACACCCAGCCACTACGCCTACAATGTTCGCAAGCGCGAAGGCGGTGACAACTACTGGATACGCATCGGCAGCGCGTGGGCGCACAACGACGGCAACGGCTTGAACATCCAGATTGAAACTGTCCCGCTCGATGGACGTATCACGTTACGCGTCGCATCCGAGAAAACCAAATAACCATCTTGTCATCCAACCGGCTGGCGGGTGAAAATCCGCCAGCCTTTTTTACTCAAAAAACGCACTCAAAAAGTTTCTGCTTGGTCATCTCCCGTCTCAGAGAAAAGCCGTTGGCGGACTTGAAAAAAACCTTGCAAATCTGAGGAGTGGGCAGAAAATTAGTAAAAATCACAGAAAAGCTCTACGCTGTTCGTTGGGCAGCAACCCATGGGAAATTCTATTCAATATGCAAAAGAAAACAACCACTAAGAAAATTTCACCAAAGAAAAACACGGCTTTTTTGAGTTTCGCAACGGAAGACGCGCAACTCGTCGAATGTTTGAAAGAAGTTTTCAACGCCTTGGGTCACACGGTCTTTTTTTCCAAGACGGATATTGGAGAAGCTGGTTCACCTGAATGGCGGAAAGAAATTATCAAGCAGATCAAACGCAGTTCCACTTTCATCCCCATATACACCCGCTACTCGATTCAACGACCGTGGGTATTATATGAATCTGGTGTGGCTGACTCGTCTGGGTTGGCGCGGGCGCGCTTTCCAGTCCGCGTTTCCAGCGTTTCGATTTCAGAAATTGCAGAAAATCCGAGAGCCGGTTCAGACCCGTTGGTCTATGATTTGTTTTTGGAAACTTCTGTGCGAAACTTTTTCCGGTGCGTTTGCGGCCACCACCGCAAAACCACGGGTCTGGAGACGGCGCGAAACATTGACGACGCAAAACTCCACACTGACGACCCTGTGAACAAGGTCATCAATGAACTCGTGAAGAAAATTGTCAACTTGTCCAAGACTCGCTGGGCGTTTGTTGCAGGCAATACGCCGACGAACCTTGATCAACTGAAAAAGGATGTCCCTTGGGCTTTATCCAAAGAACAGTATGAAGCGAAGCTAAAGGATTTTGTGATTGCCCTGACGGAAACACTCATCGAAGAAGGTTTTAGCGTTAGTGCTTGTCCACAGGTGGAATCGGTCGGTATGCATGTTATTGCCACAGCCGCCCACAAAGTATCGGCGAATTCCCTCGGTGAGTGCGTTGATTACCGGCTCGGCGGCATTCACCCGGTGGATCAATTTTTGCGGGCAAAAAACCTCCAATTGTCCGACAGCGCGATTAAACACTGGCGCGAGCACATAAAGGATTTTCGGAAATACTATCTCCGTGATCAGGAATGGCTGGTTCTGCTTGGTGGCAACGAGGGGACGAGGGAAGAAGCTGACGCGGCAAAGGAATGCGGAGTGAAAGTCATGCCAGTTCCCTGTTTTGGCGGAACGGCAAAAAATATTTGGGAAGAAGCTGCGCCAAAAAAAATGAAGCACCAATGTGGTTCATGTGTTGTAAACGGAGACGCGAATCGCGAATGTATTAAAGAAATCGTCCGGTATATGAAAGAAAAGGCTGGTTCGGACGAAAACGCTTAGCCACTACGCCCACAATTTCAGGACAAGGCCAACTACTGGATTCACATCGGCAACGCGCGGGCACGGTAATGATGCCGGACGAAGATTGACCGGCATCTATAATCTGACGGCTGAATCAGACAAGGTTCAGCCGCCTTTTTGCGATTCCATTATTGATTGTTATTTGTGAAGGTAGCTGTCAACCGCTGACCGGAATAAACTTTGGCATCGGCGGGAATTTCGCACAACGCTTGAAGCGTGCGTGTGTCCATCCGTGCCGTCGAATCCGGTTCAAAGAGGCGGCGCGGCGCGAACGATGGCAAGATGGTTTTGACCACCAATTGTCCGCCGGGCTGGTTTGCGCCAAAGGTGGTGAACTCGCCTTTCATTCTCGTTTTCACTTGATACACGTCCTGCTCGTTGATTTCGAGGCGCACTTGCAAACTACGCGTGTTTGCCATCCGCAAAAGCGGCGACGGAAAATACACCGAGACAAAATCCCCGACATGCCGTTTTAGTTCGAGGATTGTCCCGTCCGACCCTGCACGGACTAATCGCAGGTCGTAAGTTGCTTGTGCGGACGCAACCCCCGCTTCAGCAACTGCAATATCTTCCGGCAATGGGCCGCGTTTCAAAGCTTCTAGCTTTTTCTCTGCGGCATTCATTTTTTTGCGTAGCGTATCCTCTTCCTGTCGGTCTTTCTCCAATTCATCTTCTGAAATAACTTGAGTTTCGCGCAATTTTAAGGCTCGTTGTAGTTCGGATTCAGCATATTTTAGTTCTGCGGCAATGGCATCGCGGCTTGCTTCCTCTGCGGCAATTTCCTCCTTGCCATTGCCTACCTTCACGCGCGCGAGTTGCGCCAGCGCCAAGTCCAAGACCGCCTTCTCTTGGCGTGCATCCACTTCTGCGAGCACAGTTCCGTTTGTAACCCAATCACCTTCCTTGACGAATACTGCCGTCAGTGTCCCCGCCATTTGAGCGCACACTTCCACTTCACCGTCCACCGGCTCTACCCGCCCGACGCAAACCAGCCGACTTGCAACCGACTTGTCGCCATCCGCGCCCCAAACGGCAAATGTGGTGAGACACGCGAACAGCAACAGTAACTTTTTCATCGGTTCAATCATAAATTTTCCCTTCTTTTAGATTGCACATACGGTCGGCGACGGGATGCAAGCGTGCGTCATGCGTCGCAATGAGCGCGGCACAATTAAATTCTCGCACCAGCATTCGCACCAAATCCGCCACGGACTCGGCGGAGTGTGAATCCAGTTGTGACGTTGGCTCATCCGCCAGCAAAAGACTTGGTTTGCCGACCATTGCTCGCGCCAGAGCAACGCGCTGTTTTTCGCCGCCGCTCAAATCGCGGGGAAGTTTGTCTGCTTCGCCCGACCATCCACGGCAATAGGCCGCGTGACTTCGTCCGGCCAAGGCATCGGCATTAACCGTGAGCACGGCCAGCTTTCATTTCGCTTTGCTCCACGAAACTGTCCGGCCTCACTGGTAAAACCAAATTGGTCTGACCCTTCGCCGTCACGCTTCGTGCAAGTCTGCCGAGCGCGCCCATGCACCCATCGCGTCGCAGCCTCACACTACACTTTGCCGTCAAAGCGTCAGAAAGGTGGCAACAACGCAGTCAGTTTTCAGGTCCGGCTTTTTCTGCCCTCCGTTTCTCCCCGTCGCCCTCACGGCGTCGCCAAACACATCAGCCCGCCCGCTCGTGGTGCCCCCTGAAGGTTACTCCCACGGGGGAGGGCTGACGGCTCCGCTTTTTTCGTGAAGGGCGACGGACAGAAGACGCACAGCAGAGCAGAAAAAAAAAGACCATGAAAACAAATACAAAAAATCAAAACGGGCTCGGGAGCAAATCCGCACAGTTGAGCAGCAGCACACCGGCGCAGCCGGAGAAGAAAGACAATCGCCTGCCGATTGACACCGAGGCGCGGAAGAAAAACCGCACCTTGCCCACACCAAAAGTTTTGGAGCTTTTGAAAACCCGCAATCCGGGCTTGTTCAATCTTGCCGAGGTTGTCGGCAAATGGGTTTGGATTCAGTTTGACCAGAAACAGCCCGTCACCGTCACCAGTGTTTTGTCAGAGCTTGGCTTCCATTGGAACAACAAACGCCAGTCTTGGCAGCATCCGTGCGGAATTTTTCGTGACCGTTCCGTGACCATTGACCCGCGCAAGAAATTCGGCAGCTATTTCGCCGCCGACGTGAAACCCGCTTGAAAGGAAAATCGCCATGAATACCACCGCTGTTTTTCCAAGCATGGAAACCCTTGTCAAGCCGTTCAGATTTCCGGCCAGCCCGTATGAATACAAAGTGACCACCTTGCGCGAGTGTCCGACGCCGGACGCAATGCAGCATTGCGAGACGCCCGACAAAGCCGCCGATTATTGGCGGTTGCACATTGCCAGCCATCCGAACTTTAACCCCGATTGCGAATGTTTGGCCGTGTTGCTTTTGAACACGCGCCGGAAAGTCAAAGGGCATCAACTTGTTTCCATCGGCACGATGGACACAATTTTAGTCCATCCCCGTGAGGTTTTCCGGCTCGCCATCGTCACCGCCGCCAGTGCGTTGATTGTCATGCACAATCACCCATCCGGCGAAAGCACCCCGTCAGAGGCAGACATAAAAGTGACCCGCGACCTAATCCGCGCCGGACAACTTTTGAAAATGGAATTGCTCGACCATGTTGTAATCGGCAACGGCAATTTTTCGTCACTTCGCGCTCTTGGTTATTTCTACGCCTAACCCCCTATGAAAACGAACCAAAACGAATCGCCGTTTGGCGAAGTTATTTACAGTTACAGCCGCAAACAGGCCATCGCCGACGGCTTCCAAGTTGAAGTGACCGAGACGGCGAAAGAGGCGGGAATCAAATTCCCGATGTTTTTGACCCGTGCCGTTTTTGATAAATTCGTCGCCGTGCCGGATGGCGTGACCGGACAGGATGAAGCCGGACGCCTTTGGGATGTTGTCTGGATGACCCGTTTCGGAATCATCCGCGCCCGCCCAGGTTGCGACCGCATCCCCGTTGCGTTCTATGTCCGCAACGACAACCGCGCCGCTCGTCTGGTAAAACTCATCGCCACTTGCGGCGCACTGGACATTGACGACCCGCAGCCCGCCATCACATTGATGATGCCGGACGAGGATTGATGCACCGCACAAATTAGACGCCCGGCTGGACTGGTAACGGTTCAGCCGGTTTTGCTTTGTTGGGGACTCCGCCGCCATCCCCAAACCCCGCCGCCAGAGGCGCGGCCTCTGGACACGTTCGCACGCTGCGCTGGCTTTAACGCTTCGCGCCCTTTCCGCAGGACGGAAAGGA
>Ga0182018_10004192_pt1 | contig 12335 bp, 16 predicted proteins | sample 812P2MmetaG_FD_120490 | JGI IMG/M metagenome (GOLD analysis project Ga0182018, IMG submission 120490) | Permafrost microbial communities from Stordalen Mire, Sweden - 812P2M metaG | ecosystem: Environmental > Terrestrial > Soil > Wetlands > Permafrost | place: Sweden: Stordalen | collected...
GCATCCGCGCGCTCAAGCTCCACAAAGCTTGGCAGGAGAATCCGCTTTACAACGAGAATTTCAGCTAAGCCGAGAATCACGAACAATACCGCGACGAGCGCGGTGACTTTCGGCCGTATGTTCATTACTTTAAGTTAGATTGAAACACTGCATTCTTGCAGTTCCGATATCTCAGAATCGGCTGCTGCTGCCAGAACGCGACGCGCCAGAAGTGACGGCCGTCACAAAATTCCCGATACCTGAGTTGACGCCCTCAAGGTCTTCGGAGTGCGGCACGAAGCTGTGCGACAGGAATGCTACTTAATTCGCGCGCCGCGGCGCGGTTCGCCGCGCCGCAGCCCTAGTTAAGAGGATCCAGCAGCGACGCGTCGTTATTCTTCGGGGTGTTGACGCGCGTGCTAACCGCGTACGCGACCATGAGATCGGCGGGATATTGCACCAGCGCAGCTCGCGCCTCGTCGGTCGTGCCGCTGAGCCAGGCATCGTAGTCCTCCGACCGCAGGATCGCGGGCATGCGGTGGGGATTATTTCCGGTGTTGTGAATATCGCGCATGAGCGCATTGGCGGGCATCGTGATATGCACGCAGCTTTCCGTGGCGACGCCGTCCGCCGCAAAGGATCGATCCCACAATCCAGCGAAACCGAAAACCTCGCGATCGGCGAGATGAATGAAGAAGGGCTGCTTCTTGCCGTCAGCTGCCAAGTGCCATTCATAGAATCCCGCGGCAACCTGAATGCAGCGCTGCCCGCGCTTCCACGGCCCTCGATAAGACGCTGCGGTCTCGACCGTCTCAACGCGCGCATTGATGGTTGAGTACTTTGGCGGTACACCCCTGGCGAAGAACGGTATGAGTCCCCAGCGCACCATGACGCCTTCTCTCTCGCCCGCGGCGCTGCGTACGACAGGAACCAGCTGCGATGGTGCGACGTTATAGCTCTGATCGAAACGCCACCAGGGCTTCACAATCGAGAAGGCGCGCTCTACCGCCGCTTGGTCTTTAGTGACGTATCGACCACACATGATGCCGTACAGTACGCCGACGGGCGCCGCTGCGCATTCCATGGAGGTTGCCGATCGACGATAAGGCGCATGTTCTGCCGCTCCGTTATCCTCGGGCACTGCGATCCGCACGGCGGACTCGCCGCAAGGCCTGCCCAGCGCGCGCCCGATGTGGGGTGGTCGTACCGGGCTTTGACCGCGTCGCCCTGCGCCAGCCGCCCAGCTTCAGGGCCACCGCCATGCAGGCGCCGCGCAATTCATCCGCGAGCGCGCGATCAGCGATCGCGCGGGCGATGACCATCCCGCCTACGCAAAGCGCAGCGACTGCCTGTGCCACCACGTGCTGCGAATGGTGGGTGTTCGAAGAGCCTTGCTCCAAGATGCTCACCATCGCTTTGAATGCGGTCTCGAAGGCATTCCGTGCGCTCTGGTCGCTGCGCGCGACATCGCTCGGCAAGGCCACCATCGGGCAGGAGTTCTCGATGTCCTCAAAATGCTGACCAGACAGGTAGGCGCGAACAATTTGCGGGCCCAGGGCAGCAGCCGTCGTATCGATGTGTACGCCTTCCCAAGTGTGTTTCCAGTGCGGGTCGGTGAGAAAGCAGGCCAGCACTTCTGTGTACAGCTCGCCCTTACTGCCAAAATAACTGTAGAAGCTGCCGTGAGTCAGCTGTGCGCCCGCCATGATTGCGTTGATAGAGACGCCATCAAAGCCGTGCCGATTGAACAGCCTACGCGCACTGTCGATGATGCTTTGTCGTACTTTCTGTCGATGCGCAGAAGAATATGGCATAGAAATCTCTCGCCGTAAGTGCCGGAAATTGCCGCGACCAATTTTCGCATGCCGAGGAATATGATCTTGAACATATTTTGTTGCCGTGCTTCCATGAATGCACCCTTGCGATACGGCAATTCGCCCAATGAACCCAGGATGCGTCGACGCCATGATAAATCAGGAAAGTAGGTCGGCCGGGCTGATCGATATACGCGCTCGCCGCCGGTTTATCGTGGGGGCTGCGCTCGCGATCGGCACTCTGAGCGCAGAAGCCTCTCGCGCTCAAAGCAAGGCGCAGCAGACCCCCACAGAGGCGGGCTGCAGGCGCACGTCCTTGCATCAGGTTGCCGATTTCAAGGCGACTCCGGAGCAAGTCTACGAAGCGCTGCTGGATTCCAAGCGGTTCACTGCCTTTTCCGGTGCGCCTGCGCAGATTGACCGCGGAGTCGGTGGCGCCTTCTCTATGTTCGGAGGAATGATCGGCGGACGAAACATAGAACTCGTTCCCAACCAGCGCATTGTCCAGGCGTGGCGGCCCACGGATTGGACGCCGGGTGTATATTCGCTCGTAAAGTTTGAACTCCTCAAACACGGCTCGCAAACGCAGGTCGTGCTCGACCACACGGGATTCCCCGAAGGGGGTTTTGACTCTCTCAACTCCGGGTGGAAAGTCCATTACTGGGATCCGCTCGGCAAGTACTTCGCTTAGGCCCCGCTCAGCAGCGGGACTCCCGACGAGCCGTCCCGCATCAAGTGGATAATGCAGGTGCGCGGCAGCCGTTTGCCCGCACTTGCGCTCCCGCAGCCCCCGCTTAGATAAAGGCGGGCAGCTCCGCCATCTCACCCGGCGGCACGGGCTCGACCGGCAACCCCGCCTTCTTCCACGCCCGCAAGCCTCCCTTTATCACCGCGACGCGGATTCCGTTTTTCTGCAGTTCTCGCGCCACCCGCGCGCTCGTGGCTTCTCGCACGCAGGTGCAATACACATAGACTGGGCGATCAGGCGGAAACTCAACCTTGGACTGGTTAAGAGCGTTGGGGTCGAGTCTCCTGGATCCTTGGATGCGCGTTGCCTTGGCGTCGAGGTAACCGTGACTGCGAACGTCGTAGATCCAGGCGCCAGCAGTCATCTCGCGTGCCGCCTCCGAAGGCAGCACCAAGGGAACCGCGACTAGCCGGCGTGTCTTTACCCACAGCCATATCTGGAAGCCGACATATCCTAAAATCAGCGCTGCGAGGCTCCACCCCACGACGCGGCCAAACGCATGGTAGCCTCGAGTCAATGCCTCCAGCGTACCGCTGAAGAGGAATCCAATCCCAAAACATGTGCCGACGTAAAAGATCGTACCCGCCAGGTCAAGCTGGATAAAAGGCCAGAAACGCATGTTCATGCTGCCTGCGAGTGGCGGCGCCATGGTATTGATGCCCGGAATGAACTTTGCTACGACCAGCAGCATGCGGCCACGGCGATAAAAGGCATCCGCAGAGCGCAGGACACATGATTCTGGGTTGAGGGAAATGCGGCAGAGGAAGCCCAGCAGCCACCACCCGGTGTAGCGGCCCAGAAGAAACATCAGTGTATCGCCGGCAAGTGTCGCGAACACGGCTCCTGATAGTGCATAGCCCGACTGCAACGTGCCGTTGGCGGCAGCGCCACCTGCGATCAGCAGGACGAGCGCCGCAGGCACCGGCAATCCGATGGCTTCTAGGAATACCGCAGCGAACAGAATCGAATAGCCGTGTTCAGCAAGTCCGGAAATCCAGGATTCCATAGCAGTGCCGCAAGGATGTAAGAAAAAAGACCGCAACCGCGCGCAGAGCGGCTCCTAGGGCCTCCACCCAGGTACGCCGCTAACCGCCATCACTGCACGTCTTGGACATTGAAGTTCGGGTTTTCAATGATTCCAATCAGATTTCCGTACGGATCTTTGATCGCCGCGACCTTGATGCCGCCGCCGACGTCTTTAATCTGCTCATGGATCGCAACCTGCAGTCGGGCAAGTCGCTTAAGCGTCGCTGCCGCGTCGGAGACGCCCCAATATGCCATTGCGCCGTCCGCACTCGGGACGCCATCCGGAATGAGTCCGAGTTCAAACCCGCCGACGGAAAAACCGGCGTAAAACGGCTCGTCGAAGTACGGCGAACATCCGAATACATCACTGTACCAAGCCTTGGCCTGTGCCATATCGGAGACAGGATAGATCACCGTACGCAGTCCTTTAAACATGCCGACTTCTCCTGGGTCACTCATGCGCGCCAAGCCGTCGCTGAGCGATTAAGCGAGTCGCACACTGCGCCCAGCGTCGCATCGAAGGGCGGAACTGCCTTCACTTCACGGCACGCGCCTGGCCGATGTTGAACACGACGCCATAGGGGTCGCGAATGTAGCAGCGCGGCAGGGCTGCATCCTCCTCCTCGATGGTGCAGCCCGCAGTGGTGAGCCGGGCTTTGGCGGCCCTAACATCCGGGACCAGAAATTCAAACACCGGGCCGTGCCTGGCGCCCTTCTCGACGTACAGGCAGAAGGCGCCCGTTTCGAATCCCAACATGGTTTTGCTGCGGTATGTAACCCGCAGGCCGAGAACTGACTCATAGAAATGGGTCGCCTTATCCCAAGCATCCGTTCTTATAATGACTTCACGCGAAGATAGAAATTTGTCGGCCATTCTGCTCTCCTGATTATTTTTAGAGGCATCGAGCCGGATGCGCTTCCAGGAGTGCTCGCGTCCTGCGCAGGCGCTTGTTATCCGTCCGATGCATGCGCGTCCCGCCCTTCAGGCTGCCAAAGCTCGATTGGATTGCCCTCCGGATCATAGAGCCGAGCGAATCGTCCATTTGGATAATGCTCACCATCGATCTCGGCGGATAACTTCCAACCAAATGCCGGGACGGCGCGCGCGCAGCTACTCCGTCCGACTTGAGACACGCTTGTTGGCTATGATCCTATTCGCTATGCGCAAGCGCATCAACCGTAGTCGAGTCCTGCTGGTCGGCGCATTGGGCGCGATCACGGCCACATCTGCGATTACGCCGCACCCCCGTCCTCCGTGTCCCGCCAAGTCGCGCATGTTCCAGGAACTCGCCCATTCCAAATCGTAGAAGCCACCGTCGCTTCAAAGAGCGTGGAAGCAGCAACTGCGCCAGCGCCGACTTCAGAATCAGGGTCGGTGAAATGCGAGGAAGCGGAAGTCAACCCCGTGACCGGGCATGCTGAGTGCATTCGTCCGCGCGGCGCCGCGGTCGACCCGCCGCCGCGGTCGGCGGTTCCGTGTTCAGCGCATTACGCAGCTGGCGCCAAGGGCGGCTGCCCGCAATCGCCGCCAGAAGGCGACTCGAGGCGCCCGCACTGATGCCCACCGTGAGAGCTGCGCCTCCGTGCAAACGCAATCGCTGCGTTCTAGGGGTCCACCCTTTGCTCGTGCCGATGCACTGCGAAGAAGGGACAATCAAGCTGAATCGAAGCAAGCAGGTTCCCGGCAAGTCTAGACGCGGTGCCGGACCGAGCGCGCAGAGAGGACAGCACGACATCGTTCATGACAAGAAAGACAACAACCCCATGGCCAAACCGGCCGCGAGCCATTGCCATTTTGGATGGGTAGGGCAACGCCATAAGCCCAGGACTTAAGAGCTTGATTTAGTTCCAATCCTTGGGTTTGCGCAGAGACGCACAGCTCGGTCTTGCCGACCGTAATGCGACTTTTCGGGCCCAGGAAATTCCTTACCACCGGACAACAGACCACGCCGTTGGTACGCTAGCGTACGGACACAGCGCGCGCTGCCGCGCAGCTTACGGTGTTGTGGCTGAGGCCGGAACCGACGATGGCAATCCAAATATCCACATGGGAGTCTGAGTGGGTGCGACGGACCGGATTCTTGCCTGCCAGATAGTCCGCATTCCCAGTCACAGGTGTTCGGCGACTTCGATCCGTCCGTCTTGGCATTCCCGCCACGTGCGGCCGCCGGGTGGCGCCGTCAGTCGCCACTGCGGGGCCGCAAGTTCTGCGGTGCAAACGCCTAGGACGGCTCGATTGTTACGCACCAGGAGATAGGATCATGTCGCTCGGTTTCATACTTGTCATCGTTCTCATTGTGTTCTTGCTGGGTGGTTTCAGTGGCCGCTTTGGCGGCTACGGCTATGGCTTTGGCCACGGCGGTATCGGCGTACTGGGCACAGTCTTGATCATCGTCGTAGTCCTCATGCTGCTCGGACGAATCTGAGCCGATCGACGCTCACGCTTGGGACGGTCGTTTCGACCGGGTGTCAAACACGTTCGGCTAGTGGAAGCGGTTGGCCGACGGCTTCCTTAGCCGCTAGCGCCGCTGCAGTCGGTCCGCGCTACGGCAACCAGACCATGGCTTCGCCGCCCTGAGTGGCCTCGCGCCAGAGCATTCTGGGCAGCCCAACGTTTCCCAATCCAAGGTGCCGCAGTTGCGACCGATAGGAGCGCACCGCCCGGTACTTCGTGCGCCAGAAGACTCGATGTGTGCGCACGCGCGTCCATTGGAGTGGTGCACTGATGACTGGCTTAAGTGGCGGCGATGGCGCTGCACCGAAGGGCGGCGTCCTGCCTTGGGTAAACATATAGGGCTGCTCGGCGTAAAGGCCGATGCGCGGACCATCGATCCCCTTACGCAGCAGAAGCTGACTTAGGCTCGCATGATCGGCATGCGTCAGCGGAAAGCCAGGAATAAGGACCGCGTCGGCGCCGCGGACGGCGGAGGTCACCGCGCTGTGAATATCCTCGTCGTTGCCGCGGCGCTCATAACATTCGTCACCAAAATCCAGCCACCGCGGTTCGGCGCCCAGCACCGAGCACGCACGACGATCCTCTTCTCGCCGCGCGATCGCCGCTTCACCCTCGGTCGCAAAACCACATTCGCTATCCCAAGGGCCCGCGGGCGCCGTCGAGGACGGTACATCGGAAAACACGGTCAGGATTTCAACCTTTGCACCCCCCTGCACCGCATGTGCGACCGCGGAACCCAAAGACATGACGGCGTCGTCCAAGTGAGGTGAAACGACGACCACCCGTCCGGTCAGGCTTGCGCGCGATGGGTCGCGCGAGCGCTTAATTCCTTGAGCTCTGGAAGACAATATTTCACTCCTTAATTCAGAAAACAAAACAGGCGTCTGGACTTATCGAATAGTCCTAGCTCCGGCAAGATCTCGAGTGGTGCGGCGCAACTGTCGTGCCTGAACTCAGGACCCATCGCTGGCACGTTACGCGCGGCGGATGGTGTTCCTGCGAGCGGCCGCGAGTCAAAGACGGCGCATAAACATAAATTTGTGCACCGTATATGTATAATAATCAGTCGTTTATAAGCACTTATTAGATTCACCCTCAAGCCACTAGCGTGCCTCTCCGGGATTCGCCAGCGCGACCCCTGGCGACGCAGCAATGGCCTTCGAAGCAGCCTTCAAAGGCAGTCGACTCGCTGTCGCCCGTGCAGACCGAGGACCGTTGAGGGGCACACGCTCGAGAAATGCTCTCTATTCGGCGGCCCCAATGATTTCAGATGTGACGGCCGCCGATGGCCTTGCGTGCGGTCCTTAATACCAATGCAGACATTGCGGAGCAAAGAGGCGCGCTGCAAGAATGCGCAGCGCTTGTCGCAGCGCGAGGCCGTATGAATCTGAATTTCCATTTTGCGATCGGCCCGGTCGTATCTCTCGTCGCTGGGATTCTCATCCTCGTAGTACCGCGACTATTGAACTACATTGTCGCGATCTACCTGATCGCTATCGGTCTCTTGGCGCTGTCGATGACCTCGGGATACATCTAAAAGGGTCGCGTGCGCCGGAGCGCTCGCACACCCCGGATTCCCATGGGGGCTGCCCCGATCGAAGCTGCGTAACGAAGCCGCCAATTACAATCGACCTATGTAGGAATTCCCATCTGACCGCGCGGGAGCATTGTGAGCGCCTGGCGCGCGATCGTTCCGGACCGGCACTTGTGGAATAACCTTTCGCTACCGCGCCATTGGGTGCGTATTGTAGTAACCTAACGTACCGATCATGAAAACGCGCGCGGTCCGCATGCGCGCGACTCTAGAGGCGCCGTATGAATCTGCACCTGACGCTAGGCCCGGTTGTATCAATCATCGCAGGCATTTTAATTCTGATAATGCCGCGACTATTGAATTACATTGTCGCAATCTACCTGATAGTCATCGGGTTGCTTGAGTTATCCGGCAACGGCGGCCTACATCTGCATTAGCGGGCTGTGCCGGCGGATGCGTGCCGATGCGCAAGCAGCGGCGGCCTGCATGGGATAGGCCCACGCACCGGTTCTTCGATGGAGCCGTGTGCAGCTGTTGCCGTCACCGCGCCGCGAGCCGAACAGCACGTCTGGCGCGCGAAGTACGGTCGATGAGCGACCAACCTTCTTGCACAGCACTCGGACTATTTGCGGTACCAAACATAATATCCGTCGCGAGGCGATTCGCACCGACATATTGCTCGAGCGGGTGCTGAACGGCATGGCCGAACCCGTCCGCGGAGCGCACGGACCCCAGCAGCACCCAGAGCGCGCCGGCAACCAGCGCCAGGACCGCGGTAAGTAAAAGCGCTACGGCGAGGCCATGAAACATGACGAACTCTCCACGGGAATCGGGACCTGCAGAAGCTAACGATCCCGTAGCCGGAGAGTTCCCGCCCTGGCTGCGGGATGCGTCGCTTTAACGGAAGCCTTGACCTCGGCTAAACACATCACCCGAAGATCGCAGATGTGCCGCATGGCCGTGATCCGTAACCCCTTCGCCCTTGATATGCAGGCTGGCGCGCAACACCGCAGGTCAGATTTCGAGCGCGATGGGCTTCTTGAGCAGGAACGTAAGTACAAAATAATAGATTGCGCCGCGTGCAATCCGACAGGCGCTCGTGATTTTCGCGGCCTTCTCCATCGCAAAGAAAACCTGCAATAGCGACCAGCCCGGTCAGAGCGAAAAGCCAGTGGCGCAGCCAATCGCCACTGCATGGGCGAATGAAAGAGTGGTTGATGACCGTCCGACAAATGCAGGCGCAGAAATCCTGTGAATGCTCCGAAAATTACGATTCGCATATGCGAGCAAGCTGGCGCGCGTTCGCTGACGGGTTGACAACGCGGTTTGCCCAGCAGACACTTCACTGTATGGTGAACTATGATGTCCAGCTCGACCGCACCTTTGCAGCGCTCGTCGACCCGACGCGGCGGGCCATCCTCGGCCGGCTCGAGCGCGGGGGTAGCGCCTCCGTGAGCGACCTCGCAAGACCGTTTGCGATCAAGTTGCCGGCGATCATGAAGCATCTTGATGTGCTCGACGATGCCGGACTCATCACGCGCTCGAAGCAGGGGCGCGTCGTGACTGTGCGGCTACGCCCCAAGCCCATGCGGACCGCATTGGATTGGCTGCGCCGCTATGAGCGCTTCTGGTCGGGCAGTCTTGATCGGCTCGCGGCCTACGCCGAGCGCAAGGAGAGCGAAGCACGCAGGGGCGGCCGATGACCAGCCTGACCCTGGTGCGCCGAATCGCCGCACGGCCATCGATTGTGTTCGACGCACTCACGACGCCGGACGGTATTGCCTGCTGGTGGGGTCCTGATGCTGGTCCCGTGCTCGCGGTCGAGGCCGACGCGCGCATCGGCGGACGCTTCCGGGTCCGCTTCCGCATGCTCGACGGCAGCGAGCATGAAAGCAGCGGCGAATATCTCGCGGTCATCAGGCCTGAACGGCTGTCGATGAGCTGGCGATGGGAAGGTAGCGAGGATCCCGGCGAATCACTCGTCGAGATCGCTCTTCGCGCGATTGCCGAAGGCACAGAGCTCACCTTCACCCATTCGCGGCTGCGCGACGAAGACACGCGCCGCAGCCACGAGGAGGGCTGGAACGGGGCGCTCGATAAGCTGCAACGACATTTTTCTGGCGTTATCCAAAGAAACTCCGCATGACCCAGCACGAAGTAGTCTCGGAAGAGCAGTGGATCAAGGCGCGGCGCGAACTTCTCGCCGAGGAAAAGGCGTTCACACGCGAGCGGGACCGATTATCGGCAAAGCGCCGCGCCCTGCCCTGGGTCAAAGTCAAGAAGAGCTATGTCTTTCAAGGGACCGACGGCCCGGTGACACTCGCCGACCTTTGCGACGGACGCAGTCAGCTCGTTGTGTATCACTTCATGTTCGGTCCCGACTGGCAGGAAGGCTGCCCGGGCTGCTCGCTCCTGTGCGACCAAGTCGACGGGGCGCGCCAGCATTTTGAGCATAACGATGTCAGCTTCGTCGCGGTCTCGAGGGCGCCGCTAGCAGGGCTGGAAGCCTATCGCCAGCGAATGGGCTGGAAATTTCGCTGGGTCTCCTCGGCCGGCAACGATTTCAACTTCGACTACCATGTGTCGTTCCCCACGGGCAGGCGCGAGCGCGGTGTAACCTACAATTTCAGCGAACGGCCTGATCCGGAGATGGACGAGCTCTCCGGGGTCAGCGTTTTCTTCAAGGACGGCGATGCCACGATCTATCACACGTATTCAACTTACGGCCGCGGCGGTGAAATGTTCCTGAGCGTCTACGGCTGGCTCGATGTCGTACCCAAGGGGCGTAATGAGACGAAGAACGGCAATCTCACCGACTGGGTAAGACGCCATGACCGATACGAGGATGACGGACGGACCCGAACAGCCCGCTCGGCGATGGCAGACGAAATCTAACAACGGATCGATTCTCCAGCGGCGTCAGCGCGCGTTGCGCCATTCGAGTAACCAACGATGGTCATGATCGATGGAGGTCCAAATGATCACATTGAGTGCATTCCGCTGGGTTCCGCCCGTTGCGCAGGGCCTTGTGCGCGATGTTCGCGTGCGCTGGGCGCTCGAGGAAGCGGGTATCCCGTATCAAGAAAGACTCATCGGACGTGAGGATCAGGCAACCGCCGCCTATCGTGCGCTGCAACCGTTTGGGCAGGTTCCCGCCATCGAAGCGGGCGAGCTCAAGCTGTTCGAGTCGGGCGCCATTGTGCTTCACATTGCGGAGCGGTCCGATGCGCTGATGCCCTCAGAGGCGAACGGGCGCGCGCGGACGAGCGCGTGGGTTTTCGCCGCACTGAACTCCGTCGAACCCCACATCCAGAACCTCGCCGAAATTGATCTATTCCATGCACGCGAGGATTGGGCACTGGCGCGCCGGCCGATGGCGGTGGAGGCGGTGCAGAGGCGGCTCACCTCGCTCGAGACCTGGCTCGGCGGTCGCGACTACCTCGAGGAGCACTTCACGGCGGCGGACCTGATGATGACCACGGTGCTGCGCATCTTGCGCCATACGGCCATCGTGTCCGAGCGCCCCGTGCTGAAAGCCTATCAAGAGCGCTGCGAGGCAAGAGCCGCATTCCAGAAGGCCATGGCTGATCATCTCAGACCGTTCAAGGCAATTGCTGCTTGATTGTCGCGCTGTCGAGCGCGACTTACTGTTTAAACTTGAATCTGGCGGTAACCCCTCGTTTGCAGGAGCGGCGCAAGGCTCAAACCTCCCCTTGGCGCGCAGAGCGGGCAATGTGTTTGGCGGCCCGGAAGGCAAGCGCCTGGATCGTCATCGTCGGCTGGCCGCGCCCGCTCGTCACGAAACTGCTGCCATCACATATGAAAAGGTTCGGCACGTCGTGCGTGCGGTGGAATCGATCAACAATGGAGCGCGTGGCATCGTTCCCCATGCGGCAGGTACCCAGCAGATGTACTGAGACATCGAATTCCGCGACCGGCTCGCGCCAAATCTTCTGCGCGCCGGCCGCATCGAGGATCTCGACCGCGCGCTCCTGCAGCCAAGCTGCGAATCTCAGGTCGTCCGGATGCTCCTTGTGCGTGCAGCGGATGGCAGGCATACCCCACGCGTCCTTCACGTCAGGATCGAGCGCCACGCTGTTCGTTTCTATCGGCAGCGACGTCGTGTGACCAGCCGCCAACATCGTGCGTGGAAAGGAACGCAGGTGTTCCTTGTAGGACTTACCCCAGCCCATGCCCTCGGGCCCCGTCAATGACCAGAGGATCGGGTTCGGCCCGATACGCGCGTCGATGCCGCCGCCGCCGTAGAAGCCGCGCTTGGGATCGGCGTCGTAGAAGTCGTGCACCAGTCGCGTGGCCTGGACGCTCTTGAATTCATTGAGCTCATGTTCAAACACACCGAAGGTGCCGGCGCCTTGATTGAACATGAGGTGCTTACCGACCAGGCCGCTTGAATTTGCAAGACCTTGCGGAAACTGCGAGTTCGCTGACATCAGCAGCAAACGCGGCGTCTCAGCGCCGTTCGCGCAGAGCACGACGGCCTTCGCCGCCTGAAATCTCTCACGCTTGTCCGGATCGAAGTAGTGCACTCCGCTGACTCGTGCGTGCGTGTTCGTTGCGACGCGGAACACGTAGCAACCGGTACGCACTTCGCAGCGGCCGCTCGCCTCAGCCTCCGGGATCATTGTAAAGAGGGTCGATGATTTCGCCCCTACTTCGCAACCGAATCCCATGCAAAACCCGCAATGTATGCACGCCGCGCGCCCGCGATACGGGACCGAGGCGATGGCGAGCGGTGCCGGGAATGGGTGTAGTCCCAGC
>Ga0182018_10004194_pt1 | contig 12324 bp, 8 predicted proteins | sample 812P2MmetaG_FD_120490 | JGI IMG/M metagenome (GOLD analysis project Ga0182018, IMG submission 120490) | Permafrost microbial communities from Stordalen Mire, Sweden - 812P2M metaG | ecosystem: Environmental > Terrestrial > Soil > Wetlands > Permafrost | place: Sweden: Stordalen | collected...
CCCGCCCGGCGATCCCGCCGCCGCCGCCGGCGGCGCCCACGGCCCCGCCGGCCCCGCCGGACGCCGGCCGGGGCGGGCGGCCGAGGATGGCAAAGGCGATGAGGCGGACGAAGGCGAAGGCGGCGACTCCGGCTGTTAGGGCAACGAGGGCTCCGGCAGCAGCCATCCCGAGGCGAAGCGGCAGAGAGTGAAGGCGGAACTCCTGCAGGAGCGCTTCGAGGAGAAACCATTCCGACACGAAGCCGATCGTCGGGGGGAGGCCGGCAAGGGTGAGCGAACCGAGGGCAAACGTGGCACCGCTGACAGGGTGTCGCCGGCCGGCGCCCCGCACGGTCTCGAGGTCGTCCGTGCCGTAGTCGGCAGTGATGAAGGCGGCCGACGCGTACAGCCCTGACTTGGCCACGGCGTGGGCGAGGACCTGCAAGCTCGCCGCGAGGAGGCCCACGGCCGTCAGCTCAGGACTGCGGGTGGCGGCGCCTGCGAGCGCCACGCCGTAGCCGACGACGATCAGACCGGCGTTCTCGACGCTCGAGTAGGCGATGGCACGGTTGAGGCTTGACTGCACGGCCGCGAACGCGATGCCGATGAGGGCCGTCATCCCGCCGAGTACGAGGACCGTCACGACGAGCACGAGAGGAGGGCGGCCGAGGATCCCGAGGAAGCGCCAGAGCCCGTAGAAGCCGACGTTGGCGGCGAGCCCTGCCATGGCCGCACGGGTAGGACCGGGGGCGGCCGGGTAGCCGACGGGAAGCCAGACCTGGAAGGGGAGCAGACCCACCTTGGCGCCGAAGCCGACGACGACGAGGACGAAGGCGGCGTCGTGCAGAGCGCCTGGGCGTACGTGGCTCCAGGCAGCCATGGTGAGCGTCCCGCTCCGGCCGGCCAGAAGAAGGAAGGCGAACAGCAGCGCGATCCCGCTGACCTTTCCCATGCCGAGCGTCGCCCAACTCGCGCGGGCATTGCCCTTGTCGGCTCGGCGGATCCCGACAAGCCCGTAGAAGGCGAGGGTCAGGCTCTCCCAGCCGAACAGGAACGTGAAGGCGTCGCCGGCCACGAGGATGACGGTGACGGCCCCGAGGAGCAACAGGTAGCAGGCACCGGTGCCGCGGCCGCGTACTCGTCCCGTGGGTCGCGCCCAGCTGACGAGGCAGGCGGAGAGCGCGATCGCAAGACCGCCTGTGAGCGTGAGGAAGAGCCCAGCCAGGGCGTCGAGGCGCACCGAGGTATCGCCGACGCCGAGGGTCGCACCCAGCGATACCACCCCTTCTGGGCGATAGACCGCGAAGGCTCCCGCCGCCGTGACGAGCCCACCCCCGAGGATGCCGCCGACGAAGGGAACCACACGCGCCCAGGCCGTGTCAGCACCTCCTGCGAGGTCCATGGCCGCTCCGAGCGCCCAGATGGCCAAGCCGGCGATGAGGAGTGCTCCGATCATCGGGCGACCGATCCGGGCAGCAGGCCGATGGCAAGGAGGATCCCGTGCAGCAGGCTGAAGGGGCTCGGAGGCGAGCCCGGGACGAAGACGTCGACCGGCACGACGGACCCGATGCCGTCCCGGGTGACGTAGCCAGAACCCACGAGGCCGCCACTGATGGCGTCGGTCCCGGCCGCGAGGACGAGTTTCGGGTGGGGCATCGCATCGTAGGTTGTGCGAAGCGGGCCGGCCATGCCCTCGGTCGCCGTCCCGCTCACGAGGAGCAGGTCGGCGTGGCGCGGGCTCGCCGTGAAGAAGATGCCGAGGCGCTGGACGTCGTAGACCGGGTTGAGGAGCGCCGCCACTTCCCACTCTTCGGAGCCGTCGGAGCCGGCGTCGACGTGGCGCACGTGCACCGATCGTCGGAGCGTCCGCACCCGATGTCGGAGCTCGGCGCGGAGTCGGTCGAGCTCCTCGTCGCTCTCGAGTCGAGCCGGCACGACGAGTCCGGCGCGATGCAGCCTGGCGACCTCCGGCGACGGCTCGAAGGCGAAGCGATCGGGTCGGGCCTCGACGCAGCGGCCACAGAGGATGCAGCGGCCGCCATCGACGGTGACCTCGCCGAGTCGCTCCTCGATGGCGCCCGTTGGGCAGAGCGAGGCGATCCCGGAGTCCCGCTCGTCGGCGGTGCTGTGTCCGTCCGGCGACAGCTCCGTGCCTGCGCCCAATACGGAGATCGAGCCTCTGAAGCTGGCCCCGTAGTCGTCGGCCGTCCTCGGATAAGCGGTCGTGACGATGCCCTCGCGCAGGCCTCGGAGCACCCAGGCCATCAGCCGGACACCCCGGCGATGGAAAGCCCGAAGCTCGCCTCGATGAAGGCGAAGTCGGTGAGGATGTCGCCACCGAAGCACCGCGGAAAGAGGGCGAGGTTGTGGAAGGAGGCCGAGCGTGGTTTCACCCTCATGAGCCGCCCCGCCTCAACCTCGACCAGGTAGACGAGCTCGCCCTGTGGGGCCTCGACCCAACCGAAACCCACCCCGTCGGTGGCAGGCACCTGCCGGCGCCAGGGAGCGTCGTCGCGCTCCTCGCCGAGCTCGTCGAGGGCCTCGCGAGCGAGGTGGAACGCAGCGGTGATCTCGTGCAGCCTGACCCGCTGGCGCGCGAGGGCGTCGCCGCCGTCGGACGCCTCGGCCGGTTCGAACCCGAGGAACCCGTAGGCCCCATACGGGCGCTCGACGCGTACGTCCTCGGTGCGCCCCGAGCCGCGACCGACCGGGCCGAGCGCGCCGTGAACAGCGGCAACCTCCGACGAGATCACGCCCGTGCCGCGCAGCCGATCGAGGAAGGACGGCGTGTCCATAAGGGAGCTGGCGTCGCCGGCGATGTCGTGCTCGAGTGCGCCAAGTGCCCGGAGCGCCTCGTCCGGCGTAATGAGGGGCGGTCCAGCGACTCCCCCCGGTACGACGACGCCTCGTCCGAAGCGGTGGCCGCACAATCGCGCCCGAAGCCGCTGGACGCGCTCCTTGTGGAGCGTCATGCGCGCATACGCGACCGCCTGGCCGGCGCCTTCGCAGTGGCGGATCACCGAGTCGAGATGACTTGCCACGCGCTCGAGCTCGGCGTGCACGACCCGGACGAGGGCGGCGCGGCGCGGCGCCTCGATGCCGGCGAGGGTTTCGAGGGCGTGGCAGAACGCCATGGCATGGGCGACCGAGGCGGTGCCCTCCACCCGCTCGGCGAGCAGCACGCCGTCGTCGAACCCGAGGTCGCCGAAGCGTCGCTCGATGCCCCGGTGCTTGTAATAGACGCGAGTTCGCAGGTGGGGGATGTCTTCGCCGAAGGTCTCGACGAGATACTCAACCGCCTCGAAGATCCCCGAGCGGACCGGCCCGTAGGGGATCGTGAACAGACCTTCCCCTGCCACGTGGCCGGGAAGGGCTGAGAGGTCGAGCTCGGGGCGGAAGGTGTCATTCGGTCGGAAGGCGCCAGGGCGCGGGCGCCACTGCTCGTTCGGATCGAGAGGCAGGACGAGCGGATCGAGACGCGGATGGCCGACGGGCTCGATGCCGAACAGGTCGTGGATCTCCCGTTCGTACCAGGCGGCGGGAGGCACGAGCGGCGTGAGGGCCGGGTACTCGTCCGCCCCGGGGCCGAGGTGCGCCTCGACGACGTCGAGCGAGCCGCGCCGGGCGAGGAGGGCGCGGATGACGGTCGAGCCGTCGTCGTGAGCCGACGCGAAGAGCCCGACGAAGCGCTGCCCACCGGCCACTCGCTCGGCGACCGCACCGGCGAGCAGCTCCGGCTCGAGCGACACAGCGACTGGCGTGCCAGTCATCTGTGGGCTCCGAGCTCTGCTGCAGCCCGCTCCAACAAGCTGGAGAGCTGCGGCGGCGGATGCACGCCCAGCAGGACGAGCACGGCAAGTCCCATCACCATGGACACGGGCATCCAGGCGTTCTCCTCCCCCCGCACGACGCCGTCAGGCGTCGGGGTGAGCATCGTCTGGGTGGCGAACCACGAGAGCCCGAGAAAGGCGAGGGTGACGAAGACGACGAGCACGGCCGGCACCGCCGTGCTCGACCCGGCAAGGCCACCCTCGACAATGAGGAACTCGCTCCGGAAGATGCCGAACGGCGGCATGGCAGAGAGGGCAAGGACGGCCAGCACGAGCATCGGACCGCTCCAGGGCAGCGCGCCGATCCCTCCTTGTATTCGGCTCATCTCCTTCGTGCCGAACTTGCGGATGACACTCCCGGCCCCGAAGAAGGCCGTCGATTTGGCAGCGGCGTGAGCGAGCACATGGAGCAGCACCCCGACGATCGCGATCGGGGCTGAGAAGCTCATCCCGACGGCGAGGATGCCCATGTGCTCGACGCTCGAGTAGGCGAGCAGGCGCTTCAGGTCGTGCTGCCTGGCGAGGTAGAGCGCCGCGAGCACGAGCGAGGCGAGCCCGAAGACGAGGAGCACCGCCCGTGGAAAGTCCGGACCGATGGCCCGGACGGTGACCTGGTAGAAGCGCAAGATGGCGTAGAAGCTCACCGTGAGCAGCGATCCCGACAGCATTGCCGAGATGGGAGTCGGCGCCTCCGAGTGGGCGTCGGGCAGCCAAGTGTGCACCGGGACCAGGCCCATCTTGCTGCCGAAACCGAGCACGGCGAGACCGAACGAGAGACGCACGATCTCCGGCGGGAAGCGAGTAGCTGCCCCGAGCAGATTCGCATAGGAGAGCTCGTAGGAGCCGCCGAGCACGGTGCTTCCGGCGTAGTACATGACGACGGTTGCCAACAGGGCGATGCCGAGGCCCATGGAGGCGATCAGCACGTATTTCCACGCCGCCTCTGCGGCACCGTCGGTGTCGTCGATGGCGACGAGCAGAGCCGAGACGACGGTCGTGACCTCGACGGCGACCCAGAGCAGCGCCAGGCCGTTCACGACCGGAGCCATCGCCATCGCCCAGGCAAAGAGGTTGAGGCCGGCGAAGAAGCGCCGTGAGTATCGAGCCTCCACCGGGCCGCTGCCCGTGCGCACGTAGCCGATGGCGAAGATGGTCGTCGTGGCGTACAGAAAGGTCACGGCGACGAGGAACACGACCGAAAGAGCGTCGACGCGGAGCCATCCGCCCAGCGCCGTCGTGATCTGGTGGGAAGGGATGAGGGCAACTGCGAGGCCGAACGTGGCTGCGCCACTCGTGAGCGAGAGCGCCCGGGCGAGACGCGCCGACGCTTTCAGACAGGCGAGACTCGTCGCCAAAGGAACGACGAGGATGGCGACGAGGAGGGCGCCCATTCTAGCCCTGCAGCCGATCGAGTGCGCGTGTCGAGAGGGTGCGGGCGCGTCCGTGATGAACCCGCATCAGCACGCCGAAGACCACGACTGCCACGAGCAGGTCGAAAAGGAAGGCGACTTCAACGATGAGCGGAAGCCCCGCCGCCAGGACGAGGCTCGCCAAGGAGACGCCGTTTTCCAGGGAGAAGAAGCCGACTGCCTGGGAGACGACGTCGTTTCGGACGATCACGAGCAGGAAGGCGACGAGAATGACGGCAGCCGCCAGGGCAAGTGCCAGGATCGGCAGCGAGCGGGAGTGGATCGGCAGCCTGCCGAAGACGAAGACGCCGAAGACGGACAAGACGATGGCGAGCAGCACCATCGAGGCGACACCGAGGCGGTGGCTGGCGGTGACGTCGACGCGTACCTCTCGAACCAGCCGGAGGATGATCGTTGGAACGACGATCACCTTCAAGACGAAGGAGAGGCTCATCAGGACATAGAGCGCACCGATGTGGCGGGTTGCGGCGACGAAGGCGGCGAGCACGCTGACGCACAGTGACTGGAAGGCGTACAGGCGGACCTGCGAGCGCGAGAGCGAAGAGCGGAGCATGGCGAACTCGCTCAACAGCACGAGGAGCGCTACGACCTCTGCGGCGTCGGTCAGCGTCGATGGTGAGGCGCCAACCGCTGCCACTTACCGACCTCCGAGGTAGAGGACGAGGACTGCGAGCACGGCGAGCAGGAAGGCCGCCGCCATGAACTCGGTGATCTTGAAGAGGCGCAGCTTGGAGAAGCTGTTGTCGATGACTGCGAAGATCGCTCCGACGCAGAGTGCCTTTCCGATGAAGATCGGGATCGCCAGGAGCACCGGGCCGAGCTGACGGGAGCCGGCCAGGCCCCACGGAGCCGCGAAGACGTTGATCAAGATCACATAGAGGATGAGCTGTTTCATGGCCGAGCCCCACTTCAGCAACGCGAACGGCGGACCGGAATGCTCGAGCGTCCGTGCCTCGTCGATCATCCCGAACTCGAGCGTGCTGGCATGGGTTTCGACGGGGATGCGGCCCGTGTCGCTCAGCACGACGAGGAAGAACGCCACCGTCGCGAGCAGGTGCGCTGGATAGATCGCCTGTCCGAACGACGAACGGACTTGGGCGGCCTCGAAGTACGGGAGGTCGGTGGTGGTCACCAGGGCGACGGTGAAGGTGATGAAGAGGATCGACGGTTCGACGAGTGCCGCGAAGGTCATCGCTCTGCTGCTGCCGAGCTGGGCGTAGGGGCCGCCCGTCTCCACGGCCGCCAGCGCCACGGCGAAGCCCGCCAGGGCGAGGATGAAGGCGCCGCCCAAGATGTCCCCGATGTAGCCGAGGGGGAGCGGATAGGCCGTGAGGACGGGGATGAGGAGCGGGACGGTGAGATAGCAGGCAAAGGCGACCACAGGCCCGGCGAGGAACACCCAACTCGCGTCCTCGGGTACGAGCGTCTCCTTCCGGAAGAGCTTGGCGAGGTCGTAATAAGGCTGGAGGATGCGCGGCCCACGGCGCCCTTGCAGGCGCGCCTCGAGATGAGCAATCGCTCCGCTCACGAAGGGCGCAAAGACGAGGATCGTCAGGTCCTGCAGTACCTGGATCTCCGCCGGGGCCAGTTCGGTTCCTGCCACGCTCACCTCCACGCGTCGCTAGTACGAGCGCAGAGGCCATCAGCCCTCAGGGCGGTTCGGGTTGCACAGCGCGTCCGCTTCCGGTTGCGCATATACCGCCCGCCGGAGCCTCATCCGGCGGGTGCCACTCTAGCTGCGGCGCGAAGGCGCTTCAAGCATGCCGCGTCACGGCTCCCGTGGGCATGCGATCAGGCGAACCGGAGGGGCGTGGACAAGGTTCGCCGGATCGCGCGAATTCGAGTCCGCCGTCGAGGGCCCGTTGCTCGCCGTCGTCGCTGAGCTAGCTTGGTTCCGTGCGCCACTCGAGCCGGCGATCGTTGGCGGTGCTCGCGATCGCCGTCAGCTCGTTCGCGGGGGTCACCCTGGCTGGGATCGCGCCGGCGTCCGCCGTCGGCGTACCGGTCGTGATTGACAACTTTGCCGGTCAGACCCTGGGCACTCGCACGGTGACGCTGCTCCCCACGTCGACCACATCGACTACCAGCCCCGGTACCTTCAGCCAAAGTGGCGGCATCGCGACAATGACGATGAACGGGTCGGGCAACACCGCGGGCGGCGTAGAACTCGATTACCAGCCGTCCTCGCCCGTGGATCTCACCGGCGGAGGGACCGACACCCAGTTCTTCCTCCAGGCCTCCGAAATCGTGCGCAGCGACGACGCCAAGGACGCCCTGAACCTCTCGATCAGCGTCATGAGCAGCAACGGTGTCACGGGCGTCTACAGCACCGGGATCGGCAACACGTACGCCGACAACGTGGTGCTCAACTTCGACTGCTCCGTGAATCCCGTCTGCTTCGACCCGCAGCCCAACTTCACCGAGGTCACCAACGTGGAGATTCTCCTTCTGTACCCGCAGAACTACGACTCGGCCCAAGGAGTTACCACGGTCGAGCTGAACGGCATCGTCGCCACGCCCACTGGCGGTGAGGTGCCGCCGCCGCCGAGCCCGTCGTTCAACGCCACGAGCCCGCAGGTCACAGTGGCCGGGGGCAGCGCCAACTTCCCGGTGACCTTCATTTCTGATGGAACACCGGACGCCGTGACGAACGATCCGCCGAGCACAACCGGCCTGTCTGCCGAAGACGTTCAAGTCACGACGACCTCATCGAACACGCTCACGGCCACCGTCACCGGCGGTCCCGCCAGCTACAACATCGCAGTGACGGGTATGACGAGCGACCAAAACATCACCGTCACCATCCCGGCCGGGGTGGTGACGGACGCCTGGAGCAACAACAACCTTGCGGGCTCCGCGACCGTGCAGTACATCATCAAGGCGAACCAGGCGGTCTCTTTCACCTCGACGCCGCCGGTCGATGCCCCGATCGGAGGGTCGACCTACACACCGACAGCGACCGCCAGCTCAGCTCTTGCGGTGACGATCACGGTCGATCCGAGCTCCACGGGCTGTCAGATGAGCCCTGCGGTGAACGGCACGGTGAGCTTCACGGCTCGCGGGACCTGTGTCATCGATGCCAACCAGGCAGGCAATGGCGGCTACTTCGCCGCTCCAGAGGTGCAACAGCGCATCGCAGTCGACCAGCCGCCGACGGTGAGCTCTGTCCGCCCTGACATCGGGCCGATAACCGGCGGTACGACGATCACGATCACCGGCATCAACTTCCTGTCGGGGTCAACCGTCGCGATCGGCCAAGGAGGTGGTACTCCCGCGGTCGCTGCGCGCGACGTCGACGTCGTCTCGCTGACCGAGATCACCGCGGTCACCGGTGGCGGTGCAAAGAGTGGTACCTACGACGTCCACGTGACCAGCTCGCTTGGCGAGAGCGAAGGCAGCCCGGGGGGAGCCTTCACCTACGTTGGCCCGCCGACAGTGAGCTCTGTCAGCCCCGACATCGGGCCGAGAACCGGCGGTACCGAGATCACGATCACCGGCACCAACTTCCTGTCAGGATCAACCGTCGCGATCGGCCAAGGAAGCGGCACACCGGAGGTCGCTGCGAGCGATGTCGACGTCGTCTCGCTGACCGAGATCACCGCGGTCACCGGTGGAGGCGCAGAGGTCGGCACCTACGACGTCTATGTGCGCACCGGAGCGGGCTCGAGCGCTGGCAACTCGAAGGCGGCCTTCACCTACGTAGGTGCGCCGACGGTGACCTCTGTCAGCCCCGGCGTTGGGCCAAAGAGCGGCGGTACGAAGATCACGATCACGGGCACGAACTTCCTGTCGGGAGCAAGCGTCGCGATCGGCCAGGGCCTCAGCGGACCACCCGTTGCGGCGACCGAAGTCGACGTCGTCTCGTTGACCGAGATCACCGCCCTCACCGGTGCCGCAAAGGTCGGCACCTACGACGTCTATGTGACCACCGCAGTGGGCACGAGCGCCGGCAACTCGAAGGCGGCTTTCACCTACGTAGGTGCGCCGACGGTGAGCTCTGTCAGCCCCGGCGTTGGGCCAAAGAGCGGCGGTACGAAGATCACGATCACGGGTACGAACTTCCTGTCGGGAGCAAGCGTCGCGATCGGCCAGGGCCTCAGCGGACCACCCGTTGCGGCGACCGACGTCGACGTCGTCTCGTTGACCGAGATCACCGCCATCACAGGTGGAGGCGCAAAGGTCGGCACTTACGACGTCTATGTGACCACCGCAGCGGGCACGGCCGGCGGCAACTCGAAGACGAGGTTCACCTACGCGGCGGCGCCGACCGTGACCTCTGTCAGCCCCAACGCCGGGCCGAAGGCCGGCGGTACCGAGATCACGATCATGGGCACCAACTTCCTCCCGGGTGCGACGGTCGCGATCGGTCAGGGACTCAGCGGGCCACCCGTTGCGGCGACCGACGTCGACGTTGTCTCGTCGAGCAAGATCACTGCCCGCACCGGTGCGGGAAAGGTCGGAACCTACGACGTCTATGTGACCACGCCCGGCGGCACAAACGGGGGCCGGCCGAATCGGACCTTCACCTATGTGGCGAGACCGACGGTGACCAATGTCGGCCCGAACAACGGACCCTTTGACGGCGGTACGACCATAGATATCTCGGGCACTGGCTTCGCCGCCGGTGCGACCGTCATGATCGGCGAGGGCAAGGATGCCTTCCCTCTCCAGGATGTCGTCGTCATCGGTGCGAACCAGATTTCAGGGATCACTCCTGCAAGCGGCGTGACCGGCTCCTTCTACGTCTATGTCACGACGCCCGACGGAGGAACAAGCGCGGCGAACGCAGGTGCGATCTTCACCTACACCTCCATCTGAACCGATCCCGTCCTCGGTCGGTGTCACGCCGACGGCGCGAGCTCGCTGAAGCGGAAGCAGTCGGTCGTGTGGTCGTTCGTCATGCCCGAGGCCTGCATGAAGGCGTAGACGATGGTGGGGCCGACGAAGCCGAAGCCACGTCGCTTCAAGTCGCGGCTGAGCGACTTCGACAGCTCCGTCGTGGCGGGGAGGCTCGCGGTCGGATCGAGCGCCGGCTGCAGCGGGACGCCGCCGACGAAGGACCACAAGTGGCTGTCGAGGTCGGTTCCGGAGCTGTGAAGGGCGCACACCGCCCTGGCGTTGTTCAGCACCGAGGTGATCTTGGCGCGGTTGCGGATGATGCCGGGATCCTGCATGAGGCCTTCTATGACGGTGTCGGGCCAGCCGGCGATGAGCTCAGCATCGAAACCGGCAAATGCTCGCCGATAACCCTCCCGTCGATGAAGGACGGTCGCCCAGCTCAGACCTGCTTGGGCTCCCTCCAGCGTGAGGAGCTGGAAGAGCGCCTGTTCGCCGTGGAGGGGCGTTCCCCAGTCGACGTCGTGGTATGCCTGCATCTCGGGCGCGGCACCCTCGGCCCACCGGCATCGTCGTATCCCGTCAGCCGGCGGGGGAGCCATGACCCTCGATGTGGTGGCGGACGGTATCGACCAGCCGAGCGATCTCGTCCTCGGTGTTGTAGGCGTGGGGCGATGCTCGCACGGCGGCCATCACTCCCCGTTGCTCCATGTCGAGTCGTGCCCAGGGCGCCTGGGTGACCGACACGTTGATGCCGGCGGTCGTGAGTGACTCCCGTATGGACAAAGGGTCATGGCCTTTGACCGTGAAGGTGACGATTGCCGAACGCTGCGTCCCGCCGTCGTGGACGTCCGCACCGATGGCGACAAGGGCGCGCCGCAGCCCTTCTGCCAACTGGTTGACGCGGTCGGCGATGAGCTCGATCCCGATGTCGAGGGCGTAGTCGACGGCGGCGCCGAGGCCGAGGCGAGCGGCGTAGGACGTCTCGAACTCCTCGAATCGTTGCGCCCGGTCCTTGAGCGCATAGCTGTTCTCGTCGAGCCAGGTGGCCGAGACCCCGTCGATCCCCGGTGGGCGCATCCGCTCTGACCACTCGGGCGCGACGAAGAGCCAGCCGGTGCCGCGCGGTCCCCTGAGGAACTTGCGCCCAGTGCCTGTGGCGACGTCGCAGCCGATGGTTCCCATGTCGATCGGCAATTGCCCGGCCGACTGGCAGGCGTCGAGGAAGAAGGGCACGCCGGCGGCCCGCGTGCGCGCGCCCACGTCTGCGACCGGGTTGACGAGCCCGCGGTGGGTCCCGACGTGGGTGGCGGTCACCAGGCGAACGGTGCCGTCGAGCCGGCGATCGAGGTCGTCCACGTCGAGGGAGCCGTCGTCGGTGGAATCGATTGCCTCGATGCTGATCCCGAAACGGTCGCGTGCCTGCAAGAGCGAGAGATAGTGGCTGTTGTAGGCCGTCCGGTCCACGATGACGCGTCCGCCGCCGGTGAACCACCCTCCGAGCGCAAGACCCCAGAACGCTTTCGCCCACGAGGCGGTATCACTCTGGGTGAGTGCCACGTCGAGCCGATCGACGCCAACGAGGCGAGCGACAGATGCGTGTGCCGCCTCGAGTGCCTCCGCCGCAGCCGCCTCGGCCTCGTAGCCGCCCATGCTGGCCTCGAGGAGGGTGTGTGCGACGACGGCATCCACCACGCACGTGGGCGGAAGGGCGGAGCCGGCATTGTTGAGGTGGGCGACGCCGTCGCAGCCCGGGGTGTCCGCGCGGAGGCGATTGAGGTCGAGAGGCACAAGGGGGAGTCTCGCGCTCGGGCCGGCCTCGGTGGGCCGCCACTATCCTGGCTGTCGTGGCGGACGGGCCGGCGACATCCGGGAAATCCCACGGCGGGGCCGACACTGCGATCACCTGGCTGATCGTCCTCATCGAGTACGCCATCGTGATCAGCCTGCTGATGGTGGCAGGCATCGTGCTCGTCCGGACAGCCGTGGATTTCCTCGACCAATGGAGCGCCTTTCCCTCGACAGTTGTCGGGGCCATCGACGGCATCCTCGTCGTCATCATCCTCCTCGACATCGTCCACACCGTCTTTCGTCACCTCCGGACGTCGGTCTTCCCGGTTCGACCGTTTCTCGTCATCGGCATCCTGGCCGGCGTGCGGGACATCCTGAGCGCTTCTGCCCAGCTGACCCTGAGCGCCCATCTCTCGACCTCCGACTTCAACCACACCCTCGTCTCCCTCGGCGTTGGA
>Ga0182018_10004195_pt1 | contig 12323 bp, 11 predicted proteins | sample 812P2MmetaG_FD_120490 | JGI IMG/M metagenome (GOLD analysis project Ga0182018, IMG submission 120490) | Permafrost microbial communities from Stordalen Mire, Sweden - 812P2M metaG | ecosystem: Environmental > Terrestrial > Soil > Wetlands > Permafrost | place: Sweden: Stordalen | collected...
ACAACCCCGCCTACGCCTCGCCGACATTCGACGACAGCAGCTGGAGAACTGTCTCCACAAAGAAGCAACTGACCGACTACGGCATCCACGACATCCCCTATGCCTGGTATCGCATGCATGTTCACGTTGACCCCCGGGTGCGGGACGCGGCGGTCGAGGTTCAATACATCACTGGCAGTTACGAACTCTACGTCAACGGCGTGCGCATCGGCGCGAACGGCAAGATGGTGGGGATGCTTGAGTCCAGTCAGGACTACCTGACCGCTTACAACATTCCTGACAGCATGATTGCCCCCAATGGCGATCTGGTCATCGCCATTCGCTTCGCCATTGACCGAATGGGCCCTAGGGAGCCCGGCACCAGCACGCCCCTCACCTCCGATTCGATCTTTCTGGCCAGCCGCGACGCGGCGCGGCGCGACGAAAGCTATGAGGCAGCCCACCAGACTGCGACCTACTTCGTTGTTCTCGGTCTCAACCTGATTGTTGGCATCGTTGCTCTCGCGCTCTACCTGGCCATGCGCAGTCAGCCGGAGTATCTGGCCATCTCCATTGCGTTGCTTGCCAACAGCTCTAAGGCGGCCGTAATCATCTGGAACCATCTCCACGGCTTCACTGCAACTGCTGACTTTTTGAGCTATTTTGCGATTGGCATTGCGAATGTTGCGGCCATCGATTTTGTTCGCCTGATTGTTCACTTGCGACGCTCGCGCTGGCTGCTGGCGCTGGAGATCGTACTATTCCTGAGCTACTTTGGAGTGCCCCTGCTCGATATCGGCGTCCTGGGCGGAAATTATGCTTCCCTCTTGTTCGCTCTCGCAGTGTTCTTTATTCCGTCGCTGGTCGTATTTGCGCTGTTACCCTCGCTGCTGATCTGGGCCGCGCTGGGCGGCAACCGCGATGCGCGCCTGTTCGTTCCCCCGTTCGCATTTATCGGCCTCCTGAATTGCTGGAACTTCCTGACCATTCTATCCATCGTCTTTCCAATAATGCTGAGATTCCCCTCCATGCCGTACTTCCATTTTGGCAGCTACACGGCGGACCTCTGGGACGTGTGGGACACCGTTTACTGCGTCACCATGCTGCTGTTCCTGGTGCTGCGCACGATCGGCATTGCCCGCGACCGAGCCCGTGTCTCCGCTGAACTTGAAGCTGCAAGGACAGTGCAGCAGGTGCTTATCCCGGACGAGATTCCGGTCATTCCCGGCTTCGCGCTGCACAGTACCTACAAGCCCGCAGGCCAGGTGGGCGGCGACTTCTTTCAGTTCCTTCCCGTCGAAGGCGGCGGCGTTCTGGTGGTCATTGGCGACGTCAGCGGCAAGGGAATGCCCGCCGCCATGACCGTATCTTTGCTCGTCGGCACCGTTCGCACCCTCGCCCACTACACCCATAGCCCTGCCGAAATCCTCACCGCCATGAACCATCGCATGATGGCCCGCAGCGGCGGCGGATTCACCACCTGCCTCGTGTTGCGCGCCGACCCCGGAGGCAAACTCACCGTGGCCAACGCAGGCCACATTGCGCCCTACCTGGCCGGCAAGGAACTGCCGGTCGAAAATAACCTCCCGCTCGGATTGGCTGCCGACTCCGTCTACATCGAGTCTTCATTCCAATTGGCCGAGGGCCAGCAGCTCACGCTGTTTACCGACGGTGTTGTCGAAGCCCGCGACAAAGCAGGGAAACTGTTCGGCTTCGATCGCGCCGCCGCCATCTCCAGCCAATCCGCCGACCAAATCGCCACAGCAGCGGAGCTGTTCGGCCAGGACGACGACATCACCGCCCTCACATTGGCCCGCACCGCCTGACGCATTCGTTTACCATTCGGCATAGAGGAATTGCACAGCACCCATGCGCCCAAGCACAATCCGCACGATCGCCGGGTGCCCCATCCTTGGGACGTCTTTGTCCTTGTCCCAAGGGTGGGAGACCACATCCCAACCCCACCCATCAAGAGGCAACCTCCACCAATGATCCGCCCCATCCTTTTAGCACTCATCCTCGCCTCCCCGCTCACCCTCGCGGCTCAAACCGTCGATTCGATCGATCCGGTCCTCAGGGCCCGCATCGACCGGATTGCCTCGCAGGTGCTCGAGCAAACCGGCGTGCCCTCGGCATCGGTGGCCGTCGTCAAGAGCGGTAAGCTCATCTACACCCATGCCTACGGCAGCGCGCGGTTGGCTGTTCTCACGCACGACCCCGGCCTGCCGGGCCCGTCCGACATTCCCGCCATCCCCGCCACGCCTGACATGCGCTACTCCATCGGCTCCATTTCCAAGCAGTTCACGGCGGCTGCGATTCTGCTATTGCAGCAGGATGGCAAACTCTCGCTCGACGACGCCGTTGGCAAATACATTTCCGGCCTCACGCAAGGCGACAAGGTGACGATTCGCCAGGTGCTCTCGCACACCTCCGGCTACCAGGATTACTGGCCCGAGGACTACGTGATGACGCCCATGCTGCAGCCCGAATCAGCGCAGCAGATTCTCGACACATGGGGCAAAAAAGCCCTCGACTTTGAGCCTGGAACCCAGTGGCAATATTCCAACACCAACTTCGTCATCGCCGGCCGCATCGTGGAAACCATCACGGGTCACCCGCTGATGGACTTCCTCGTCAACCGTGTCTTTCGCCCCCTGGGCATGCATTCCGTGTGGAACTCGGACGAGGTGAAGCTGACCCAGGTGGACGCGACGCCCTATTACCGCAATGCCCTTGGTCCGCTGCGCCCGGCTCCCAAGGAGGGACGCGGCTGGATGTTTGCTGCCGGCGAACTGGCCATGACCGCGCACGACCTCGCTCTGTGGGACGAGAGCTTGATCGGCGCGTCATTACTTTCATCCGAAAGTTATAAAAGAATGTTCACTGAGGTGAAGCTGAACGACGGCAAGAGCACGCACTACGGCCTGGGCGTATTCGTTCGTGACCAAAACGGGCACACCCTCATCGAGCATGGTGGCGAGGTCTCGGGCTTTGTCTCCGACAACGCGGTGCTCGTCGACGAGGGCATCGCCATCGCCGTACTCACCAATCAGGATGCCGTAGGTGCGGCATCAACCATTGCCAAGCTCGCGCTTCCCGTTCTCGAGGGCACGCCGCCGACCGCGCCCGAGCAACAGGCGATCGATATCTATCGGGGCTTGCAGCAGGGCCGCATCGACCGCAGCCTGTTGGCTCCCAACCTCAACGACTATTTCACTCCAGAAGCCATCGCCGACTTTCAATCGAGCCTTGCCCCGCTGGGCGAGCCGCTCAGCTTCAAGCAAGTGCGCGAGTCCCTGCGCGGCGGCATGACTTTTCATGCCTTCACGATCGTGTATCCATCCAAACATCTCTCACTCACCACCTACACCTATCCCGACGGCAAACTCGAGCAATACCTGATCGCTCCATCCGAATAACTATGCCCCCGCATCGTGAGATCTTCAGCTTCGCCATGAGTGCAATCAGCCGCGTGTTCGCCCTTCGCGAGCGCATTCTGGGCCGCGTCGGCGAGGGACATCGAGGCGGCTTTACCGGCGTCGCCGCTTCGCATCAGCCCTTTCTCAGTGGCGACAACCTTCTCGACGCGGTTTTCGTTCAACCCGAGCACGGGCCGCCCAATGCAGCAGTTCTCCTTTGCCACGGCATCGGCGAAGTCGTCGACCAATGGTTCCCCGTGCAGTGCCTACTCGCGCAGCATGGCACAGCCTCGCTGATCTTCGATTACTCAGGCTACGGACGCAGCCCCGGCATCGCCAACTGGACGCAGTGGGAAGACGACGCCGTCGCCGCATTCGAATCGCTTCAACGCCTCGTCTCTCCGATGCCCGTCTCGATCCTCGGCTTCTCCATGGGCACAGGCATCGCCGCTGCCGTCATCCACCGCATCGCGGCCCACCGGCTGATCCTTTGCGCTTCCTGCACCTCGTTTCGCGCCGGCGCGCGCTCCATCGGTCTTCCCGCTTTTCTCCTGCCGCTCGTTCCTCCCGTCTGGACGACGGACGAAACGCTCGCCGATTGTCCCGTACCCGTCCTCCTCGTCCACGGCGAAAAAGACCGCCTCTTCCCTGTTCAAATGTCTCGCGACCTCGCCGCGCTCGTGCACACGAGCAAGCTTGTAGTCGTTCCAAACCTCGGCCACAGCGAGCCCTTCCACAAGCCGCACATCTCCTACTGGGGCCACGTGGTCCGCTTTCTCGGGGAATGAGCCCGGGGCGCAGTCCTCGACCGGCGTTCGCAACGCTCGGCGCGACTCCGTTAAACTGGGAATTGACCTATGTTTGAAAACCTTACAGACAAGCTCCAGCGCGCCTTCAAAACCCTCCGCGGCCAGGGAACGCTCACCGAAGAGAACATCGCCGATGCTTTGCGCGAAATTCGCGTTGCGCTGCTTGAGGCCGACGTCAACCTGAAAGTCGCAGATGACCTCATCGAGCAGATTCGCGTCAAGGCCGTCGGAACCGAAGTCCTCACCGCGCTTTCACCTTCCGAACAGGTCATCAAGATCGTTCGCGACGAGCTCATCACCCTGCTCGGCAAAGACACTGCGCGCTTCAGATTCTCTTCGCAGCCGCCCACGGTCATTCTGATGGCCGGCCTGCAGGGCTCTGGAAAAACCACCACCAGCGGCAAGCTGGCGGCCTGGCTCAAGAAGGGCGGCCACCGTCCCATGCTCGTCTCGGTCGACGTCTACCGGCCCGCCGCGCGCGAGCAACTCAGGGTCGTCGCCAAGTCCATCGAAAGCCGCATCTACGAAGGCGACCTGAAGGGCGAAACGCCCGGTTCGGCGCTTGTCGAGCGTCTGGCAAAAGAAGCGCGTCGCGAAGCCGTCATCATGGGCTGCGACACGCTCATCGTCGACACCGCCGGCCGCCTGCATATCGACGAAGCACTAATGGACGAAATGGCCCGGCTGAAGAAGCTCCTCAATCCCAGCGAGATCTTGTTCATCGCCGACGCAATGACCGGCCAGGACGCCGTCAACTCCGCGCAGGATTTTCATTCGCGCCTCGGCCTTACTGGCGTCATTCTTACAAAGATGGACGGCGATGCACGCGGCGGCGCAGCGCTCTCCATCCGCCACGTTACCGGCCAGCCCATCAAGTTCATCGGCGTAGGCGAAAAGCCCGACGCCTTCGAGCCCTTCCATCCGGATCGCATCGTCGGCCGCATCCTCGGCATGGGCGACATGATGTCGCTCATCGAGCGGGCCGAGTCTACCCTCGACCGCAAAAAATCCGAGGACATTGCCAAGAAAGCTTTGCTCGGCGACGGCTTCACGCTCGACGACTTCCGCGAGCAACTGCTTCAGATCAAGAAGATGGGCTCGATGGAGTCGATCCTCAAGATGCTTCCCTCAGTTGGACCCTTCGCAGGCATGCAGCAGGCTGCAAGCCAGGTCGACGAAAAGCAGTTCACGCGTCTTGAAGCCATCATCAATTCGATGACGCCCAAGGAGCGCCGCAACCACGAGATCATCTCCGGCACGCGCCGCAAGCGCATCGCCAAAGGCTCCGGGACAACGGTCCAGGACGTTAACCAGCTCCTGCGCCAGTACGCGCAGATGGCCAAGATGTTCAAGCAGATGGGCAAAGGCGGCCTCGGCGCAAAGATGATGCGCGGCGGTATGGGCGCAATGGGCATGGGCGCCAAGCAGCGATTTGGAAGGTAGAATCTGTAAGTGTGAGGCTAGGTTGACCCTATCGAACCCGGCCAAACCCACCGCACCACCACCAAAGCTGTCATCCTGAGCGGAGCGCAGCGAAGCCGAAGGATCTGCGGTTGTCTTTCGGCCAAGAAAGGAGGGATGCAATGACAGACAACGGGAATCAGTCACGCCCGGTGCGCACCCTCACCGTCAAGAACTTCTCCGTCATCAAAGAGGCCAAGCTCGAATTCGGCAAGATCACCGTCCTCATCGGCCCACAATCCAGCGGCAAGAGCCTACTTTGCAAACTTGCATTCTTCATGGGCCGAGTCGTATTTGAAATAGCGATGGACCACGTTGTGAGGCTCAGCGAGTTTTCGGAGTTCAATGATGCCGTGAAACGAGAATTCCTAAAGTGGTTTCCTCAGGACGGATGGGGGAAGTGGAACTGGGATCTCGAATACCGTGCTGAACAGTACAGCATTTCGATTGCTGAATTCGCTACCTCCGAATTATCGTCTGAGCCCGTTCTAACGTTTTGCGACGCATTTAGGCATGAATACCTCAAAAGGATTGAGGAATCTATCGAGGAAAAAAGCCAGAGTGGATTCCTCCTAACGCCTGCGCTGCGCTCGATTGCGGCGACTCGATTTCTGCGACTGGCTGGCCGTGGAATTTGGGACGCCGCGACTTACATTCCGTTGGAACGGTCCTTTTTCGTGGACATGCAAAAGGGCTATCGTGTACTCGCGGCAGACGCTGACCCGGTCTCGGCACAGTTCTCGGTCGTCTTCGCGGACAGCATGAATCGCGATGTTCCGAAGCCGCGTCTGAAGAGATTCTTGAACGCTGAACTCGTGCATGGTCCGGATGGGGTTGCTGTCTCCTTTGACGATGGCCGTTTATTGCCAATCAATCTCCTTTCGAGCGGGAGCAAAGAGATCCTCCCCATCCTATCGATGCTAGATCTATTTGAGTTTCGGCGTCGCGGCGCGGGATCAAGCTGGCTTTCCCAAAAACATAATGGCGACAAGCTTTACAGATTTGACGACTTAACCATTGAAGAACCCGAGGCCAGCATTTTCCCGCAAACTCAATATGATCTTGTCAGAGAGATCGCCGGCCTTTCAAACGAGACAGAATTCAAATCGTATTTCACGATCACCACCCACAGCCCATACATTCTTTCTGCGTTCAACAATCTGATTGAGGCGGGCCAAGTGGCTCGTTCAAAACCTGAGTTGAAGGACGAAGTCGCAAAACTCATTCCCAAGCGCTACTGGCTTAAGTCGAGTGACTTCAAGGCCTATTGCATTCACGATGGAAATCTCGAATCCATCATGGATCAGGAAACAGGTCTCGCCAGTGCCAATTACCTCGACAGCGTTTCCGAAACCATCGGCGTGGAATTCGATGAATTGTTGAGGCTCGGCTATGTCGAATCGTAGCTCGGCGCTGGAAAGGTGCACCGAGAAGTTGAGCCATCCGCGAATCACCGTCAGGGCATCTGGGCGCACTGCTACATTCGTGAATTCGGAGAGAGCAGCAATCCACAAAGTTGACATCGACTGTTGGCTCCCTTCAACCGACGATGCCAAAGCCGATTTCCTCTTATGCAAGCCCGGTGTTGTGGATGTGATTATCGAACTCAAGGGGAAGGACATTGACCATGGCGTTAAGCAGATTCTTGCGACTCATGCCGTTTGGAAGAGGATTCCTTCGTGCTCGGCAAAAATCGGCGGATTAATCGTCTTCACGCGCTCGCCCATAAGATCAACAATGCTGGATAACATGAAGGCAAAGCTGCTTGCGAAACACAAAATCTGGCTCGATATGGGAAAGAGTGGTTTGAAGGAATACAAGTTTGAAACCTTCACAGGCAAAAGATGATGACCCTTCTCCAGGACCAACTCGACGAGATCACCTCCAACACCCGCCACCTGGTCCCGGCTGCGCGCTTGGCCGTCGGCGAACAGGCCGTCGCCGAGCTCTTTGCCTCAGGCATCGAAGAGAAGATCCTTCCCGTTGGCGCAATCGCTCCCGAGTTCGCCCTCAAAGACGCGAACGGCAAGCTCGTCCGCTCGGCCGACCTGCTGGCCCTCGGCCCACTGGTCATCAAGTTCTTCCGCGGCCGCTGGTGCTCCTATTGCGTCACCGAACTCGAAGCCTGGCGCGACCTCTACGGCACCCTCCGCGAGCACGAGTGCCTGATGGTCGCAATCGGACCGCAGACCCAGCGCCAATCCGACTTCATGGCCGGCCAGCACGGCCTGCCCTTCCCGGTCCTCCACGACCCCGGCAACCTCGTCGCCGAGCAGTTCGGCCTCGTCTACTCCATCCCCGAGTACCACCAGGACTACTACCGCTCCATCCTCGTGAATCTGGCATTCATCAACGGCGAGAAGAGCTGGCGCCTGCCCATCCCTGCCACCTACGTCATCGCAAAGGACGGAAGGATCCTCTTCGCCGAGGCTCACGCCGACTTCCGCGTCCGCCCCGAGCCAGAGGAAGCCCTCGCCGCAGCGTTGGCTGCGACCCGCCGCTGACAAAGCACGTCAGCCTGCGATCCGCTCGTCAGTCTTCGATTTAACTTCTGCCGCGCTCGCACCGCGCAGCAGAAACACCTTGCTTCGGGATGACTCCCCGCTTGCCAGCTCGACACTCTTCCGAGGCAAAGAGAACATCTCCGCAAGAAACTCGATCAGCGCGGCGTTGGCTCGCCCTTCAATCGGTGGCGCGTGAACTTGGATCTTGAGCTGCGCCGCATCGCCCTCGCCGTAAACGCCCATGATCGCCGTCTTCCTCGCGCCCGGTTGCGCGCGGACGGCCAGCGTCACGCCATCCGGCACAGCCCGCAGGAAGCTCTCATGCCGAATCGCACCCGCAATCGTTCTTCGACCCGCCACGCCGCTCACTCTCCCGGCTCCTCCGGATAAGCCTTCAACTGCGCCGCCATCGGCGGCCTCTTTCCAAAGAGCGCCGTCCCGATGCGAACGCGCGTCGCGCCTTCAGCTATTGCCAGCTCAAAATCCCCGCTCATCCCCATCGAGAGCACACGCAGATCCTGCCTTGGATTCGCCGCCGCCCACCGGTCCCGCCATGTGCGCAGACTGCGGAAACACTCCCGCGTCACACTCTCGGCGACGCCCCACGGCGCAATGGTCATCAGCCCCTGCGCATGTAAATTCTCCAGATCCGGCAACCGTTCCAGAAGCACCGCTGCTTCCGCAGACTCGGGGTCCAAGCCGGCCTTTGTTTCTTCCGGACTCAGCTTCACCTCAATCAGCACAGGCAGCCGCTTGCCCAGCATACCGGCAGCTTCGTTCAGCCGCTCGGCGAGCCGCAGCGAATCGAGCGAGTCCACCGCGTCAAACAGTTCCGCCGCACGCGCCGCCTTGTTGGACTGCAAATGCCCGATTAAATGGACCAGAACTGGCGCATCGGCAGCGGCATTGCTTCCCTCCACACGCCACCCCGCCAGTTCGGGCGCCTTCATCTGAAACTCCTGCACGCGGCTCTCGCCATAGAGCCTCAGCCCCAGCTCAGCAGCCTCGACAATTGCATTGGCAGGAAACGTCTTCGAGACGGCCATCAGCTCGACTTCGCTACGCGACCGCCCCGCACGCCGGCACGCAGCCGCAATCGCATCCTCAATCCGAGCGAGATTATCAGCCAGCGCTGTCATTCCGTCCCTGCTCACCTTCCTGCCCCAAAGACAACCCGTAACTCTCGGCTCGTGTCTAATTGGAAAATGTGGACAGTAATTCTTCTCATCTTTTCCAACATGTTCATGACCATTGCCTGGTACGGCCACCTGAAGTACCGGCAAGAGGCCCTCTGGAAGGTCATTCTCATAAGCTGGGGCATCGCCTTCTTTGAGTATCTGCTCCAGGTCCCGGCCAACCGCATCGGCGCAGCGCGATTCTCGCCGGTACAGCTCAAGGTGATGCAGGAGATCATCACCATCTCAGTCTTCGCGGTCTTCACAACGTTCTACTTCGGCACGCATCTGCGCTGGAACCACGCCGCAGCCGCAGTGTGCCTTGTGGCCGCGGCATTTTTTGTGTTCCACAACTGGTAGGCGCTTGGTGCGCATCCAATCCGCCTGCAACGCTCGGCCGAAGGCGATTGCCGCGTCTGCCCCCTCAATGCCCGTACTCTTCCAAGTACTTTTCCGCTTCGAGCGCGGCCATGCAGCCCGAGCCTGCCGCCGTAACCGCTTGCCGGTAACGCCGGTCCTGCACGTCGCCGCACGCAAACACACCCGGAATCACCTGCCCGCTTAGCGTCGTCAACACGTTGCCGGTGGTCTTGATGTAGCCCTCGTGATCGAGATCCATCTGCCCCGCGAACATCTTCGCGTTGGGCTCGTGGCCGATGCCGAGGAAGAGGCCACTGATCGCGAGCTCGTCCTCCACACCTGTCTTCGCATCCTTCACGCGCAGGCCGCGCACCTCCTTCTCGTCCACGCCCAGCACCTCTTCCACAGTCGTGTTGGGGCGCAGTTCGATATTCGGGTGCGCAATCACCCGATCGAGCATGATCTTCGAGGCGCGGAACTGCTCGCGCCGGTGCAGCAGCGTCACCTTGGTAGCAAAGCGTGTCAAGAACAGCGCCTCTTCCATCGCCGAGTCGCCGCCGCCAACCACGGCAATATCCTTGCCGCGGAAGAAGAAGCCATCGCAGGTGGCGCAGCTCGACACGCCGTGACCGATCAGCGCCTGCTCACTCGGCAATCCCAGCCAGCGCGCGCTCGCGCCCGATGCCACGATCAGCGTCCGCGTGTGAATTTCGCCGCCCGATGTTTGCAACTTGATGGGATGCGCGCCCAGCTCCACGCGGCTTAGATGGCCGAGCTCAAACGTCGCGCCGAATCTCTCCGCCTGCTTCTTCATGTTGGCGATCAGTTCCGGCCCCTGAATGCCCTCGGGCCAACCCGGAAAGTTCTCCACCAGCGTGGTGATCGCAAGCTGTCCGCCGGGCTCGTGGCCTTCCAGCACCAAGGGCTTTAGCCCAGCGCGTGCTGTGTAAATGGCTGCCGTAAGCCCGGCGCATCCCGAGCCCAGAATTACCGTGTCGCGAATCTCGCTCATGAATCCTCTTTCCGCCCTATCCATTCTAATCAGTTGTCAGTGGTCAGTTGTCAGTTCTCAGTTTTCCGGCTGGTGGTCGACGGTGGCCGGCCAAAGGGCTGTTTGCGGAAATGAAGTGCATTGTCCGCCGTGACCTTGGCCCCTCGATCCCCGGCCGCTGATCGCTGGCCCCTCTATATGATGTAATTCATGGCCAATCTGACTCTCATCTACGGTCTTCGCCTGCTGCCCGAGGGTGAAGTGACAGAAATCAAGGACGCTACGCTCAAGCTGGCAAACGGCCACGAGGCGCATGTGACCATGCACGTTATCGAGGGCTCGCGCGAGGAGATCGAGAAGCAGCTCAAGCAGAGCCTCGACGCGTTTTTCAGTTTTTACCCGGAGATATAAAGCAGAGAGCGGGCTTGCCCCGATGCCACTCTAAGAGCGACGACTCAGTGTCGCCCAACCAGCGCCGGGCCCGCGTGCGTGTCTATGTGCACCTGCGGGAGATGTGTAACGGCAGTGTGATCTGCGGCGACATGCGCCGAGGCTGAATGCGCTTCTACAGGGTGCGCGCGCCGCACGCCGAGATTTCTGACTGCGTAGTCGATGAACCGCGGCTCAAAGTGCGCCGGCTCCCCGAGGAACCGGCAGGTAGCCACCACCTGGTCCACAATGAACCGAGGCTGATACGCAGCCAGATCCATCAAGATTTCATCCCGGATCTTGTGCACAATGGTGTCGAAGACAAATCCGGGCAGTTCTAATCCCTGGCGTTCGCACTCCATTTCAAAAATCTGTTGATACAGCGCGAGCTTCGGTGGCCCGACCTCGATCTTGTATGGAAGCCGCCTCAGAAACGCTGGATCCATCAGGTCTTCCGGCTCCAGGTTGGTGGAGAAGATGATCAACTCCTCAAACGGAATCAAGAAGCTCTTGCCGGTGTGCAGCTTCAGGTAGTCCACACGATTCTCAAGCGGAACAATCCAGCGGTTGAGCAGGTCCTTGGGGCTTACTAACTGGCGGCCGAAGTCGTCAATCATGAAGCAACCGCCCAGGGCCTTCATGTGCAGCGGCGCTTCATAGAAGTTGCCGTTTGTGTCGTAGCGCAGGTCGAGCATGTCGAGTGTCAATTCGCCACCCGTGATCACGAACGGCCTCTTGCAGGGAACCCAGCGCTCGTCCACCTCATCCTCGCGAAGGAACGTGTTCTCGCCGTCATCCCCCCCCGCCGCCGGTTCCACTGGAAAGTGAATGCTCGGATCGTGAACACGAATGATCTGCCCGTCCACCGTTACCGCATAGGGAATGTAGATTACGTCTCTGTAGATACTGGCAAATTTCCGCGCTACCGAGCTCTTGCCGTTGCCTGGCGCGCCATAGAGCAGAATCGCGCGGCCTGAGTTCAACGCCGGCCCACACTGCTCCAGCAATTCCGACGAAACCACCAGGTCGCCGATCGCCTCTGTGATTCCCTTCACCGTCACCAGCTCGTTCGTCGGCCGCTGCAGGCAGACCTGGTGAGTAAAGTCTTCGAGCGTCACCGGCGCGGGGCCGGCATACCGCTGCTGCTCCAGCGCATCGAGCGTGTACCGTCGCCCTTCCTCTGTGAATGCGTAGCT
>Ga0182018_10004196_pt1 | contig 12321 bp, 9 predicted proteins | sample 812P2MmetaG_FD_120490 | JGI IMG/M metagenome (GOLD analysis project Ga0182018, IMG submission 120490) | Permafrost microbial communities from Stordalen Mire, Sweden - 812P2M metaG | ecosystem: Environmental > Terrestrial > Soil > Wetlands > Permafrost | place: Sweden: Stordalen | collected...
ACCACATCGTCGTCGGCGGCGCGGTCAAGGGCCAGGACATGTACGGGACGTACCCCGTCATCGGCTCCAACCAGGCCAACGATATGGGCGCGGGCCGCCTCATCCCCACCACCTCCGTCGAACAGTACGCCGGCACCCTCGCGCGCTGGTTCGGCCTCTCCGACAGCCAGGTCAAGGAAGTCTTCCCCAACTTCACCAACTTCGGCTCAAGCCCCTACATGGGGTTCATGGGCTAATCATGACACCCACCCACGCACAACCCCGCCACTTCATCAAACCCGCGCCCATCGCGGCCCTCCTCGCGCTCGCCTGCCTCATCGGCCTCGCCCCCACCCGCGCCCACGGCCAGGCCGAACCCACCGCCACCCGCTCGGGAGACCTCCAGATCGGCGGCACCTTTCAGGACGGCGACTCCGACTACGCCCCCGAACGCTTCCGCGGATACGGCATCTACACCAGCTTCGACTTCCGCTATCGCGTCGGGCTCGAGGCCGAATTCCACCAAATCTCCGGCAACACTTCCTCACAAGGCATATACGAACGCACCTACGAGATCGGCCCGCGTTACATCCTGCGCCACGGCCGCCGCATGCAGCCATACATCAAGCCCATGTTTGGCCGCGGCGTCTTCAACTTCCCTGCCGTCGGCCCCGGCCTCCACGCCAACCTCGCCTACAACATCGTCTCCGCCGCCGTCGGCGTGGACTACCGCCTCTCCCGTTCCATCACCCTGCGCGCTGCCTTCGAATACCAGAACTGGATGGGCTTCCCTCCCCACGGCCTCAACCCCAAGATCGTCGACATTGGCGCCGCCTACCACTTCCACTAGTCCCAAATGAAATGGCTTGCCTCTAGGCTTGCCGTTGTCGGCGCATTCACCTCTGGTAGAGTTGTCCGACTCGCCCGTAGGCCGGAGTGTGGGACAAAGAGCTGCATCAGTGGCGCAGTGCCGCCTGGGCCGGGTAGTCAAGACTGCATTCGAGATTCTTGAAAGAGGAAGACCATGTCGACCCAAGAAAAGACCCAACTCACTATCGTCTTTACCGCTCCCCCCGATCAAGTAGCAGAAGGCGATCGGATCTTCGCGAGTCACGCCAAGTGGATGCGCAACACCCACTCTCGCGACGGAGAAAAAGCCTTGCTGCAGTACACCCTCGCGAAGGGACCGGAGCTGTCGAATCCGATGGACCCGTCGTCCAGGCCAACCGGCAACACCTGCTTCGTCCTGACAGAGGTCTATGAGACCCCGGCAGGCTTGGCAGAACACTGGAAGAAGTCTCTGTCCTGGGAAGACTCCGCTGCCGTTGGGGCGTGGGTGAGCAAAGTCAAGGTCACCACGGCACACGGATCGCCGATCGTACATTCACTCTGGTAGCTCGCAAGTCGGGCCAACTCCGACTCGCGGCTTGGCCCTTGGAGGCACCCACAGTGAAGATGCTCGAGTCGCACTCCCCTAGGCCGACGCTACGGGAAGGCCCGCGTCCACCAGCCCCGCGCGCACCGCACGCAGGTTGGGGAAGTCCGCCCCATCGTAGAACCCCAGCATAATCCCGTTCATCTTCGTCTCGACCGCGATCTTCACGCCCTGCCGGATCAGCTCCGGCGTTGCACGCGGCCGCACAGCAACTCCACTGACGACGTTGAACTCCGGACCCATGTTCGCGCGCTCCTCGGTCAGCCACGCGCGCTTGCCGTCCATCGCCGCTGCCTGGCCCGTCTGCTCGGAGTAGTCCTGGATGCGCAGCGCATCCAGATGTGGCTTCATTTGCACGATATCCGCGCCGAAGTCGCGAGGGTTCTTCGCGTGCATGTTATAGCGCAGCATGGTACCGGGCTTCGCCTTGTGCACCGCCGGCTGCAGCACCTTGTAGAATGCGGCTACCGAAGCGAAGCGGAACTGCTGCCACTGGCCAAGCTCCGGCTGCGCCGCCGGATCTTTCAGCAACGCCGCCTGAATCTTCTCCAGATCGATGCCGAACGCAGGCGCGGCCTTCTTGCATGCTGCGCAAAAGCATCCGCCGCCACCGGCCGGGCTGCCGCCCACCGCCTCGTCCATCAAGACGATCGCCGATTCGACCCAGTCCACCTTGTACTTCTCCACCACCTCGGAGAACGCGTTGACGGCATACTCGCGCACATCCGGCTGGTTGGGGCACACGGGACGAAGCCAGTTGCGCACATGCGTAATCTCGCCGTGGATGTTGCGATTCGCCAGGTCGGCAAACTCGCCCTCCACACGCTGCTTGTCGACCAGCGAGTGGGAGAACTCAAACCCCACGCGCAGCCCGCGCTTGCGCGCCGCATCCACGAAAACGCGCGTCCAGTCCGTGTCGGCCAGCCACGGGAAGTCCGACGGCCGTGGCTTGATGCGCCCATAGCGCTTCGGATCGAAGTGCCAGTTCGCCCGCGCGTCCTCCGCCATCCAGAACGGCCGCAACGGATTGTGCGGATACGCCGCCGAGGTCTCCGGCCTGCGCTCCGGATGCATCTGCCCAATGATGTAGACCGAGTTGACCGCTGCCATCCCCTGCACATTGTCCAGGACCTGCTCCACACCTTCGTCGTGCAGGTCCCAGGCATACAGGGCTGCTTCCACCTCAAACTGCCGCCATGGCACCGAAGCCGGGATCGCCGCAGCGCGCGTATTCTTTGCCACGGCAGCGCTCTGCCCGCGCAACCACCGTCCACCACCCAACGCAGCGGCTCCAGCCGCCTGCACAAATTTTCGTCGATTCACACCACGCTCCTTATCCGATAGGGAGACGCGGCCGCGATCGTCTTGGTTTCATCACGGCCTGGTAACGCCGCTTTTAATTCTGACGTTACCGCTCTCTTTGGGGGTTCCGGCAAAGTTGGTTCAGGAACAGACTGGGTCAAACCTGCAGAACATCTCCATCCTTGGCGACCATCTCATACAGCACAGGGTTAACAAAGAAGCCGAGGAAGAGCCGCGAAACCACCCCCGCGACGATTACGATGGCAAAAGGTCTTTGCGTGTCCGAACCGATGCCAGTGGAGAGCGCGGCAGGCAAAAGTCCGAGGCAAGCAACCAGCGCGGTCATCATAATGGGTCGTAGCCGCAGGAGCGATGCCTCGCGGGTCGCCGTGCGGATGTCTTTGTTCTCGAGGCGGAGTTTGTTGATATAGGAGACGAGAATCACGGCAGTTTCCACCGAAACCCCCATCAATGCAAGCAGCCCCAGCCCCGACGAGACGCTGAACGGCGTGTGCGTCAGCTTGAGAGCAATCAGGGCACCGACAGGCCCGGTCATCATGACCCCGAGAGCAATCGTGAGCGGGAACTTGAAGTTCCCATACAGTGCGAACAAAATCATGAATATGATGAGCACGGCAAGCGGGCCAATGAATTCCATCTGGTGCTTTGCCTGAAGCAACTCATCATATTCTCCGCCCCATGTGAGCCGATATCCGGCGGGTAGGGATTTTGAAATATCCTCGATCGACCGCTGGCCGGCGACCACAGCACTCTGGAGGTCGCGTCCTTCCACGCTGTACTGCACGCCGATATACCGTGAATTGTTTTCGCGATAGACGAACGACGCGCCACTGGCCTCATGAATGTTCGCGAGTTCGCTCAAAGGAATTTGCTGGCCTGACGGCGTGCCGACCAGCAGGTTGCCGATTTGCGTCGCATTCTCCCGGAATTCCGGCTTCATGCGCACCATCAGATCGAATAGCTTCTCGCCCTGGATGACCTGGGTTGCCGCCTGGCCGCCTACCGCGGCCTGAACGATTGCCTCGACGTCAGCCACATTGATACCGTAGCGGGCAATCTTATCGCGATCGACATCGATCAACAGGCTGGGCTGGCCAAGTTCGCGAACAACCGTTAGCTCGGTAAATCCGGGCACCTCCGAGAGTCTGCGCTTGATGTCGAGCGCTTTGCTCTGAAGAATATCCAGGTCGGGGCCATAGATCTTCACGGCGAGCGCACTTTTCAGGCCCGTCAGCGCTTCGTCTACTGCGTCCTCGGCAGGTTGCGTGAAATTGAAGATGACCCCAGGAAACGCCGCAAGCTGCTTCTGGATGTCGTCGGTCAACTCTGCCTTGGTATGAATCGAGCCGGTCTTCCAGGAGGCATCGTCATACGGCTTCAACCCCACATAGAACTCGTCATTGAAGAAACCCGTGGGATCGGTACCGTCATCCGGACGGCCAAGCTCGGACCCGACGTCGGTCACCATCGGATACCTCAACAAGATATCGCGCACCTGCGGCGAGAACTTGCTTGCCGCATCGAATGAAACCGTATAGGGCATGGTTGCCCGGACCCATAATGCGCCCTCGTCCAGATGCGGCATAAATTCTTCGCCAATGAAAGGCACCAGCAGCAGTGTTGCGGCGAAGATGACGGTGGCCCAAAACATGGTCGCCCTGGGGTGATCGAGGCACCAGTCGAGGAGGACGGCATATCTCGCGCGCACCCATTCAAAGGGCTTGTTGACTCGCTCGTGGACACCCTTTTTGAACCAGTAGGAGCACATCACTGGAACTAATGTGAGCGTAAAGATCAGCGCGCCAACCAGAGCGATAGCCATGGTGTCGGCCATCGGCTTGAACAGTTTGCCTGAGGGGCCGCTCAGCGCATAGATGGGGAGATACCCCGCAATAATCACTGCGACAGAGTAGAAAACTGGACGATCGACGTCCTTTGCCGCGCTCCGTATCACTTCGTGGAGGTCATACCGCTGGCCTTCGCGCACGCCCAGCTCGCGGAAGATGTTCTCTGCCATCACCAGTGTTCCGTCGATGAGAATTCCAAAATCGATGGCACCGATCGACAGCAGGTTTGCCGGTATTCCTTGCGCATGCAAGAAAATGAACGAAAAGAGGAGGGACAGGGGAATGGTGAGCGCGACGATCACCGCGGCTCGAATGCTGACTATAAAAGCCATCAGGACAAGAAGAACGAGGGCCATCCCAAGCAGCATGTTGTGTTCAACCGTGTCGATTGTCAGTTGAACAAGGTCGCTTCGGTCGTAATAGGGGAGCACTTTTATGTCGGGTGGCAGGACGTGTTCGTTCAGATAGCTGGTCTTTGCTTCAACGCCTTGCAGTACATTCTGAGTCTGCTCACCCCGTCGCATCATGATGACGCCCTCGACGGCGTCATCCGTTTTGTTGAACCCGAATTCCCCCAGGCGAGGAGCGCCCCCTATGACGACCTCTCCAATATCTCGAACGCGTATCGGCGTGCCGTTTTGCGAGCCCACCACAATGTTGCCGATATCCGCAGTGTCCTGAACCAGGCCGAGGCCTCGGACATAGTAGGATTGATCGCCCTGAGAGTAGAACCCGCCTCCGGCATTGGAATTATTGACGGACAACTGTTGAATTACGGTTGGAACAGTGAGGTGGTAAGCGTACAGTTTTGCCGGGTCCAGCAGTACTTGATACTGCATTACCGTGCCGCCGAAGCCGGAATCGTCGGCAACTCCGGGCACCTGCTTGTATTGACGTTCGACCACCCAGTCTTCGTATGTCTTCAGTTCCTGCGGCGTTCGGTCGGGGCTATTTAAAACATATCGATATACCAGTCCGGATGGGCTTGCCAGCGGTGCAAGCGAGGGGGCCACGCCCTGAGGATAGGTCACCTCGCTCAGTCGCTGAAACACTACCTCGCGCGCAAAATAGTCATCGGTGCCATCGTTGAATGTCATGATGACATCCGACAGGCCGTAGAGAGAGATTGAGCGCATCACGGACATCTGCGGAACGCCGTTCATCTCAACTTCGGTGGGGACGGTGACCAGGCGTTCGATCTCTTCGGCTGCGTGACCCGGCCACTGTGTAATGACCTCCACCATGGGAGGAGAGAGATCGGGATAGGCATCCACCGGCATATGCACGAACGAGATCGCTCCGCCGATGCTGATAATTGCCACCAGCAGGAGGATCAGTGCACGTTGCCTCAAAGCGAACTGAACGACGCGATGAATCATTGGAAACCGCCTCCTCAGTGTTGCAGCGAATTGGCAAACTGTAGAAACAGGCTGCCGTCGCCCACAACCCTCTCTCCAACGGAAATGCCCTTTATGATTTGCGTCTGGCCATTCTGGCTTTGGCCTAGATCCACATCGCGCCTTCCAAATTGGTTTGCGCCGGTGGCAACGTAGACAAACGGCTGGTTATTGTCATCGCGCAGTACAGATGAGTTTGGTACGGCAACAACATTGGAGAGGACTCCGGCCGTCACTGTGACGGTGCAATACATATCTCGCTTCAACTTCTCGCCCGGATTATCCACAAGGATGCGCGCCTGGAGCGTTCTGGTGTTTGGATCGAGCGCCGATGAGACATAAGAGATGCGGCCATGAAACCTGTCCGGATACGCATCTGTTTCCACCACGACATCATCTCCGTTGCGAACATAGGCAAGGTCCGCCTGGTACACATTTGCAAGGACCCACACCGTGCTTAAATCTGTAATCGTAAAGGCCTGGGTTTGTCCTGCCTGCACCACCTGACCTGGCTGGACCAGACGCTCGACCACCTCGCCGCTGATTGGAGCAAGCACGGGGATGAGCGCCGACGATGGGGCCTTCGCAAGGTCCGCGGGATTCTTGATGCCGAGAATCTTCATCCCCTGTTCCGCCGCATTCAGGTCCGCCTGCGCCTGGGTCAGGTCGGACTCGGCCTGCTCAAGATCGCGTTCGGCGATGGCATGGTGTTCATACAGACCCTGCGCGCGGGCGTAGAATTTCTCCGCCAGGCGGAAGGCATCTGCCGCCTTCAAATAGGAGTCCAGGAGTTGTGAGTAATCGGGGCTGCTCACGTCGAGCATTGGCTCGCCTGCCTTGACATGCTGCCCGGGCACTACCAGGATCCTGCTAACAGGCCCACCGACCTGTGTAATCACCGGCGTGGTGTTAAACGCGTTGTAGGCTACTGCACCCGTAAGCCGAAGTGTGCGCTGCAACGTGGTTGGCTCAATCTTGACGACCTGCACGTGTTGCATCTGGTCCTGCGGAATATCGAAGAGCTCCGGAGTCGCGGACTTGGCGGCATTTGTGGAGAAGGATGTCATCTGGCTCGCCTGGCCGCCACCGCTTGAGTGGCAGGCCGTGAGCATCAGCACGAAAGCAAGCGCCATCGCACTCTGAATCCTGCAGGCGCGGGGATTGATGAATTGAATGGTCATGGTAAGCTCCTGGTTCCTACAGCTTCGCGAAGCTGTTCGAGCGCGAGCAGGTACGATGCCAGCGCCTGGCGGTAGCCGAGCTGCGTGGCCCGATTACTGCGCTCGGCATCGAGAAAATCAAGCAGACTCGCTGCCCCATGTTTGTAGGCATAGTCGGTGATATCCAAGGATTGCTGCGCCTCGTCAAGGTATCCGGAACGATAGAGGGCAACGATCTGATCGTTGGCGCGCAGACCTTCAAACGCGTCTCGTACATCCGTCAAGACCTGTCCGTTCGCAGACCTCTCCTGTTCCTGCGCCTGCGTAACCGCAAAGCCGGCGCGTGCAATCTCGCCCTGATTGCGATCGAAGATCGGAAGCTGGATCTGCCCGAAGAGTGAAACGTCGTTGATATAGCCCAGGTGCGTGTAGCTTATCTGTCCCGTAACGTCCCTCTTGCCAATCGCTTTCTGCAGTCCAAGCTGGCTGTTCGCGGCGTTGATCCCCAGCTGGGCCGCCAGCAAGTCCGGCCTGTTGGCCAGGGCCTTTGCTTGAAAGTCATCCAGATTGCCATTCACCGGCTGATAGTCGAACGGCCCGTTGACGTCATAGTCTGGGCCCACCGATTCATATCCCAGCAGTTGCCGCAGGTCGGAGAGTCCTTGCACTCTGGAGAGCGCTGCCGCGGACGCGTCCATCTGGAACTGAAGCAGCTGCAGCTTCATCTTCAGCAGGTCGTCCTCGCCTGTATCTCCCGCTTTATATCGCTCCTCGCTGATGTTCACCGTCTCCTGAAAGCTCTTGAGGTCCTGGTTTGCCAGCTCCAGAGTGGATTCGGCGAGTTCAACATTAATGAACAGCGAAGCCACGTTGAAGCTGAGACTGCGTTCGTTGTCGGTCACCTGGGACCGCGTCACGGCGGTCGCATCTTTGGCTGCCTGCAAGCGGTGTTGCCGCTTCTGGCCGCGCTCAAACAGATAGCTGAGACCGAGATCGAACTGTGCCGTGTTGTCCAGGTAATCGGCGCTGAACTGACTTGGCTGGAAGATCGGCAAGAACTGCGAGTCACCCATAATCACCGGGTTCGGCCGCAGATTGGCCGTCGTCTCTTCCGCCTGGTCCTGCTGAATCACGGTGCGCGCGGCCATCAAGGTGTGGTTGTGCTGCAGCGCCATCTGTATCGCTTCATCCAGCGAAATCGTCACCGCGCCCGGGTTCTTCGCAAGCGTTTGCGCTTGAGGCGGCGGCGGCGACTGGCTTGGAGCAGGAGGGGCCTGGGCGCCAGCGCCTTCAAACAACAGCACCGGACCCAGCAAGGCAGGAATAAATAGGCATAGCAAACGCATAGGCAATCAGCCTCCTTCACGAGAGACTTCCTCTGATGGAACGTGCCGAAGAGGCACGGAAGGGCATGCAGACGCTACGCGGCGGGTGGGGCTCGAGCGGGGAGACGCGGAACCGAGCGGGCGCTCGGTCCCATATAGATGGCTTCGGGCATAGTGGCTACGGGCGTCGGAACCCACCATAGGTGAACGCCTGTCGCCAGCGGCACCAGGACCATATGGCATATCGGACAGGTGGTGGCAGAGGAGTCGGCGTGATGATGACACACCATTCCAAACGTCATCCCCAGCACCAACAAGAGGATCACGACCGGGACCACTGCACACCGGGCTGGCTTCTGGTAAGACATCTTTGAGGAGCCCTGATCGGAACCGCCGCTCTAACCGGAACCGATTCGCTTGATTCTACTCGCCCTTGAGGCCATGACGCACAATCGAGTCCATTTTTCGACTACCAATCGGTAGCAACGCGACGATCTGCTTGAGAGCGCATCGCCTCCTTCCAAGTCTGATCGCTGGGATTAGGCCGCGTCCCCTATGTGAAGGATGGGAAGGGCAAAGCAGCCCGTCGCATCCTTCCCGACACTGCCCGCGTCCCTGCCACGCCGAAGGTTCGCCACGAGGCGCAAGGTTCGCCGGTTGACGGGTGAGTGTTCCCCACCGGATCGAATGAAGGCCATTTGACAGGGGATGCCGCGAAGGATTGATTTATCTGGTGCCGGGAGGGGGGGTCGAACCCCCACGAGGTTGCCCTCGGCGGATTTTGAGTCCGCTGCGTCTGCCAGTTCCGCCATCCCGGCGCAGCCTCGATTTTAGCAGTGGCCACGTCTCCGGCGAACCGGCGCAGAGCCCGCGCCCCGCCAACCCCCACGCCTAACATAGTCCGCACGCCAACTACGCCCCAGGCAGACCCGTCCCATGCGCGCGCCGCCGACTTCGCCCCCACGAGTACGCTAGCCGCGCCAGCACACCCGACACCAAATACCCCAGCGCAATCACCATCAGCATAATCTCTGAGTCCCACGCAATCAGCGCGCCCACCAGCGCGATCACTGCGAACAACTGGAACGGATGCCGCTCTTCCCCCACCCCAATCTCTTTGCCGCTCCAAAACCGCCACGTACTCACCATCAGAAATCCCGTAAACAAGAGCAGTCCCAGCCACACCAGCGCCGTCCACGGATCGTAGATCGGCGACCCGTCGAAGCAGTGCACCACCGCCGCAATCACCCCCGCGCCCGCCGGGATCGGCATCCCCACAAAATATTTGTGCCCCGGCCGCCCCGGATTGCGCGGCTGCGGATTGATGCTGATGTTGAACCGCGCCAGCCGGCTCGCCCCGCAGATCAAAAATAAGAAGCACACGAAGACCCCGGCATGCACCACGTTCTCCCGCAGCTGCGGATGCAACGTCATCGGCAGCATCCGGAACCCCCAGATATACGCCAGCAGGCTCGGCGCCACGCCAAACGCCACCACATCCGCCAGCGAATCCAGCTCCTTGCCGAAGTCGCTGGTCGTGTTCGTCATCCGCGCGATGCGCCCATCTACCCCATCGAACAGCACCGCAAACCCGATCGCCAGCGCCGCGCGGTCGAAGTACGCCGGCTCCGTCGCCGACCCCTGCACACTCTGCGTCATCGCGTAATAGCCCGCCGCCATATTCCCCGCGGTAAACAGCGACGGCAGCACATACATCCCGCGGCTCGGATGCCGCCGCGTCCGGATCTCCTCGCCGTTGTGGTCGCGCAGGCCCAGCTGCTCGCCCGCCATCAGCAGGCCACCGCCGCCTCAACTCGCGCCGCCTCAACCACCCGCTGCGGCAGCACCGCCAGCACGCTCTCGCCACCCTTCACCCGCGTCCCCGTCTTCACCTTCAGCACCGCGTCCGCAGGGATCAGCACGTCCGTCCGCGATCCAAATTTAATCATCCCCACCCGCTGTCCGCGCTCTACCCGGTCGCCCGGCTTCACCGTACACACAATCCGCCGCGCCAGCAGCCCCGCAATCTGCTTGTAGCTGATCTCGCACTCCCCCGCGTCGATAACCACCAGCGTCTGCTCATTCAGCAGCACAGACTCCTCCTTCATCGCATTCATAAACCCGCCCTCACGGTACTCCACCGCCCTCACCGTCCCCGCCACCGGCGCGCGGTTCACATGCACATCAAACACATTCAGAAAGATGCTCAGCCGCAGCCTGCTTCCCGCCGTGGTCTCAATCCACTCCGCGTCGGTCACCACGCCATCCGCCGGCGACACAATCTCGCCCACCCCCGTCGGCACCACCCGCTCCGGATCGCGAAAGAACCACAAAAAAAATACCGCCAGCAGCACAGGCAGCGCAGTCACCGTCACCCGCTGCGTCAGCAGCCATACCAGCGTGGCGACAACTCCCAGCCCCAACGCATAAAAGAAACCGTCACGCACCATATCCTCGCCATTATAAAGCTCACACGCCGCCCGCACTTGCTTCGCCCAATCGTGGGGTCGCTGCTGTACCCTTTTCCCTGATGCCAAGAATCGGCAATGCCGGACTGGCCCCTCGATCCAACATGCGACCGTCAACACCGCAACTCTGTCTGTTGGCCCTCGCCGGACTCTGCCTCGCCCCGCTCGCAGCGCAGGATGCAAAGCCCCCGCACGATGACAGCGTCCCAACCCTCCACGTCTACACAGACCTCGTGCAGACCGCCGTGATCGTGCTCGACCTCGACCTCAAGCCAATCCCTCCCGTCCCCGAGTCGAGGTTCTTCGTCAGCCTCGACGGAGGCCCGCGCTTCCGCGTCACCCACGCCCGACTCGAAGGCGACGACCCGATCTCGCTTGCCATCCTGCTCGACCTCAACCAGCCCTTTCCCGACCTTATGAAGTATGTCGGCGACGCAATGGCGACCCTCGCGCCGCCCTTCCTCAACGCCAGAGACCAAATCTCGATCTACACAATGGACTGCCAACTCCTCCTCGCCGAGTCCGGCGTCGCGGCCCAACCCGTCGCGCTCAAGCAGGCCGTCGATCGCGCGCTGCAGCCCTGGACCGCACGCGGACGCAATCCGCCCAAGGATTGCAAGAAACCCATGCGCCTCTGGGACTCGCTCACCGGCGTCACTCAGACGATCGCGCAGCAACCCGGCCATCGCGTCATCCTCGCCATCACCGACGGCGTCGATCGCGGCAGCAAGATCACCTGGAACTCCCTTAGCATTGACGCCGCGCTCAGTGGCGTGGCGATCTTCGGTCTCTTGGACTCGCCACCCCAACTCGTCCTCACCAAGATCTGCGACGCAACCGGAGGCATGCTGCTCCCCACCGACCGCAAAGGCCTGCCCAAGAGCCTGCAGGCATTCACCGCCATCCTTCGCGGACGCTACATCGTCGAGTTTCCCCGCCCCCGCTCAAACGTGCCCGGATACCACGGAATGGACATCTCCGTCGATCGGACCATCGCCTTCATTCGCACCTCCGGAGCCCAAATCCCCCTCGACGATCCCGCCATCCTCAACGATCCCGCCACCATCCAGTCCGACCCCACTCACGCCCCCACACTCGGTAGCCACCGCCCGCCGCCGCCCGACTGAAACGGGCCGGCATTGCATCCTCCCGGGCAACCCAGATAGCCTTGCCCTATCCGCTCCTCGATGACTTCCCTGCCCTCACGTCTGCGCACCCCCACCCTCGTCGCATCCCTCTGCCTCTTCTCCCTCCTGGCCCGCGCACAAGCCTCATCACAAACCCCAATGCCAACCGTCCCCCCCCCCCCAACCCCCCCCCGCCGTCCAACAAACACCCGCGCCCCCAACCGCCCCCCCCCCCATCCTTCCCCCCCCCCCCCCCCCCC
>Ga0182018_10004197_pt1 | contig 12320 bp, 9 predicted proteins | sample 812P2MmetaG_FD_120490 | JGI IMG/M metagenome (GOLD analysis project Ga0182018, IMG submission 120490) | Permafrost microbial communities from Stordalen Mire, Sweden - 812P2M metaG | ecosystem: Environmental > Terrestrial > Soil > Wetlands > Permafrost | place: Sweden: Stordalen | collected...
CAACTCCTGCAACCTCAATGGTCCCTATACCAATTTTTTGGGATCGGGCGGCACGTCCATTTCGGTGCAGGTTTTTGCCGGGGTCATGGCCCTGGTGAATCAGAAGGCTGGGTCGGCTCAAGGGCTTGCCAATCCGGAACTCTACGAACTAGCCAACACTCAGGCGGCCACGAACTGCAATTCCAGCGCCCCGGCTAGCAGTTGCATCTTTAACGATGTCACCCTTGGCACCAACGCGCAGCCGTGCGCAAGCGGCAGCCCAAACTGCACGATTGTGGGCGCCGATGCATATGGGATTCTCCCGGGATATGACGCCGGAGTTGGTTTCGACCTGGCCACCGGCCTCGGTTCCGTGAACATCGCCAATCTAATTAACGCGTGGGTTGAAGGCGATTTCACGCTGTCGGCGGCCCCCGCGGCGGTTACCATCGCTAGCGCGGGCGGCACTGGCACGGCTGTATTGACGGTCGCCGCGGCGCCGCCCCCCAATAACAAGGGAACCATTAACTTCACCGGTGCTTCCTGCAGCGGCCTGCCGGCGCTTACTACCTGTTCGTTCTCGCCGGCCAGCGTGACCGGAAGCGGTACCACCACGATCACCATCACCACGACCGCGGCCACCAGCAAAATGGTTCCCGGCGGTAAACCGGCCGGGTTTCTCGGTCCAGTGAATAACAAACTCGTCTTTACGTTCGCGTTCAGCACCATGCTCCTGGTTCTGTTCTACCAGGCGCGGCGCCCACGTTGGAGCGCCGCAGCGGCACTGCTGATGTGCTTCTCGTTGGCAGTACTGGCGGGATGCGGAGGAGGCGGCGGCACGGGCACTCCCGGCACGCCCGTCACTTCCGATGCAGTCATCACCGTAACGGGCGTCAGCGGAACGATCGCTCACAGCACCACGTTCACCTTGACCGTTCAGTAGCAGCGCCGCGCTTCCCGATCACGAATAGCACTTGCCCGGCGGCTAATAGTACCGCCGTGAGCCCCACAATTTTGATCACCGCGATCATCTTGTGGGGCTCATCCGCGGCGGGAAAGACCGAAGCGATAATCCCCAGCAGCGAGGTTGTAAATCCTATCGCGCCCAGCGCCGTCGCCACCGGCCGGCCTCCAGGAATCCGGCGCACCTCCGGTCCTGCCGGGGCGCGCTGCAGCCGAATCAAGGCTGCGAACGTGAAAAGATACGGGATGAAGTACGAAATGATGCACATGCTCACCAGCACGTCGTAGGCTCCGCCAACGCTGGTTCCCGCCTGGCTGAGGAAAATAAATAGCACGCTCAGACCGGCCTGCATCAGGATCGCCACGTACGGCGTGCCCCAGCGCGGGTGCAAGCGCCCAAACACGGCGGGGATATAGCGGTCCATTCCCGCTACAAATGGAATGCGCGCGCTCACCGCGAGCCACGCACCTACGGTACCGATGTTACTCACCGTTATTAAGATCGCGGCCAGCGGTCCGATGCCGATCCAGCCGACGCGCCCGGCGCTTCGGGTAATCGCTTGCATAATTCCTTCGAGCCCGCTCACTTCGCTTTGCGGCAGCGCCACCAGCACGCACACGGTACCCAGAATGTACGCGGTGGTGATGATGATTCCGGCCAGCAAGAGCGCGCGGGGAATATTGCGGCGGGGGTTTTTCACTTCGTCGCCTAAAAACGAAGCCGATTCCGATCCGGCCAGCGCAAATACGATGGTCGACCAGAACAGCACATCCCGCAGGTGCGCGTTCGGACGCATGGTGTGCAGTGTGAACACGGTCGCCGAGCCAAACTTCATCCATGCCGTGACGCCAATCGCATACAGGATCCCCACCGGAAGCCAAGTACCTAGCGCGCCCAGGTTGTGCAGCCATTTGCCCACTTGCAATCCAACTACATTGAGGAACGTCGCCACCGCCAATCCCGCCAGCGAAAAAATCAGAAAGTATTCTTTGTTGCCGGAAAGATGCGACCATCGGCCGGGCTGGATATACAGTGCGCTGGCCGCGGCGAAATATAAAATCGCGGGAAAGTAAGGCAGGTTGCTGGCCCAATAGGTCCAGCCGGTGGTGAAGCCCGAAAATTCCCCGAAAGCGCGTTTGCTCCATAGGTAGAGTCCGCCCTCCTCGGGATAGCGCGAGGAAAGCTCCATCACTGTCAGGGCCAGGGGAATATAGAAAGCGAACCACGCGAACAACCAGATGGCGATGGCGCTTGCTCCGAGCGTCGCCGCCGTTGCAATCCACCTCAGGCTAATGCCCGTAACCACGTAAAAGAGCAGCAGGTCGCGAAAGCCCATCACGCGGCGCGGCGCGTTGGAAACTTCAGAAGTCATTTACCGGAGAATTTCTCCCTGAGGCGAGCGGTGGAACGGCACATGATGCTCCGCTCAGGATTCAAAAGCGAGGATTTCCGAGCGAACCGAAGAAGGGGAGGCGGATTAGCGGAGTGGATGCGGTACACAGATCGTTGCAAGAGTTCCAAGGAAAAGGATTCCGTGCGCCCGAGCACTTGGCCGCCCGCCCGTGATGCGGTGCAGTGGAGAGGTCAGGAAATCAAACCACGGCGATTCATTTCGCTGTCGGGTTCCTGGCTTTTGGCGCTTTCACTCTTGCTGGTAGCCGACCACTCGACCACATCTTCCAGGCCCAAGGGAAACACCGACCGCGGTTCGTATCCCAGACGTTTTCGAATCTTCGAAATGTCTGCGAAGCAATGCCGAACGTCGCCCGCACGGCAACGGCTCGACGATTTCAGATCGCCGCGGAAATTCTGAATTTTCGCCAGTGCCGCCGCCACCTCCATTACCGAGGTGGGGCGCCCGGTACCGACGTTGAAAATCTCGTGGTTCGCTTCGCTCTTCTCGAGGGCCAGCAGGTTGGCCTGCACTACGTCTCGAACGTGCACGAAGTCCCGGCTCTGCAAACCGTCCTCGTAAAGAATCGGGGCCTCGCCGCGTGCCAGCGATGTGGCGAATATTTTAGCCACGCCGGTGTAGGGATTCGAAAGCGCCTGGCGCGTTCCGAAGATGTTGAAATAGCGCAGCACCGCTACCGGCACGTCGTACGTCCGGCCGACCGTCAGAAACATTTGCTCCTGACTTTGTTTCGTGATCGCGTAGACGCTCTGCGGCGCCAGCGGCTTTTCCTCATCCATGGGCAGGGCTTCCAGCGGCTGTCCGCACTTCCGGCCGCCTTGGTCCACCGCGCACACCGGGTCCCATTGGCGCGCCGCGATTTGTTCGGCAGATCGCAGTGCGGGAAAGGCGACGCCGTGCCTGGCGCACTGGTATTTGCCCTCGCCATAGACCGTCACCGAAGAGGAGAGCACTACTTTCTGTATCGAATGCCGGTCGTTGGCCAAAATCTCCAGAAAATTCGCTGCCCCCATCAGGTTGGCTTCCGCGTAGTGCCGGATCCGGTACATCGAATCGCCTACTCCCACTGCTCCGGCAAGAAAGAACACAGCGTCCACGCCCGCCATTGTTTTCCGCAGGGCTTCGATATCCCGCAGATCCATTCGAACGAATTCCGCCGCACGATTCAGATATTCAGGCAGCTCGCCTGTTGGATGTACCTGGGCGTCCAGGTTGTCGGCCACACGCACGGTGTGCCCTTGCTGGAGCAGAGCGTCCACCGTATGAGACCCGACAAATCCCGCACCGCCAATCACCAGAACCTGCATCAATTCTCCAATGCCTTTTGAATTTGCTCGGCGATCTTATCGTACGAGAAATATTCCTGGTACGCCCGGCGGCTGCGCTCCTGGAGTTCTGCTCGCCGCGTATCGTTGGTCAGAACCCGCACGAGCGCTTCGCCCAGCAATCGGGTATCGTACGCCGGCGCTGTTTCAAGCCCGGCCTCGGTGAGCGGAAATCCGGTCTCGGGGCCCGCGTATCCTACGACGGCCAATCCGCAGGCAATTCCCGCCACCGCCCCAGTGCGCCGGCTGGCCAGCCCACCGCGCGCGAAGAGTACGGCGTCGGAGGCGCAGAGTTCCTGGATCACCTCAAGTGCGGGCAAGACTCCTCGCACGTTCACATTCACGCCGGAACCCCGTAGGGCTTGGATGTACGCGGAACCGTAAACTTCCGTGCCGCGCCCCATCATCACCAACTCGATTTCCTCAAAATGTTTTTTCGCTTCGCTCAGCGCGTAACGTACCTGTTCGACTTCCCACTCATTCCCTGCGGTCACCGCGTAGACCGCGACTCGCATTTTCGTTTTCGGGCCGGATGGCGCTGGCGCTCTGAGATCGCTCTGCGGCAAGTTACCGCCCACGGGAATTAACACCCCACGGGTTGGATTTTCCGGCAGCCAGGTGACGTTATCCAGCGGAACGGTAAAAATGCACTTGTCCGCGATCCGGTAGGTTTTCCGCATCACGTGGGTTTGCACCGCCCGCCGCAAGCGGTCTACCGGACGTGCGCCATGATATGGGTTAGCGTCGTGAAATATCACCCCGATGCGGGCGCCGTTGCGCTTCAATATTCGCAGGACGGATAGAAACCGTGTCGGAAACGATCGCTGGGACCACGCCAGCGCGGTGTACTGCGGCAGTACCCACTGGCCGCGCCAGCTTTGGCTGAGCGTGTCGAGCCGGCGTAGTGCCGGCCTCCAACCCAATTTCTCCCAACCGAGCTCCTGGAGCTCCCAGGTGTCGCCGCGCTGTCCCATGGCGCCGCCCACAAAGGTGCAATAGTCTTTCACACCGTCCGTCAGCGGGTCCCCTTTTCCCAGTAGCGCGATCATGGCGTCCGGCCTCAATACAATGGGTTATTTGCCCAGGGAAGCGATCCCGTCACAAAAATAGATGATTGAGCTGCACGCATCGTTTCCGTAGTGAACGAAGCCTTAGAGAGTTTCCAGCGGCGATACGGTTGTGTCAATCGCTGCTTCTCCAAGGGGTGAGCATTGACGGCGGCCAGTCGTTCGGTTGCAATCGTACTGAACTGGCTCGGATCCTGGGAACGCTTGCCATCGTTGCTGGAGAAGAAGGATAATTGATGTCCCGAAAATAGAAGGCACCGCTCATGCGAAACCCAGGTTGTGATCAGAAGGATGGAAATCGTACGCGCTTCGCGGGCAAAACGGACCAGGGGCGCTGGGAGAACCGGAACACTATTGACGTGCGGAATGATGGCTGAAAAACCCCGGGTCTCCGTGATCATGGTCAATTGGAACGGGGCCGCGCACCTGCGGCTTTGCTTGCCAAGTCTTGCCGCACAATCGTTTCGATCGCTAGAAGTAATCGTTGTTGATAATGGTTCGTCGGATGATTCGGCTGAGGTTGCCAGAAGTTTTGGAGTCCGGTGGCTGCCGTTGGCGCTGAATCTTGGACTCGCGCCGGCGCTGAATCGGGGGGCGGCGATTGCCCAGGGCGAGCTGCTGCTGATCGTCAACAACGATATGCGATTCGACCCTGGGTTCGTGGCTTCGTTGGCCGAACCGCTGGAGAGTGACCAGGAGATTTTTGCTACCGACGGGATGCAGTTCAACTGGGACGGAAGTTCTTGTGCGCATGCGGCCTCGCGCTTGACGAATGTGCCGGGCAAGGGAGAGTCTTCTACGGAATTAGTTCCTGGCTTACACTTTTACCAGCAGCAAACCACAGAAAGCACCGTTGTATTCATGGCTTCAGCTGCATCCATGATGGCGCGTAGGACGTTTTTTGATCAATTAGGCGGCTTTGACAGTCGGCTACCGCTTGGGTATGAGGACGTAGAGATTTGTTGGCGGGCGTGGCTGCGCGGCTGGAAGTCACTGTACGTTCCCACGGCAATCTGCTGGCACCGATTGGGAGGTTCGTCGCGATCGCTGCCGGCAGCACACTTTAATTTTCGCGGTATACTCAGGGGACGACTCCTGCTAGCGACCAAACTGCTTCCGGTGCGATACGCGTTGCGCACCTGGCTGCTTTCGACGGCCGGAGTGGCCAAGGATGTTAGTCAGCGCAAATGGACGTTTGCCTGGGACCGCATTCGGGTGCTGTTTTCCACGGCTGGCCTGCTGGTGCAATTGCTGAGGGAAAAGAAATCGTTGTTCGGCAAATCGAGTAATTCTCCGGACGAAATGCTCGAGTTTTTGCTTCGGCTGACAGACGATGAGGTCCGCGGTTGATCTTGCACCATCGAGCTAAGTGTTTTGCGGGCTAAGGCGATATGGCGAAATTGCTGCTGAAGGTCGGCCGATATATTAAGTGCTATTGCGAACTGGCCTTTGGCGGGCCCCAGACCATCGAAGATACGATCGACTACTGCGTGGATCGCCCGATTCTGATGGGGCAGGCCCGGTCCGAAATTCTGCAACTCGCAAGAACCTTACAGGCGTTCGCGCCGAAGCGTAGTTTGGAAATCGGAACAAATTACGGCGGAACGCTTTTCCTGCTTTGCACCCTTTCACCTCCCGGCGCCAAGATTATCAGTCTGGACCTGCCTTCGGGCCCATTTGGTGGCGGCTACCCGCGGCGCAAAATTCCTCTTTACCGCAGATTCCCGAGAAAAGGCCAGCGGCTTCATCTGCTTCGGGCAGATTCGCATTCCCCGGAAACAAAAGAGCGCGTGCTGGAGATTCTTGCTGGTGAGCAGCTCGATTATCTGTTTATCGATGGGGATCACACCTACGATGGGGTGCAACGCGACTTCCAGATGTATTCGCCGCTGGTGCGCAGCGGTGGAATCGTAGCATTCCACGATATCGCGACGCACGCTCAGGGATCGGATTGCCAGGTCGCAGAGTTCTGGAACGACATCAAGAATGGCTACGAACATCGTGAAATTATTGAGGACTTAAAACCCGGAGCCAAGCCGCTTGCGATTACCGGGGCGGCCATGGATACTTCCGGCCTCGGCCTTTTGTTCATGCCGTGAGGGTTGGTGAGATGAAGGGCTTCCTTACGGGAGGAACGATCCTGGATCTTGTTTCGCCTTCGGAAACATGCCCGCTAGCGCCGACCATGCAAACGCCACATCTTCGCGGTGGACCAACCGGCTCAAGACCACACCTGCGGCAAAGGTGAATACCGCTACCAACGAACGCAAGCCGTCTCCATAGGGCAACAATACCGCAACCCCTATCGCACACCCGGCCACCAGCAAAGCCGGCAATACTGTTTTCCAGCCATCGCATATCGTCGACCGGGTCTCCCGGAAAAACAACAGGATCACCATCCATCCAACGGTGTAGCTAACCACCGTGGCGATCGCGGCTCCGACCGCAGCGTATCGGGGTATCAAGTAGAGATTCAGAAGCACGTTAACAATCGCGCCGGCCGCGGTCGGTATCGCGAGATATCGTTGTTGGTTTCGTGCCACCAAGATGTTCATCACCACTGCCGAGAAAAATATGGATATCTCCGACCAAATCAAAATCTGCAGCAGCAGCACCGCCGCTGAGAATTTTGGGCCATAAAGCCCCTTAATGATCAGGGGCGCTCCCACCGTGATCACCACGCACAAGCCCGCCGCGCACACATTCAAATAGCGAAACGTGCGCGATTGATAGGCTTGAAATTGAAACTGTATGCCGGCCGCGACCGAGAGTATTGGCGCCATCGAGTACAGCAGCGCCGACGGCGCTGTCTCCAATAGCTCGCTTACCTTCACCGCCGCGGCGTACTGTCCCAGCACGCGGTCGTTCACCATATTGTGCAGCATCACCTGATCGATCCGCAGATACACCCCGGCCAGCAGCGTGCTAATCGCTACCGGAAACGATTCCTTGAGGTAGTGCGGCGCTTGGCGCCATAAAACGGTGGCGCTTGCTGAGAAAAACCTTCGACTCGCAGACCAGATTAGCAACGCCTCAACGGTTGCCACCGCGACTCTGGCCCCGACTACGTATGTGAGCGGAGCGTGATATTCCCGAAGCGCGATGATTAACGCCAGCCAAAGGCCCTGGCGGATCACGTTGATTCCCACGCCGTACCACTGCCGCAAATCTACCTGAAAAACCAGTCCAGGCAACCGTAGGGGTGCGATCAGAGTTTCGATGCAGGCGATGGCCACCAGAACCAGCAGCCGGTCCCGGTAGCCGGCATGGGGAGCGATGAAGAGCGCTAAAGTGACCGAGGCTACACACAGCAGAGCCATCAGCATCACGCCGGTCCGCACGATGCTTCCGGCGGATTCCCGGTCCCGGGACGCTTCCCGCACGAGGATCGACTCCATTCCAAACGTCGAGAACCACGCAAATAAGCTCAAATATGCAAAGACCGCGCTGAACTCTCCTAATTCCTCGCTTCCCAGGTATCGTGCCAGCAGCGAAGTGGCCACTGCCGAGAATCCTATGGAAATCGCCCGGCCGCCGATTACCACGATGGTATTGGTCAGAACTTGGGTTCTGAGCGGTCGTTTGGGCGCGGGTGAAGAAGCCGATGACATTAGTGGAGATGCCTTCGAAGGAAATGCATTGAACCTCTAAGGAAGATTAGGATGCTCCCGGAGTTGCTGTTCGCGGATTTGCTGCACATCGATATTCTCGATTTGATTCATCATGGTCTTTCGATGGGTCAGGTATTTCAGCACGGTGTCCTTCAGGCGAACCGGAGCAGTAGTGAATTGCGCTCGCGCCATCGCTTTAAACGAGATATGACCCCGAACCGAGATCATGTGTGTGCCCCACTGAAACATGAAGAGCAGATTCCACACAATCAACAAAGCAACCAAGGTTCGCGCCGTGATCTCCATCACGCGTGGCGCGCGCCAAGCCGCTGCGCATCCGCTAAGGAATGCCGTCAAGCCGAACACAAAAATTGGCGTAACCGGGAGAAAGTATCGCGACCCGAAGGACGACAAGCCATCCCACGCCGGATACGATGCGATCAGGTAGTAGTAAGTGAGAGCGCTGGCCAGCAGGCAGCCCGCCACCAGCCGGTTAGCCTTCCCCCACATCAACAAACCGATAACGGCCAGGCACAGGATCGGCGTCCAGCTCAGCAGACCATGATCCGAGGAAAACAGCACATCCCACCGCCAGGGCGCACTCCAGTTCCACGGGTCGTCCTGATAATCCCCCAAACTAAAAAGGCTGCCGAATAAGACCCTGTGCACGATCATCGAAGGCAAGAATCCCATCACCCCGCCGGCGCAAAACTCCAGGTCGAACCCGAGAAGCCGGAAGAATGCGGCGCGGTCCCACGGTTCCTGCCGCAGCGAATTCCAATACTTCATCAGCGATTCGATCAATGGGCACAGCATGAGAATCGCATTCGGGTAGTACACGTCCATCATCAGTCCGCCGCAGAGCCCCAACCCGAGCCATTGCAGTCCGCTGCGGTTTTCCCGCGTCCGGTCCCAATAGAAAATAAACAACGCCACGCTGAATATGGATGCGGCATGGGAATACGAGGGATTGAAATACATGTACACCGGCAGGGGGCTGGCGAACCATATTCCCAGGGTGGCCAACAACGCCCACCGCTCCTCGAAATGGTTACGCGCCACCCGGTACGCTAGAAACAGCCCCACGAAAGCGCAGGTCGCCGATCCCAGCGCCATCGCGGTCAGATACGGGGGCGAAAAGCCATCGGCGGCGAGGTGTCCGCCGGCCAGGTTGTACAACACCACTCCCAGGTGGGCCACGATCAGAAATGGCATCCACAAAATCGCCGATCCCATAGCGAAATGATTGTTGATGTATCCCGTGCGCGTGTATTCCTGCGGCTTGGGCTGCCCCTCGTCGTCCAGCTTGACCATCCGAAAGGACTGATTCGCGTGCTCCCAATCGCTCCGGAAATCCAAATTGTGCTGGATCAAAATCGCTCGCGCATATGCGTAGTACCCCACTCCGTCGCCACGCACCCACGGATTAACCAACGGCAGCGTGAGCAGGAAGAGCACGCACATCAGCTTTTCAGGCTTTGTGAGTTTTGTCGCGGACGGCATATGGGGATCAGGGACGGCTATCAAAAACGTTGTAGCGTACAACGCACAGCAGCGCCCGGATGCCGTCTTTCCAGGTAATTTTCTTGCCCTCGGCATAGGTCCGGCCGTCATACGAAATCGGCACCTCAAATATCGGCCATTTGCCTCGCGCTACTTTCGCCGTAATTTCGGGCTCAATTCCGAAGCGGTTTTCTCGAATCACGATATGCTCCAACACTTCTCGCCGGAACGCTTTGTAGCAAGTCCACACGTCGGTGAGATTGAGGTCGGTGAACATATTCGATAACAGGGTTAGAAAACGGTTCCCCACCGAATGCCAGAAAAACAGCACGCGGTGAGCTCCGCCGCTGAATCGGCTTCCGTACACCACCGCGGCCAGTCCCCGCTCGAACGGATCAAGCAGCAACCCATAATCTTCGGGGTTGTATTCGAGATCGGCGTCCTGAATCAGCACAATTTCTCCCTGCGCTTCCGCAAAGCCGCGCCGCAGAGCGGCGCCTTTGCCCTGATTTCGATCCTGATAAAACACCCGCAGATTGCTCCCCGTAAGCCTTGCATCCCCGCCGGTTTCCAGCTGCCGCAGGACATCCCGGGTGCCATCTGCGGAACAGTCGTCGACCACCACGATCTCCTTATCGATCTTTACCGCGGCCACCCGGCGCAATATTTCCTGGATCGTTTTCGCTTCATTGTAGACGGGAATTACCACGGAAAGCTTTGGCCGACGCTTCAGTTCGTTTATGGGTTCGGTCACGGAGCTATCCTAACCCGCAATAGCGTGCGGGGAAACCGGCGTTTGAGATGGAAGTGAGATTAATCGTGCGCGCGCCGCGATCCCGAGCCGGTGTTGCTCCAGAATACGATGAGGCTCCCTCCAACGCCGATTCAGGCGGCAGAGTAATCAGGCGGTCGCTCCAGATTGTTGGCGCGGCCCAGACGTTTTGGCCGCGGTTCGCTCGCGCACCAACTGCGCCGAACCGTTCTTCTTCATATCTTCGATCACCCGATCCAGGATCTGCGGCAGGGTCTTCGACGGCAGGAAGCCGGTGAGTCGTTCGAGCTTCCCAAGCGCCGGCACACGCCGCGGCATATCTTCGAAACCCGGCTCGTAGGCTTGTTCGTAGGGCATAAAGGTGATCGGCGAATCGCTTTTGCTCTGCTGCTTGACCATCTTCGCCAGGCCCTCGATCGTAATTTCCTGGTCGGTTCCGATATTCACCACTTCCCCCACCGCTTTGTCCGTGGCGGTCAGGCGCAGTATTGCTTCCACGCAGTCGCTCACATCGCAGAAGCACCGCGATTGTTGCCCGCTTCCGTAGACGGTAATGGCAGAGCCCGAAAGCGCTTGGCGCACGAAATTCGGTATCACCATTCCGTACCGCCCGGTCTGCCGCGGTCCTACAGTGTTGAACAGTCGCGCGATGATCACCGGTTGCCGCTTCTCCCGCCAATAGGCCAGCGCCAGGAATTCGTCCAACGCTTTTGACGCCGCATAGCTCCAACGGCACTTGCTCGTCGGTCCCAGAACCAAGTCGGCGTCCTCGTGGAAGGGAACCTTCTCGCTCTTCCCATACACTTCGGAAGTGGATACGGTAAACACCAACTTCTTCTTCTTGGTTGCCGCCTCAAGCACCAGCTGGGTGCCGTTCACGTTGGTCTCAATGGTTCGCACCGGGCTTTCCACGATCAACCTTACGCCCACCGCTGCTGCGAGATGGTAGATGGTGTCCGATTCGTCCACCAATTCCGCCAACAGTTGGCGGTTCTCGATACCATCGAAGTAGTAGCGAAACCTCGGGTTGCCCTTTAAATGACGGATGTTTTCCACGCCGCCGGTGGAGAGGTCGTCCAGAATGGTCACCTCGTCCCCTCGCGCCAATAGCGCTTCGCAAAGGTGCGACCCGATGAAGCCTGCTCCGCCGGTGATCAGACTGCGCAATTTGTTCTCCCTAGGAAGACAAGTTCGATGGCACTTCGGTTCGCTCGCCGGGATTCTCGGGCATGCGATGGCTCTCTTCTCCGTAACCGTAGCCATACGCATATGGATAGTAGCGATACGAGTAGTAATAATCCGGCGCATTCGCGTCCACCGCATTGAGCACTACGCCCAACAACCGGCATTTCACGCCCGCCAGCAAATCGCGGGTTCGCTTGAATGCTTCTTTGGGCGTTTCGCCGCTTCGCACCACCAGCAGCACCCCGTCGGTCAGCGCCGAGATAATTACCGCGTCGGTCGCGGCCATCACTGGCGGGGAGTCGATCACGATGAACTTATAACGGTTGCGCAGGTCGGCAATCGCCTCCCGCATGCGCATCGACGACAGCAAATCGGCCGGACTCGGTGGCACCGGCCCGGTAGTCAACGCCACCAGGTTGGGAATCGCCGGATGCGTTACGGTAGCCTCATCCAGTGACGCCACACCCGCCAGATACGAACTCAATCCCAACTCCCGTGGG